>JAESGJ010000303.1_pt1 | contig 41961 bp, 40 predicted proteins | sample 9266241 | NCBI WGS metagenome assembly JAESGJ01 (sample SAMN14514841, study PRJNA621669) | algae metagenome | isolation source: Brasilonema octagenarum HA4186-MV1 and co-occurring heterotrophs from wet... | place: USA: Manoa Valley, Hawaii | collected 2009-07-20
CACTGCCGCCCATGCCCATGGACGTCGGCATCGTGCGGACCAGTTGACCGTTGTCGTAGACGCTGACCTGCTTGGTGAGGTCGTCGGCGACTGAGACGTGGGCGTCGCCGATGGTGAAGGCGACCCGGCTGTCCTCTTGACCGTAGAGTCCCTGCCCGAGGGGGACGCCGTAGACGTTGGCCGCGGCGGTCACCACCGTGCCCGGTGCGTAATACTGCTGCGGTCGCCAGTGCGCGTTTTGGTCATCGAGCCAATACCAGGAGCCGGTGACCGCGGGAGCGGTCGTGACCGACAATCGGCGTTCGGCTGCGGCCCGGTCGGTGATGGGTTCGTCGAAGTGAGCCACTACCACGGTGCCGACGCCATAGGTGCCGCCGTCTTGCAGCGGCGTGCCGGCGGTGGTGGTGAGGTACACCTTGGTCTGGTTGCTCGGTGTGACCGTCGAGAACGTCGAGGTCTGACTGCGCGTCATTCCTGCAGATCCGGCGGCGGTGACGGTGAGGGTGTAGGTCCTGCCATAACCGAGTGGAACCGACGGCTTCCACACCGTGTTGTCGGGAGTCATCACCCCCGCGACGGGGGTGCCCTGTTCGTTGATCATCGTGACGTCGGTCAACGTGCCGTCCGCTGCGGCCACCGACACCTTGCCCAGCGGGTCGACGTCGCGGGCACCCGGCGCCGGGGTAATGGTGACGGTCGCCGGTGTCGGTGGTGGGGCGCTGGCCTGTGCGACCGGAGCGGCCGTGCGCGCGGGTGGACACCCGCTGGCGCACCGCGTCAACGTGATGCCGACGACCGTGCCGGCCACGGCGAGGACCACCAGCGCGACGCCGAGCAGCGCCATCCGAACCCGACGTGTCACGGACAACGTGTCTCCTTGGTGCAAATGGTGGGTGGGTGTCGTGGCCGCCGTTCTGGACCTCGCTGCCATACTATCTCCGTACGCACATAGTAGATGGAGGACGTGGTGAACGGCGCGTGCGCGCAAGCAGTAGACACCAAACCGCACGCTTGTCTACGCACTCAAATAGTAGTATTGCGGTCGTGCCCACCGCTGATCACGACGAGCCGGCTCGTCTCGCGCACCCACGCCGTGGTCGATCCCGTTGGTCCGCTGGGTCAGGGCCATTCGGCGCGTCAACAACTCTCGGGTGTGGTTGCCGGCGGCGGGTCGCCGCGACCGGGGCTGAGACGGGCTGAGCGCCATGTGGTCTAAGACTCTCATCGTTCGAAAAGCGCGCTCCACCATTCACGAACCAACGGGCGGAGTCTCAGCGGAATGCCACGTCATCCGATGACTGACCTTTCGGCATTTCAGCATCCGCGGTTCGCGCGCAGGTACGTGAAGTTCAGCGCTGAATCCGAGCGCCGCGGCGCCGGCGAGCACCGCGTGCGGGCACTGGTCGGTGTGTCCGGGCGCGTCCTCGAGATCGGCGCCGGGAATGGGATGAACTTCCGCCACTACCCGGCCACCGTGCGCGAGGTGGTGGCCCTCGAACCCGACGACACGCTCCGCGCGCTCGCCGAGGGCGCTGCCGCCATCGCGCCCGTGCCGATCACAGTAATCGCCGGGCACGGCGATGCGCTGCCCTTCTTCGACGCCAGCTTCGACGCCGCGGTGGTCTCCCTGGTGCTCTGCTCGGTACCCGATCCGCGCCATTTCCTGGCCGAAGTGCGGCGCGTCCTGCGACCCGGCGGGGAACTGCGGTTCTTCGAACACGTCCGGTCCAACACGGCGATGCTCGGTACCCTCCAAGACGTCATCACACCGCTCTGGTCCGCCATGGGAGGCGGGTGCCACCTCAACCGTGACAGCCGCGCCGACATCGCCTCAGCCGGGTTCGACATCGATGAACTCGACCGGTTCAGCTACCGGCCCGTGAAGTTCGTTCCCGCGCACGCTCACATCCTCGGCCGGGCCCATAAACCCGTGGCGAACTCCTGACTTGGGCGCCCACACGCCGAGTTCCCGGCGTCGCCGCGGTAGCGCACGACGGGCTACGCCGTGCGGGTCTCACCAAGTGGCTAGTGCCGCACTGCTGGCGCAGTCACCGGGGTTGGTCAGCACGCTCGGACCTGCCACCGCCACCATCGCGGCGCCGTGCGCAGGCGAAACGCCCGGTCGGACGGGTCACATCGCCAGCGGAAGCGTACTACTATCCAGCTACATAGGTTAGTTGCCCGTGGATGCCGCAGCGCGACTAGCCGCCAACCGGGAAGGGAATGTGCGTCGGGGCTTCGGAGACTTGGAGGCGATCGTCATGGACCGCCTCTGGTCGAACGGTGGCGCAACGACCGTGCGGGAGATGTTCGAGGAGCTCCACCGTCAACGCGACATCGCGTACACCACGGTCATGTCCACCATGACGAACCTGCATCACAAGGGTTGGCTGGCGCGGACGAAACTCGGCAAGGCCTACCTGTACACGCCGCAGATGACGCGAGAGCGATATAGCGCCAGCCTCATGCACGAAGCGCTCACCGCCGGTGGCCGGGCAGAAGTGGTCCTCGCCGCCTTCTTGGAGCAGATCGGCGCCGCGGAATCCGCCGTGTTGCGTCAAGCGCTGCGACGGTCCTCACGGCGCAAGCATTCGTCCTGACCCCGGGTGATATGCCAAGTCTTTAATCACCGGCGCCCCTGCCCCGCAATCCTGACCGGCGCCGCGGCGCTCACCGCTGGGGCACCCATTGCATTCGTTGCATTCGCCGATGGTCCTTGGCTAGGCGGGCGTAGCGCCCAGCGCCCGCTGGAGGTCGGGTTTCATCTGCTGCAGCTGCTGCCCCCAGTAGGGCCAGTCGTGGGTACCGCTGTCCGGGAAGTTGAAAACGCCGTTCTTCCCGCCCGCCGCAAGGTAGTTGTCCTGGAACGTGCGGTTGGTGCGCACGGTCAGGCCTTCGAGAAACTTGGCGGGTAGGTTGTTTCCGCCGAGCTCACTGGGAGTGCCGTTACCGCTGTACACCCAAAGCCGGGTGTTGTTGGCGACGATCGTCGGCAGCTGGACCATTGGGTCGTTGTACTGCCAGGCCGGGTCGGTTTCGGCGGGACCCCACATGTCATTGGCCTTGTACCCGCCCGCGTCGCCCATCGACAGATTGATCAGGCCGGGCCACTGACCCTCGGAGGGATTGAGGAAGCCCGACATCGAGCCCGCGTAGGAGAACTGACCGGGATGGTGTGCGGACAGGACGAGCGCAGCACCGCCCGCCATCGACAACCCGACCGCAGCGTTGCCCGTGGCCTTCACGCTCTTGGTGGACGCGAGGTAACTGGGCAGCTCCGAGGTTAGGAACGTCTCCCAGTTGTACGTCAAGCACGTTCCGGACTTCTTGCCGCAGGCCGGCTTGTACCAGTTGGCGTAGAAGCTGGACTGCCCGCCGACCGGCATGACCATCGAGAGCCCCGAGTCGAGATACCACTCGAAGGCCTGCGTATTGATGTCCCAGCCGTTGAAGTCGTCCTGGGCCCGCAGGCCGTCGAGCAGATAGACGGCCGGTGAGTTGGGTCCGCCGCTCTGAAACTGCACCTTGATGTCGCGGCCCATCGAGGCCGACGGGACCATCAGGTACTCCACCGGCAGACCCGGCCGGGAGAACGCCCCCGCGGGTGCCATCCCACCGGCAACGCCGACCAGGCCAGGCACGAACGCCGCCGCGATCACCGCGACCGCGAGTTGACGCACCCAGGGGCCGCGCATCTTCGAAACGAACCTCATCATAGTTGTCATCCGAATCCTTCGATGGCCCAAATCCGCGCGGTGTGGCGCTGTCGGTCACGAACTACTATCTTGCATAGTACGTCATCGGCGGCAGACCTCCCCTCCGTCACCCAGCGTTCGGTCGCCGGAGACGCCACTGCGCGCCTGCCCTCCTGCCCTTGATGGCACCCACTCGGCCGACCCCGCGCGGTCGGTGCGGGTCGTCGTTGCAACCCGCCCGGCAGGGACGTCGGCAGTAACCGAAGTTCGCGAGCGCCCGACCTCCCGCCCGGCCCTGCCGCGGCAACGGCTTTCCGCGTCTAGGCGTCCGCCGTGGCGCTACCCCACGGTCGCCGACCCTCGAGTCGTCGGCTATCCCCACAAGGCGGTCACGGCACCTACGGCCGCGATGACCGTCCCGCACGCCGCGATCGTCACGTACCTACCGACGCGCGTGTGGGGGTCTTCGCGGAAGGGAAACAGCAGTTGGCGCACCCCGGTGTAGGCGGCGATGGCACCGACGAACAACGCGCCCGCCACCGGTACCGCGGTGGCCAGCGTCACTGCCAACGTCGCGGCGCCGATGACCAGCGCAGCGCCGGCCTCCCACAGTTGCACCGGTATGCGCTTTACCGCGACCTCCCGATCCGAGGACCACAGTCCCCACCGGGCCGCCGTGGGGCGTCCGGCACAGCATCCGGTCAGGAAACAGCCCGGGCGTCCGATTGCCATGCCGAGAAACAATCCGGGCGTCGTGGCGTCGAGCAGGACGCCGACACCCACCCCCGTCGTCGTACCGCCGACTGCGAGCACTCCGAGCGCGACCACCAGGAAGCCTTGGATACACGCGCCGGTGCGAAAGATTTCCCGGGGGTGTTTGCGTTTGAGCACGAGGTACCAAACCTTGGCTCCTGCGAAGCCCGCGACGCAGGCGGTGATCGAGAGTGCCACTGCCGCCAGCACGTTGGCGCCGGTGCGGGCCAACAGCAGCGCCTGCAAGACGATCGCCAGGAGTGCACCCGCACCGACAAGCACCGGCCACGACCACACCCGAACGGCGGGCCCGTACGCCAGGGCCCATGGACGGGTGCTCACCACGGTGCGCTGTATGCGTTCCCGGGCCGCGGTGCGGTCGGTCCGCCGCGCGGTAACGTCCCAGTCGCCACCGGGAATCCCTTCGACCCTGATGGTGGCGGCGAATCGTCCGCTGCCCGCGGGCAGGGCCTTGACCGTCACTGTTCGCTCGAACCGCTCAGGCGCCGGAGGGCTGCGGCGTACACCCGTGACGCGGATCGAGACGTCCTCGTCGGTAGCGTCGCCCCAGTAGGTGGCCGCCAAACCTTGGGGCATCGACGCGAGGACGTCCTGCCAACCGGATGGCGCGGCCGCGGGTTTACCTTGCTCGGCAACGGCGGCTGGCACTGCTGCGGCAGCTGGCACTGCTGCACGCGCCCTCCGCGGCGCATGGGAAGGGTGCACCGGGGAATCGGTGATCGCGCCTCGGTGCTGGTGCTGGTGCTGTGCCGCATTGACCGCCTCGGCGAGGCCGTCGGTCACGTCGGTCGAACCGCGGGAGGTTGGTACGACGTTGGCTCGCGGCGCTCGGGCCCGCGCCGAGCCCGATGTTCGCGAGGTGGGCCGTCGTCGTCGTGTGTTCGTTCGCTTCTTTCCCATCGCCGTGACCTCGCTCCGCCATCGATGCCGCCTACTGCCCTTGCTACTAGCGTAGATAGTACTAAGAGCTTTAGTAGTTTGCGTGTGCCCGGGGTTGCGGGCCGCTTTCTTGGCCATTGAGGGAGGATGGGACCGTCCCGACCACGTTGACAGGCGCGGTGTGACTATCAGGCCGCGGTTGGACCAGTTCGAGCCCGATCGGCGGTGAGCGTGCCCGAATCCGCGTCACCTGCCGCAGCTGCGCTCGAACAGGTCAGGTCGCCAACCGCAGCTGCGCCCGGGGGGACCACCGCATCGGTCGAGACCGCTGCGTTGCAGCGGCGCGAAGGAGGCCGTTCCATGGCTGCGTTGTCCCCGCCCGGCCGCCGCGTCGATCCGCGTAATCCATTGTGCAGCAGCGCATGTACGAACGGTACGTGACTGGAATTCGCTTCCCGGTCGGGGCTGAGCCGAGGATGCGCGTTGGGATGTGCGTCTCGTTGACGGTTCGGCCTTCCGCGCGGCGTAGGGCTACGTCGGGCGTATGCTGATCCCCGAGCGTTCCGACCAGTTCGCCGTCGAGAGCCGCGATGCGCTTGGCCAATCGGATCGGGGTCGGCGAATTGGCGGCAGTTGCTCGCCATCCACCAGGCCGACGGGCAAGCAGACAGCCACGAGCCGCGTCTCGGCATGCCCCTGGTGCCGCATCCGCCAGGTGGCCGACTACCGCTGATGGCTTGTGAGCGCGACGATCAGGAGACCAGAAGCGTGTACTGGGCCGCGATTTGCTGGTGAACGTCGCGGAGATCGAATGAGTGGGCTTCGAACGCGAACCGGTCCGCCGAAGCAGCGCAGTAGTAGCCGACGCTACGACGTACGCATCGGGTCGCGGGCATCCCGGGCACCCCATCGACGGGTAGGCCACCCGACTTCTCGGCCTGCGCGGCGAGATTCTCGGCGATTCGCGCAGCGGCGTCTGCGTCGGATGAGCGATACACGTTCGTCCTGGCTCTCGTCGCCAGATCCATGACCGTGGCGTCGAACACGGCGTCGAATTGCGTGGGACCCTCGAGGAAGTGTAGGGCCCCTCGTTTGCCGAACCGCGCGTTCTGCGTGGTCGTCGCCTGCTGCGAGGACAGCGGGAGTGTGCGCGCAAGCAACCCGGTGGGATCGACGGGGAGGTCGGCCCACGCGGCCGGTTCGGTCGCCGCGAACTGATCGATGACACGCCCTTGCAGATCAATGGTGGCGGCGACGAGTCTCGCCGCGGGGATCAGCCCGTGCACCGACGCCGCCACTTCCGTGAGGAGATACCGGCCGTGTGCGGCGAAGGACCGGACCACCGACCACTGACGTAGCGTCGTCGGGTCCGTAACGCTGCTCCTGGTCGCCACCGCGTCGGGCTGGCCCGGGATCACCGTGCGCTGCTCGGGTGCCGGACCGGACTCGCGCACCGTGGTGGGCGCCAACTCGCTCAACGCCGCTGCGGCAGAGGACGGATCGGCGAACCTCAACACCGCATTGATCAAGCTCGTTTGGCCGTCGGCTTGGCGCGCCGTGACGAATCCGTTGATGAAGTTGTGCCGACCCGACACGGCTGCGAGCTGAGTCGGACCGAGCACTGCCAAGGCATCGGCCTTCGTCATCGCCGCCGCACCCATCGCAAATGCGCTTGTGAGTTCGCCAGCGACCTCCCACGGTCCGACGACGTAATTGGCCAACCGCTGCGCCTCGATGACCGCTCCCGCAGCAGCCGTGCCTGCGGCTCCAAGCGGGCTCCGCGGCTGGGTGGGGTAGCCCCCCACGTCCAGCGACTTGACGTCGACCGCGCGCGGCGGTCCTGCGACACTGGCCGGTGACCCCTGCACGATCGTGACGCATCCGCCAAGTAGCCACGCGGTCGCCGCGATCATCACGGTCCTAGCCGCGAGAGCCGCGGGGCACGGGCGCCGGAATGGACGACTACGTTGCAGTGGCGCGGTCGGGCGCAAGTCGTCCAAGGGATGTGGGGCGTGATGGTCAACGTGGCTGTCCGGTGTCGCCGCATCCACCGACGCCACATTCGACCGCTGACGACCAGTCATTCACCCTCCCGCACTGCGACGAAATTCCACTGATCTGGCCGCACCTTCATGCAACCGAATGACCAATGACCTGACGATGGCGGCTCGGAACAGGTCCGCGTTGCGACCGACCGAACGCTGTGCGGGTGTATGCACAATCCCGGTATCAGCGCCCGTCGGGTGTGGATCGAACCGTCGTCCCGCGCGCCGTGGATCGATGAGATGACCGCCAGTGATTGGGGGTTGCTCATCCGTTCCGTCCGAAGTCCTCTGATTGCGGTACGTACTACTCAGTTTAGTAGGCGGCCGTTGGCAGGATAGTCGGTGTGTGACAGCTGCGCGGGAGCCGATGTGCGCGAGGAGAGCCCGTCGCATGACCAATGGAATCCATGGCGCCCTGGCTCGGCGCTCCTCAGACCACGGCCCCCGTCACGTCTGCACCCAGGACGCCTCCAATCACACCTCGACTTTCGCTTCAGCCTCAACCGTCTCAGCTGTATCGTGAATCTACGATTCACATCGTACGTGGTCTGTGCGTAGAACAACCCTGGATGGGTTGCCGCCTCCGGAAGGACACTGCATGAACGTTGGTCGCGTACCGATTTCTCCGGTGTTGGTCGCCGTGGCCGTTGCCGCGGCGTCCGTCGTGGCGCCCGGCCAGGCGAACGCCACCTCCGTCAACTGGGATGCCGTCGCGCAGTGCGAATCCGGTGGCGACTGGTCCATCAACACCGGCAACGGTTACTACGGCGGGCTGCAATTCGTTCCGTCGACCTGGACCGCCAACGGCGGAACGGGGTCCCCCAGCCGGGCCTCCCGAGCAGAGCAAATCCGGGTCGCCGAGAACACCCTGCGCAGCCAAGGGATCGGGGCATGGCCGGTATGCGGCGCGCGCGCTCACGCCGCGACGATTTCATCTCCACTCCCTGCTGGAGTGGGCGCACGATGTCGACTGCCAGGATCCGAGCCGGGGGTGGTCGATCTGAACCAACTATGCAGGACCCTCGTATCCGTAGGAGCCGCCCTTGCGGCGTCGCTCGGCCTGCGCTGATGACTTGCCCAGCGCGGAAATTCCCAAGATGAGCGGACACCGCCGGTCGACGCCGCGGCGCACATCCCCATCCCGGGACGCGGGTGGCAGGCAACGGGCTAGCCGGATCAAAAGTGCATTCGTCACTGCACGTGTTGTCACGGGTCGGGCCGGGTTCCAACTCGACACTCAGCTAGCTATGCCGTCCGAACCGACGCAGCCGCAGGCTGTTGCTGACGACGAACACGGAACTGAAGGCCATGGCCGCCCCGGCGATGAGCGGATTGAGCAGACCGAGTGCGGCTAGGGGCAGGGCGGCGACGTTGTAGGCGAACGCCCAGAACAGGTTTCCCTTGATCGTCGCCAGTGTCGATCTGGACAGTCGGATGGCGTTCGCGGCAGCGCGCAGGTCCCCGCTGACCAGCGTCAGGTCGGAGGCCTCGATGGCGACGTCGGTTCCGGTGCCCATGGCCAGGCCCAGATCGGCTTGGACGAGCGCGGCAGCATCGTTGACCCCGTCCCCGACCATGGCCACGATGCGTCCTTGCTCCTGCAGTAAGGCAATCGCGGCGACCTTGTCGGTGGGCAGGACTTCGGCGATCACGTCCGCGGGGGCGATGCCGACCTGGGCGGCGACCGCGTGGGCGGCGCGCCGGTTGTCCCCGGTCAGCAGCATCGGGCGCAGCCCGAGCGCCCGGAACTCCTCGATCGCCCCGGCCGAGGTGTCCTTGACCGTATCGGCGACCACGACCACTCCTCGGATGGCGCCGTCCCAGGCCACCCAGACCGGGGTGCGCCCCAACGCTTCCGCGGCCTGCGCGGCGTCGACGAGCGTTGTCGGGGCAGGCAGTGACCACTGCTCGGCCAGCCAGCTGGCGCGCCCGACGAGGACGGCGCGGCCGTCGACGACGGCGCTGACCCCTAGTCCATTCTCGGTCGAGAAATCCTCGATCGGCGCCAGCGGCGTGGACCGTTCGGAGCGCGCGGCGGTGCTGATCGCCTGACCGATCGGGTGCTGCGAGGCGTCCTCCACTGCACCGGCCAACGCCAGGATTTCCTCGCGGTTCTCCCCGTCGTGGGCAACGACGGCAGAAACGCTCATCTGTCCGGTGGTGACGGTCCCGGTCTTGTCCAGCACGATGGTGTCGACCCGGCGGGTGGATTCGAGCACCTGCGGGCCCTTGATCAGAATGCCGAGTTGGGCGCCGCGGCCGGTGCCGACCAGCAACGCGGTCGGCGTGGCCAACCCGAGGGCGCACGGGCAGGCGATGATCAGTACCGCCACGGCGGCGGTGAACGCCGACGTCACCGGCTGGCCGGTCAGCAGCCACACCGCCAGTGTCGTTAGAGACAGCGCGATGACGATGGGGACGAAGATCGCCGAGACGCGGTCGGCCAACCGCTGGACGGGGGCCTTGCCGCTTTGGGCGTCCTGCACCAGTTGTGCCATCCGGGCCAGCTGGGTGTCGGCCCCGATGCGGGTGGCGCGCACCACCAGTCGGCCTCCGGCGTTGACGGTCGCTCCGACGACCGTGTCTCCGGGGTGCACCTCGACCGGTACCGATTCGCCGGTCAGCATCGAGGCGTCCACGGCCGAGGTGCCCTCGGTGACCGTGCCGTCGGTGGCGATCTTTTCTCCCGGTCTCACTACGAAGTGATCCCCGATGACGAGCTGGGCCGCTGGGATCCGGGTTTCGATGCCGTCGCGCAGCACGGCGACGTCCTTGGCGCCCATGTCCATCAGCGCCCGCAGGGCGGCTCCGGACTGGGTCTTGGCGCGCGCCTCGAAGTAGCGGCCGGCCAGGATGAACACCGTGACTGCTGAGGCGACCTCGAGGTAGAGGTGGTCGGCCCCGGATCCGGTGGCCGGCAGCAGGCTGAAGGTCATCCGCATGCCGGGCATTCCGGCGTGTCCGAGGAACAGTGCCCACAACGACCAGAGGTAGGCGGCGCCCACGCCGAGCGAGATCAGGGTGTCCATCGTGGCCGCGCCGTGTCGGGCGTTGAGCCAGGCGGCGCGGTGGAACGGCAGCGCCCCCCACACCACGACGGGCGAGGCCAACGTCAAGGCGAGCCACTGCCAATTGGTGAACTGCCACGGCGGGACCATCGAGAGGATCACCACGGGGAGGGTGAGGATCGCCGACACCGTCAACCGGGAGCGTAGCGATGCGGTCTCGTCGGGCGCGCTAGCGACGGATGCGGCGCCATCGCCGTCGACGGTGAGGGCATCCGTATCAACGGGCGCCGCGGGGAGAGCGGCGGTGTATCCGGTGGCCGCGACCACCTCCAGTAGCTGTTCGGGCTCGATGGCGGCGCCATAGGTGACCTTGGCCTTTTCGGTGGCGTAGTTGACGGTGGCGCTGACACCGGTCAGCTTGTTCAGCTTCTTCTCGATCCGCGCGGCGCACGAGGCGCACGTCATGCCGCCGATCGACAGTTCGACGGTGTGGGGGTCGTCGTTGTCGGTTGCGTGGTCAGTGGTACTCACGGGCGGTCCTTCCTCGGGTCTCGCGCACGCAGACATCACGTGGAGGTGGGGTTAGTCGGTCACCAGGTGGTAGTCGCCGGCCTCGTCGAGCGCGGCGGCGAGCGCATCGTCGGGGACGGGGTCGTCGCTAGTGATGGCCACCGTCGAGGTCCCCCCGGGCACCAGGTCCACCTCGACGCCGCGGACTCCGGGCAGCGCGAGGATCTCCTCGGTGATTGCGCCGACGCAGTGTGCGCATGTCAGTCCCACGACGGGATGGCGGACGGTGACGGTCATAAGGTGCTCCTGAGCGGGGGTGATGGGGTTCGACAGGGCTGGCGTGCAGCAGCCGCAGCCTCCGGCGGTGGCCGCGAGGACGGGTAGCGAGGTGAGGTGCGAATCGTCCATTTCGGGTGTCCTTTCCTCGAGTCGTCGACGAGATCGATTGGTGTGGATGTCCAAAGCGCGGTCGACGATTGTGGGGCCGTGGCGCACGGCGTATGCCACCACCTTCCCGAGCAACGCCAGCGGTACGGGTTCGAGCCGATCTCGGGGTCGCGCCCGGGCCGACGATTCAGCACAGCAGGAGCGCTCGTCGGCGCTGCCCGCGATGCTCGCGAGCAGGTTGACCGGGCGCCACGGCGTATTGGCCGACGTCCGGCAGTTCGGTGTCACGGTTGTTCACCACCATCCACAGCCAGATATACCCTTGGGGGGTATGCCACGCCGATACTACCCCCACGGGGTATGGGCACGTCAAGGTCGTCGGTGCGGACAGCCCTGGTGCTGGGGCGCTTCCGTCATCGTCGCGATTCCTCGGTGTCGAGATCCTCGGCGACGGTCCGGCGACGGCGCCACACCAGCACGGCCACGGCGGCGAGGAACACGATCGCCGAGGTCCATTCGTTGAGCCGCAGGCCGAGGAAGTGATTGGCGTGGTCGATCCGCAGTCCTTCGATGACGCCCCGACCGAGCGTGTACGCGGCGACGTAGAGGGCGAACAGCTTTCCGCGAGGGACGGTGAATCGTCGGTCCACCCAGAGCAGCAGCACCGCGACGGCGACGTTCCACAGCGATTCATAGAGGAACGTTGGATGATAGAGCGCGACGTTGGGCGAGTCGGCGGGTCGGTGGGCGGGGTCGATCCTCACGGCCCACGGCAACGTCGTGGGACCGCCGTAGAGTTCCTGGTTGAAGTAGTTTCCCCAACGGCCAATCGCTTGGGCCAGCACCAACCCAGGTGCCAACGCGTCACCGAAGTCGAGCAGGTCGATGCCTCGGCGGCGGCAACCGATCCAGGCTCCGAGGGCGCCGAGGGCGACCGCACCCCAGATGCCCAGCCCGCCTTCCCAGATGAAGAACGCCCGCATCGGATCCCGTCCCGGCGCGAAGTAGAGCTCGGGGTCGGTCAGGACGTGATAGAGGCGCCCGCCCACGACGCCGAAGGGGATGGCCCACATCGCGATGTCGAGGACGACGTCGGGGTCGCCACCGCGGGCGGCCCACCGTCGTCGGGTCAACCACACCGCCACCGCGATCCCCGCAATGATGCACAACGCGTACGCCCGAATTGGGATCGGGCCCAGATGCCATACGCCTTGCGACGGGCTGGGCAGATAGGCCAGGACGGTGACCACCGCGCCGCCCATCACCGGCATCGTTCGCCAGCGCGGCGCGGGTCAGGTACGGACATTTTCCTCAAGCCTGGTGACGTCACCGTCGGCCGGGCCGTGCGCCTTGCCCACGTGGGCTTCCTCACGCATCCGGTCCACCATGTGCGGATAGTGCAGCTCGAATGCCGGTCGCTCCGAACGGATCCGGGGCAGCTCGGTGAAGTTGTGCCGCGGCGGCGGGCAACTGGTCGCCCACTCCAGCGAGTTGCCGTAACCCCACGGGTCGTCGACCACGACCGGCTCGCCGTACCGCCAGCTCTTGAACACGTTCCACAGGAACGGCAGCATCGAAATGCCGAGGGTGAACGCACCGATGGTGGAGATCACGTTCAGCGTGGTGAAGCCGTCCGACGGCAGGTAATCCGCGTAGCGACGGGGCATGCCCTCATTGCCCAGCCAGTGCTGCACCAGGAACGTGGTGTGGAACCCGATGAACGTCAGCCAGAAGTGCAGCTTGCCGAGCCGCTCGTCGAGCAAGCGACCGGTCATCTTCGGGAACCAAAAGTAGATGCCCGCATAGGTGGCGAACACGATGGTGCCGAAGAGCACATAGTGGAAGTGCGCCACCACGAAGTAGGAGTCGGTCACGGCGAAGTCCAACGGCGGGCTGGCCAGCAGCACTCCGGACAAGCCACCGAGCAGGAAGGTAATGAGGAAGCCCACCGAGAACAACATCGGTGTCTCGAAGGTCAACTGCCCCTTCCACATCGTGCCGATCCAGTTGAAGAACTTGATCCCGGTCGGGACCGCAATCAGGAACGTCATGAAGGAGAAGAACGGCAGCAGCACCGCGCCGGTGGCGTACATGTGGTGCGCCCACACCGCCACCGACAGGGCCGCGATCGCCATGGTGGCGTAGATCAGGGTGGTGTAGCCGAAGATCGGTTTGCGGCTGAAGACCGGGAAGATCTCACTGACGATGCCGAAGAACGGCAACGCGATGATGTACACCTCGGGATGGCCGAAGAACCAGAACAGGTGCTGCCACAGGATGGCCCCCCCATTCGCCGGGTCGAAGATGTGCGCGCCCAGGTGCCGGTCGGCGGCCAGCCCGAACAATGCTGCGGTCAGCAGCGGAAACGCCAGCAGCACCAGGATCGACGTGACCAGGATGTTCCAGGTGAAGATCGGCATCCGGAACATCGTCATGCCGGGGGCACGCATGCAGACCACCGTGGTGACCATGTTGACCGCGCCCAGGATGGTGCCCAGCCCGCCGACGATCAAGCCGACGATCCACAGGTCACCACCCGCACCGGGTGAGTGGATGGCGTCGGTCAGCGGGGAGTACGCCGTCCAGCCGAAGTCAGCGGCACCACCGGGGGTGATGAAACCGGCAATGGCGATCGTCGCACCGAAGAGGAACAGCCAGAACGAGAACGCGTTCAGCCGCGGGAACGCCACGTCGGGCGCACCGATCTGCAACGGCAGCACCAGGTTGGCGAAACCGAACACGATCGGAGTGGCATAGAACAGCAGCATGATCGTGCCGTGCATGGTGAACAACTGGTTGTACTGCTCGTTGCTCAAGAACTGCAGACCCGGTAGCGAGAGCTCGGCACGCATGAACAGCGCCATCAACCCGCCGATGAGGAAGAACCCGAAGGAAGCAACGCAGTACATCATCCCGATCAACTTGTGATCGGTCGTGGTCACCAGCTTGTAGATCAGATTGCCCTTGGGACCCATCCGGGTGGGGAACGGACGACGTGCTTGCAGTGCCTTCAACGGGGGTGCATCGGCCGTCACGCGCTCCTCCAACGATTCATTCGGGACATCCCCGCGTCCTGCCCTTGCTTCCACACTTCATGTTCTACTATTTACCATAGTAGATAGTTCGCGACTTCGGGCGTGCTCGTCCCTTTCGTTTCTGGTCGGCGACTTCGCCTCTCCGACAGCACTTGTCGTGCCGTTATGACCCGGCGAGGGCAACTGCCGGTCAGGATGAATCTCTCGTATACGGACGAGTCAGCATGATTTCCTACGACACGCCCCGTAGATGACGGCCGCATCCACTGTGGCGGTTGAGACTGTTGTGATGTATGTGACGATTGATATTTGGGCTTGGCGTCCACCCGGGAGCTCCCCCGCCCGACGCACTCCGGATTGGCGCCGGCCGACCCGACTCCTCGGCGTTTCGTCGTGACCAGCATGCCGCGAATGCGCCGCCTCAACGAGTCGTCCGCCCTGCCCGCAACATCTGCAGCAACAAGCGCCGCCACCGATGGTGACCCCTCCGAATCCGTCAGTTCGGGTCACCCTCGGACCCGCGTCGGGGCATGGCTGAATCGGCCCATGACCTCGTTTCACCTGATCGTCGCCGTCTCCGCCCTCCTGGTCACCCTCGGCCTGATCATGGTGCTCTCGGCCTCAGGGGTCCGTTCCTACGACGACGACGGATCGGTATGGGCGATCTTCGGGCGCCAAGTGCTGTGGACGCTGGTCGGCCTGGTCGCGTTCTACCTGGCGCTGCGGATGCCAGTGCACGTGTTGCGGCGGTGGGCCTTCACCGCCTTCGCGGTCACCGTGGCGATGTTGATTCTGGTGTTGATCCCGGGAATCGGTCAGGAAGCCAACGGATCTCGTGGCTGGTTCGTCGTCGCAGGCTTGTCGATGCAACCCTCGGAGCTGGCGAAGATCGCGTTCGCGATCTGGGGCGCCCACCTGCTCGCCGCGCGCCGCATGGAGCGGGCCTCGCTGCGCGAGATGCTGGTCCCGCTGGTGCCCGCCGCGATCATCGCCCTGGCCCTCATCGTCGCCCAACCCGACCTCGGCCAGACGGTCTCGTTGGGCATCATCCTGCTCGGCCTGCTCTGGTACGCCGGCCTGCCGTTGCGGGTCTTCCTCAGTTCCTTGGCGGCGGTCGTCGTGGCCGGCGCCGTCCTGGCGATGTCGGAGGGGTACCGCTCCGACCGGGTGCAGTCCTGGCTGAACCCCGGCGCCGACATGCAGGGTTCGGGCTATCAGGCCAAGCAGGCGCGCTACGCGCTGGCCAACGGCGGCATCTTCGGCGACGGTCTCGGCCAGGGCACCGCGAAGTGGAACTACCTGCCCAACGCGCACAACGACTTCATCTTCGCCATCATCGGCGAGGAACTCGGTTTCGTCGGGGCCGCGGGCACGCTCGCCTTGTTCGGCGTGTTCGCCTATACCGGAACCCGGATCGCCCGCCGTTCGGCCGACCCGTTCCTGCGGCTGCTGACCGCCACGACGACGATCTGGATTCTGGGTCAGGTATTCATCAACGTCGGGTACGTCGTCGGCCTCCTGCCCGTCACCGGGTTACAGCTTCCGCTCATCTCGGCAGGCGGCACGTCGACGGTGACCACCATGCTCATGATCGGCGTCCTCGCCAATGCGGCCCGCCACGAACCCGACGCCGTCGCGTCCTTGCGGGCCGGAGGCGATGACCGCATCAATCGACTGCTGCGGCTACCGCTGCCCAAGCCCTACACCCCGTCTCGCGCCGAGGCGGTGCGGGACCGTTTGCGCTCACGCGGCCTGGGCCGTCCGGCCGGACCGAGGCAGCGACGCAGCGCCCCCTCCCGGGAACGAAGGCGTCGGTGAGTCGCCGCGACCGAGCCGTGGCTGCCGGCCCGTGTCGAATCCGACCGCGCCCTGCGGGCTTGGGGTTGCGCGACCGCAGAACGGTGGTTTAGCTTCTCCTGGACCAGATCACAATCTGGTCACGACCAGAAGGGTCTGCAGGTTGGCGTCTCACCGTTCCCGCTCCAGCGCAGCAGACGCGACGATCGGATACCGCCGGCCGCCGAGCCCCGACATCACAGATGTCCTTCCCTTCAGCGACTTTGGCGCCTTGGGTGAGCTGAGGTTCAGCGAGGGCGGTGCCTTCGATTTCGACTCCCGGGTGATCCACGCTCCTGAACTCGACGATCTGCACCACGTCGACGATTTGAGGCCACTGCAACTGGTGCCGCCCCCCGCCGAGATCCCCGAGCACCCCCGGGCGGAAGATCACCGCCACGGAAACCGACCAGCGCGCACGACTGAGCGGCCCCGCCGGCACCGCAAGACCGCCGCACCCGCGGCGACCACGGGTCGGCTGCTCATCGCGGCAATCGCTACCGGTGGCACCGCTGCGGCCGTGGCGCACGCCACGGTCTTCAGCGGTGCGGCCCACGCCAACGTCCACTTCCTCGCCGCCACCGAAGTCCCGCTGTCCGCTAGCGCGCCGCTGGCTGTCGGTGGCATGCAGGTGGTCGCGGCCACCCCGCCCCCCGACACCGCCAGGATCGCCCAGGAGTACGCCACTGGCATCGCGTTCGCGCAAGAACGGGCCGATCGCGAAGCACGACTGCAACGCCCACTGTTCGTCTTCCCGACCCGAGGCATCCCCACGTCGACCTTCGGTACCCGTTGGGGTGCGTTGCACGGGGGCATCGACATCGCCAATGCGATTGGCACCCCGATCCTTGCCGCCGCCGACGGCGTGGTCATCGACGCGGGACCCGTTGCCGGGTATGGCATGTGGGTCAAACTGCGACACGCCGACGGGACCGTCACCCTCTACGGTCACGTCAACAGCACCGAGGTCACCACCGGAGAACGGGTCATGGCCGGCGATCTCATCGCCACCATGGGTAACACCGGCAACTCCACCGGCCCGCACCTACACTTCGAGGTCCAACTCAACGGCGCCGAGCGCATCGACCCGGTGCCCTGGCTGGCTGCCCGCGGTGTCGAAGCACCGGGATTCTCCCGCGCCTAACCTGAGCTTGCTTAGTGGCCCCAGCAGCCAGGGTCGAACCGCTGAGAACCGGCCTTGCGGGCTGAGCCTGCGGCGTGTCGACGTGCTCGCTCAGCCGACGGTTGCGGCAACGTCGGCGACGGGCCTGAGCGCGCACGTGCGCTCGCCCCGCAAACGCCTCCACAGAGCCCAGCCCAGCAGCCCGACCGACGCAACGCCGAGGACCGGTTGTAGCGGCGCCCACAGAGTCATGGCGCCGCTGGCACCCACCGCCAGCACGACCAGCTTGTTGCACACCGGACAGCCAACCGCCAACAGCGACAACACGTTTCCGCCCATGCCCACCCGCGACGGACGAGGCGAGGGGGCATCGGTCCGTACATAGGTCGCCAGGATGAGGCCGCTGACCACCGCGGTCACGGCCCAGACCGGGTAGTTCCACCACTGCACCGGCGTCATCCGCGTGTACCACGGCGTACCGATGATCCCGGTCGGAACACCGATGACCAGCGCCGAACCGATCATGCCCAGGGTGGCCACCGCCCACCGCAGCAGCGGCCAGTTTCGCAGCGTCATGGTCGATGCTCCCTTGGAGTGGTCGGGCAGGACTGGGCCATCAGCGACGTACTAGCACTGATAGTAGCGGAGACGGTCATCACCGCCCGGGCCGCCGACGAGGTCTCGCCGTACCCAACCGTGCCAGTATTATTCGGCAGCGGCCGTGCCTCGCCGACGACATCCGCCCCTCCGACATGCGCTGCAAGGGTCAACTGCCGGGGCCAAGCGCCCCAGATCGTCCTGAGCCCCACCTCGACGGGAGACGTCAGGCCCAGGCATCAGAACGCTCGGCGTGCGACCGCCTCGGGGTACACCTACCAACCGCGTGCGGTGCCGCTTCTCAGCGGTACGCCGCGAAATCCGCGCCTACTAACCCGAATAGTAGCTGCGTCGCGCGATGAGACGCCACGACGGTCTTCCCGAGACCTTGGTGGTGGACCCGAGACCCGTCTCCAGCACGGGTGCGTCATGCCGTTCCCTGCGCCGAGATCGGGTCGATACTGGGTCTATGCGAGGACTCCACGACACGGCTACCGCCGCTGCCCGGCTGGCGATGATCGGCGCGATCGCCCTATCGGCATGCTCGTCGGCAACCCCCACCCCCGCGGTTGCGCCGCCAACGGATGCGACAGCCAACCTAGTGGGCAGCCGATGTGCCGCCTACGCCCGGCAGATGCCCACCGGACCCGGGTCCCTGACCGCCATGGCTCAGGAACCGGTGACGACCGCGGTGGCGAACGACCCGCTGCTCACCACCCTGGCCGGGGCCCTGTCGGGCAAGCTCAATCCGAACGTCAACCTGACCGGCACACTCGACGTTGGCCAGTTCACCGTGTTCGCACCGGTCGATAGCGCATTCGCGAAACTCGACCCGGCAACACTGGAGGCCATCACGACCGACGCCGAACAGCTCACCGGGTTGCTGACCTATCACGTGGTCCCAGGCCAACTGACACCCGACCGGGTCTCCGGCCTGCACCCGAGCGTGCAAGGTGGCTCCCTGGCGGTGACCCGCAACGGCGACACCATCACCGTCGACGGCGCCACGGTGATCTGCGGTGGCATCCCCACCGCCAATGCGACGGTCTACCTGATCGATTCGGTGCTGGCGCCCCGGCCCACCGGTCTGCACCCCGATGCCTGGCGCAGCACTGCAACGGCGAACGGATGACTCCCGACCAATCGGAGCCCGGCGTCCGCAGTCGCGCCGCGGTCGTCGGCGCAGCGCAGCCAGCGTCTGCTCGGATCCGCGTTCCGCCGCCGCGCCACTGAAAGAAGTCCGTCCTGGCCGATCGCGGCGGCAGCGACGTCGGTCCCTTCGCATTTCGCCGTGCCGATGGCCCAGTCCGGAGCCCCCGGCCGCGTACACCTTGGTGCGCGAGAACACCCGACCCCGAACTGGCTAGCCGGCGCCGCGTTGAGTCTCGTAGTTCAGGCTGGTCATCATGCCCGCCTCCTGGTGATAGGTGTTGTGGCAGTGCATCATCCAGATCCCGGGATTATCTGCGACCAGAGCGACGGTCAGCTTCTGCCTGGGCAGCACGATCACGGTGTCCTTGCGAGGTCCGGGTGTGCCATCGGGCTTGATCACTTGGAAGGTGTGACCGTGTAGGTGCATGGGATGCCACATCATCGTGGTGTTGGTGAACGTCAACGTCGCGTGTTGGCCTTGGCGGACGGTGAGCGGGACGGTGTCCTGAAAGGGTCGACCGTTGATCGTCCAGTCGTACTTCTCCATCGACCCGGTCAGGTCAGCCGTCAGCGCCGCGTCGACCTTCGTCGTGTCCAACAGCACCTCGGGGGCCGCGGTCAACAGCTCGACCGTGCCGATCTGCCGTTGCAGTTCGGCAGGACGAAAGCCCGGATCGGATGCGGTCCCGGCGCCAGTGGACAACAGTGCACGCGCTACCGCGTTCTTTCCCTCGGCCGCCGCGACCAACGGGAATACGCCGTCGCCGGCGGTGACGAGCACGTCGTAGCGTTCCCCCATGCCGATGAGCAGGGCGTCGACGTCGGTCGGGACGACCGGAAATCCGTCGGTGTGGGTGACGGTCATCCGGTGCCCGGCCAGCGCGACCCGGAACGCGGTGTCCGAGCCGGCGTTGATGATGCGCACCCGTATCCGCTGTCCGGGCCGGGCGGTGAAGGTGCTCGGCGCCGAGGGAATGCGGCCGTTCGCCAGATAGTAGGGGTAGCTGATGTCGCCGGCGTCTCCGCCGAGCAGAGCGCTCGTCCCGACACCGCCCACGCCGGGAACACTGCCCATCCCCGCCATGCCGGGCATCCCCGGCATCCCGCTGTCGGCAGCCGGGTCAGACGCGGGGCGCCGCAGCCCGTCGTAGAGCTGCTCGGGACTGGTGCCGATCCCGTCGGTCCAGTCGTCGAGCACCACGATCCATTCGGCGTCGTAGCGGCCGGCCTCGGTGGGATCGTCGATGATGACCGGCAGGTACAGCCCATAATCGGCGTCGAAGCCGGTGTGCGGGTGAGCCCAGTAGGTCCCGGGATGCGGCGCCGAGAATCGGTAGGTGAAGCTCGCCGCGGGATCGATGTTGGGGGTCGCCGGTGCCGCGCCGTCCATGTCGTTGCGCAGCGCAAGGCCATGCCAGTGCACCGACGTCGGGTGGTCCAGGCCGTTGTTTACGGTGACCTCGAGCTCGTCACCGACGTTGGCGCGGATCAGCCGACCCGGCACGCGGTCGTCGTAGGCCAGCGTGCGGGCCACGGTCCCGCCCAAGTCGATGTCCGCGCGCCCGGGCGACAGCGTCGCGGTGACGGTGCGCCCGGTGCGCGGTCGTGCCGCCTCGGCGGCGGCGATCGGGTTCACCGCTGGTGTGGCAGTCGTCGGCTTCGCGCAGGCGGCCAGGGCAGCGCTGCCAGCGAGGGTGGCCGCCAGGAACGTGCGCCTGGTCCACCTCGTCGTGGGTGCGCGGTCACCGGTCATGGGCATCGCGGCGCGATGGCCGCCGCCGGCTCGACCGCGGTCGCAGTGACGTTGGGCGGTGTCGTCGCACGGTCAGGCCCCGCCGCCCCGGGGTCGTGGCGTGGGCGTGCCGTGTTCGTTCCGAGGAGCGCAGCGATCGCCGCGAACACGGCTCCCCAGAAGCCCAGCAGCACCACCGCGGCGAGTAGACAGCCCGCCCACCCCCACGTGGCCCCGGTTTCGCTCCACCACATCATCGTCGACCTCCTCTGATATCCCATCGTTCGCCAGTGGAGTACCGAAACGACGATGGTTCTGTGAAGATTCGCTCAAGACCTGAGTGACCGGACCCCGACGCCTGCCGGGACGGCACCATGAAGCCATGGACACGACAGCGGCCGCCCACCCGACCGGGTATCGAGCGCTGGTGGTCGACGACGAAGTGCCGCTGGCCGAAGTCGTGGGCAGCTACCTCGAACGGGAGATGTTCGACGTCACCCTGGCCCACAACGGAACCGACGCCCTCGACCTGGCGCGCGAAATCGACCCAGACGTCGTCGTGCTCGATCTGGCGTTACCCGGCATCGACGGCCTGGAGGTGTGCCGGCAACTTCGCACGTTCTCCGATGCCTACGTCGTGATGCTGACCGCGCGCGACACTCAACTCGACACCATCGTGGGCCTCTCGGTCGGCGCCGACGACTACGTCACCAAGCCGTTTCATCCCGGTGAGTTGGTGGCCCGGATCCGGGCCATGCTGCGCCGACCCCGCACCGTCGCCACCACCGTGCACGTCACGGTGGCAACACCTCCCCCGCCGCGGGTATTCGGGCCGCTCTCGATCGACGTCGCGGGCCGGCAAGTGTTCATCGACGGCGAGCCAATCTTGCTGACCCGCACCGAGTTCGACGTGCTGGCCGCGTTATCGTCACGACCGGCGGTGGTGTTCACTCGTCGGCAACTGATCGAGTCGGTGTGGGGAGACTCCTGGGGCGGCAACGCCCACCTAGTCGACGTGCACGTCGGTCACCTTCGCCGCAAACTGGGCGACGATCCCGCCGACCCGCGCTACGTCATCACCGTGCGCGGTGTCGGATACCGGATGGGCAGCGGACAGTGACCAGGATCCAGGCCAATGCCAACACCGAGCCGCGGGCGCGGCGCAGCCCCGGAGTCGGAGCACGGCTCCTGCTGGCGCAAGCCCTGGTGCTCATCGCCGGCGGCGCGACCACGTGGATCGTTGCGATCATCGTCGGTCCGCCGTTGTTTCGCGAGCACCTGCGCCGCGCCGGCGTCGCCCACGAATCGAACGAGCAATTCCACGCCGAACAGGCCTACCGCTACGCGACGGCAATTTCCATCGCGGTCGCCGTCGCAGTGGCGGCAATGACCGCCTTGTTGGTCACTTGGTACTTCAGCCGCCGCCTGCAGCGATCGGTCGCCGAAGTCGCCTCGGCCGCTATAGCCGTCGCCGATGGCCGCTACGACATTCGTGTGTCACCGCTGCGCCTCGGGGAGGACTTCGCCCACCTGGCTCAGGCCTTCAATCGAATGTCCGACCGGCTGGAATCGGTCGAGGCCACCCGCCGGCAACTCTTTGGTGACCTCGCCCACGAAATACGGACACCGGTCGCGGTGCTGCAGGCCTACGCCGTCGCCATCCAGGATGGGGTCAACACCCTTGACGCCAAGACCATTTCGATCATTCTTGATCAGGCCGGTCGCCTGGTCCGATTTTCCGAGGACTTCGCCGCACTCGCCCAAGCCGAGGAAGGACCCGGCGCAGTCGCACCCCGCTGGGTCGACCCACATCCAGCGATCACCAGCACGACGTCCGCCGCCGCCGACCGCTACGCCACCAAGGGGGTAACGCTGACCTGCCATGTCGGCAACGGTCTACCCGCCCTGTGGGCAGACCCACTGCGCCTGGCGCAGGTGCTGGGCAACCTCCTCGACAACGCCCTTCGCCATACCCCACCGGGCGGCTTGGTCGAGGTGACCGCGACAGCAGAGCGGGACGAGGTGATCATCAGCGTCACCGACGATGGCGACGGCATCGCTGCGGCGCACCTCCCGCACGTGTTCGAGCGGTTCTACCGCGCCGACGTCGCCCGAGATCGACAGCACGGCGGCGCGGGGATCGGGCTGGCCATCGCCAAGGCTCTCACCGAAGCCCACGGCGGCCACATCACAGCAGCCAGCCGCGGACCCGGCCTCGGCAGCACCTTCACCATCACGCTGCCCGCCCACGCCGACACCGCATGACGGTCGGCGCGAGACGCCTGCACTCGCGACCGCGGTTGCCCGTCAACGGCATTGCCCCCGCCGCGCATGCGACAGCGCGTGGACGGTGCTCACTTCTGCTGGGGATCGGCTCAACGCACCGACCCGACCAAGGCCCGCCGACCCACCATCTGCGCCGCAGGTGCGGCCGCGCCACTCTAGTGCCGCACCTGGTCTCTACAGCGAGGCCAAGATCTTGTTCATGGTGTCGATTTCTTGCTGCTGGCTGGTGACGATCGAATGCGCCAACGCGATCGCCCCGGCATTCTGCCCCTTGCCGATCTCGGTCTGCGCCATGCCGATCGCGCCCGTGTGATGCTGAACCATCTGCGTCAGGTACAACTTGGCGGCCGCGACTCCCTGGGAGTTCTGCAATGCGGCCATGTCGTCCTTGGACATCATGCCCACCATCCCCGACGTGCCGGGCATGCCGCTCATCCCAGGCATGCTGCTCATCGTCGGCTCCGCCGGTGTCCCCCATTGCGTCAGCCAGGTCTGCATCGTGTCGATCTCGGGGGCCTGCGCGGCCTTGATCTGCTTGGCCAGGTCCAGCACGCGCGGATCGATTCCCTGCTTGCCCAACACCATGTCGCTCATCTCCACCGCTTGCTGATGATGGGGAATCATCTGCTGCGTGAACGTGACGTCAGCTTCGTTGTGCGCCTCGGTCGCCGACGCCGACATCGATGGCGCCCCCGCCGACGACGACGGACCGGTCGAGGTCGTGCCGGCATTGCTACACGCACCCAACGTGACCAGCACCGCCGCAGCCGCTGCTCCGACTGCCAGCGTCCTTCTCCTCATCACAACACGTCCCCTTTCCAAGGTTCATGGTTCAGGTGCGGCGTCGCGCCACGGTGGCGCACGGCGCATCCCTGCCCGCCATCCAGCGTGGTTGGCGCCGGTATGGCTGCACTCGCGATTCTGTGAAGATTCGATGAAGAACCGCGGCCCTAGCCGTCGGGGAACCCCCGGCGCAGCCTCGCGGTACCGCCGCTGAGACGAACGACCGGGGATGCTCGTCATGCGCAGACTTCGTTCACCGATGCCGCCACCGATACCGAGACGCAGCAGCGCAGAGGGGGTGCGGCGACCTGACCGAGATCGACACGGCGGCAACGCCGCAGGGGACACTGGCCGACGACACCCAGGACTACCTCTCCCCCCGGAGCCGGCACTCCCCCCCTGCGGCGCGAAGCGGTGAACGCGGGCCCCGTTGGATCGGCACGTACTGCCCGGCAACGTCTGTACAGCAGCCGGCGCACGACAACTCCGCTAGTACCGGCGGGCGTTGTGAAACGGCGACGAATCGATGGGTGCGACGCGAACCGGGGTGCCGTAGGTCGACGCGTGCACCATCATCCCGTCCCCGATGTAGATACCGGCGTGGGACACGTCTGAATAGAACGTCACGATGTCCCCGGGCTGCAGCTCGTCCCGCGCGACGGGTTGTCCACCGGCCGCCAGTGCCTGGCTGGAGTGCGGCAACGATTTTCCGGTCTGCTGGAATGCCCACATGATCAGACCTGAGCAGTCGAACGCGTTCGGTCCGGCGGCGCCCCACGAGTAGGGCGAGCCAACACGCGTCAGTGCCGCTTGCACCACCGCGGCGTTGCCCGACCCCCCGCCGACGGAAGGCACGACGCTGGGGGCGGCGGCGTCACCGGGTGGGACACCGTCGATGGGCGGGGCGGGTTCACCACCGGCCAGCACGTCAGGTCCCGCCGCCGGAGGATCAATGGGCGGCGGCGGAGGCATCGCGGCCAGCGCGACCCGCTGGTCAGGGGTGAGCGCCTGGTATCGGGACTTGACCGCAGCGATCTGCCGTTGCAACTGGCTTTGTTTGGCCTGCAGGTCGGCGCGGACTGTATTGGCCTGCTCGGCAGCGGTGCGGGCTTGCGCCGCCGAGGCGGCGGAGGCCTTTTCAGCGGTGTCGGCCTTCGTGCGTGCGTCACGGAAGCTGGTCATCGTCGCAGCCATTTCCCTACCCACTGCGTGCTGCACGGCGAGTTGGTCGATGAGCTGCTGCGGCGAGTTGGCGGTCAGGATGCCCGTGATGCCGTCGGTAGGTCCACCCATGTACTCCGCGGCCGCCACCTTGTCGACGGCGGCCTGGTAGGTGGCGAGGTCGGCTCTCGCGGCGTCGATGACGGCGAGGTCGTCGGCGTGTCGTCGTTCCGCGGCTTGCTGCTCCGCTGTTTTGGCATCGAAGCTGAGCTGTGCTGAAAGCATGGCTTCGGTGGTCTGTTCAGCTTGTCGTGACAGGTCGTTGAGTTCGGCCAACGCGTCGGCGGCAGGTTCCGCGCGGACGTCCGCGGCGACGGCGCCGGTCAAGAGGACGAGGATCGTGAGCGCGGCGCTGAGAAGGCGAAACGGCGCCGACATCAGGCAGATCAGGTCGCGGACAGACATGCGCAACGGGGATCGTGCAGAGACCTGCATCAGATTTGCCAATCCTGCGCGCCGTCGTTCTGGGTGTGAAGGCCGACCGAGTTCTTGACGACGACGGGATCACCACTTCCGAAGTTGTCGTAGAACCAATGGGCGTTCGCCGGGCTGAGGTTGGGGCAGCCATGACTGACGTTGCGCTTGCCCTGATCGGCCACCGACCACGGAGCGCCGTGCACGAAGATCCCGCTGTTGTCGATGCGGACGGCATCCTGAACCTTCAACTTGTAACCTTCCGGGGCGTCGATCGGTACGCCATAGGTGGAGGAATCCATCACGAGGTCGGCGAACTTCTCGAAGACGTAGGAGGTGCCGTTGGGTGTCTCGTAGCCCTTCTTTCCCAATGACACCGGGAACGTCTTCTCCACCGTGCCGTTACGCATGACTTGCATCTGGTGGGTCTTGTCGTCGATGGTGGCGACGAGAGCATCGCCTGTTCTGAAGCTCGACGTGCTGCCAGCCGCGTCGATGGTGACGGTCGTGTTGGCCGGCCAAAAGTCGATGGGTCGCCAGCGGACTTGGCTGTCGCTCATCCAGTAAAACTTGCCTGGCACGGGTGGGTTCGAGGACACGTGGATGGCTTGTTCGGCCATCGCCCGATTGGCGATCGGCCGCTGAAAGGTGATGATGACCGGCTTGGCCACCCCCACCATCGAGCCGTTGATGGGGTTGAACGACGTTGGCAGGAACGGCGGTTGCCCGGTAAACGGAACGGGATTCTGCCCCGCGGGCGTGCCTTCGGGCACGGTTGCCGTGGAACCTGCGAACGGATCCGCCGGCGGAGGGAAGGAGGGGTCTGGTGCCAGACGAGCCGCGGCGGGCGGCGACCCAGGTCCCGTCGGCCCCGGATTGGTCGTGGTCGTCGCATCCGCCGATACGTCTCGCGCCGCGGGATCCTCGACTGCGGTCTCCGGGTCAGCCGACGCGGGCGCGCCGCTGATCGAGAGGAAAGCCGCACACACAGCGGCGACGAGCGTGCTGCGAGCCCGTCGCCGCATACCCAGCCTCCAACTCCACCATCGCCGATCTGACACCCGCTAGGGCGCAAGGTGGCATACCGACGAGCCGGCAGGCTCGCCACCACTGGCTGCGACCTCGTACCTACGTACTAGCGGAGTACGTTGCACGATAGTAGATGATGTCGCGCGGCGTCCGGCGAATGCAGGAAGAGCGTGGCGCGACGTCGTGGCATCGTCGGCCGAACCGACGACGCCGGCGCACGGCCCAACCAAAGGGGCGCTCCCCCATTGGTCTGTCTTGGCGTCGATGACGATCTGGGTCGCCACGTCATCTGTGTGCGCACGGGGAACGCGAAAGTCCATGTGGCCAAGGGCAGATCATCCTTTGAACCTCAACAACCCCGTCGCGGCCGGGTCAGCGATGCGAGGGTGAGCGCGAGACGCACGACGCACGACGCACGTACCGTGGAAGCAGCCCTATACCCCCGACCGAAAAAGAGCCCCGGTGCCCCCACCGAACAGAACATCGATTCGCAAGGCTCCCGACGGCGGCGAGTTGGCCTTCCGATTGGCCGCCATCGCGCGCCCGCATCTCAGCCTGGCCGAAGCGGATCGCATCTACGTGTCCGTTGGCATTGGCGACGCGTTCGAAGCGATCGACGCCTTGATCGCCATCATCGCGCGCGACCGCATACCGCTGGGCAGCGACGTCGTGGCCGTGGTCACCGCATGGCTGGACTGCTATCGCGGCCAGAAGGCCGAACCGCATTTACGCCACCTCCTCGACGGGATCACATCCGTTCCGCACCAATATGTTTCAGTCGACGACGACGTCGTCCCGATGGGCCCGACGCCAGCTGCCGATGAGGACCGCTCAGTCTGACCTCGTCGGTTGATCGCGACACGAATAGATGGACCTGACGGCCACACCACACGGGACAGTGCGCGGCAGGCGACGAGGCATCCGATGCGCCCTCATGTTGGACTCGGGTTCGACTCTCATGCGAGCGCGCGGGTGGCGAGTCCGAGTTGGTCGGCGTGGCTGAACATGTCGTCGACGAGGACGACGGTCCGGTCGGTGCCGCTCCAGCGATCGCCTTCAGGACCAGTGCGCTGATGGAGACGGCGTAGCGCACGTTCAGTAGTCTCGGCCTAAAGCGCTGACCATAACCAGCCCGTGACGTTGCAGCACCATCGACATCGTACCCATAATCTGCGTATGAATGCAGATAGCGGCGCATGCCGTCGGGGGCTTCCCCAAGATCAGGTGGACCTCGTGGTCGAGGTGTTCCGGATGCTGGCCGACGCCACCCGAGTGCAGGTCCTATGGGCGCTGGTCGACCGGGAGATGTCGGTCAACGAACTCGCCGAGCACGTCGGCAAGCCCGCTCCGTCGGTGTCGCAGCATCTGGCGAAGCTGCGGATGGCGCGACTGGTCCGCACCCGTCGCGAGGGAACGACGATCTTCTACAGCCTCGACAACGATCACGTCGGACAACTGGTCACCGACGCCGTATTCAACGCCGAACACGCCGGCCCAGGAGTGCCAGGCCACCACCGCAGCACCGCAGAACTGCGAACCCTGCACTCCGACAACGACTCCGGCCCGCACACGGCGCCCGGCTCGGCCTCGAGACAGGAGGGACGCAACGCATGAAGCACGACGCCGACAAGGGCACCCACGGCCACGATGCGGAACATGCCCACGGGGCCGGCCACGGTCACATCCACGACCACGGGCTTGGCCATGGCGGGCGCGGCGGCAAAATCGGTGCCGCCCTGCGTGAAGTGTTCGCCCCGCACAGCCACGACGCATTCGACAGCATCGACGGGGCACTGGAATCCAGCGCCGCGGGCATCCGAGCGGTGAAGATCAGCCTGCTCGCGTTCGGTGCGACGTCAATCGCGCAGTTGGTGATCGTGCTGATCTCGGGATCCGTTGCGCTGCTGGCAGATACCATCCACAACTTCTCCGACGCCCTTACCGCAATTCCGCTGTGGATCGCGTTCGCACTCGGTACGAAGGCAGCCACCCGGCGCTACACCTATGGATTCGGCCGAGCCGAAGACCTCGCCGGGTTGTTCGTGATCGCGATGATCACACTGTCAGCCATCATCGCCGGGGTTGAATCGATCCGTCGCCTCATCAATCCCGTTCCGATCCAGCACGTCGGCTGGGTCGCCGCGGCCGGATTGGTCGGGTTCAACGGCAACGAACTCGTCGCCATCTACCGGATCCGCGTCGGACGCCGGATCGGCTCGGTCGCGCTGGTCGCCGACGGACTACACGCCCGCACCGACGGATTCACCTCGCTGGCAGTGCTCTTCGGCGCCGGGGGCGTTGCGCTCGGCTTCCCGCTCGCCGATCCCATCATCGGGCTGCTCATCACCGTCGCCATCCTCGCCGTCCTGCGCACCGCGGTCCGGGACGTGTTCCGCCGCCTCGTGGACGGCGTTGACCCCACGCTCGTCGACGCAGCCGAAACCACACCCGCCGGCGAACCTGGTGTGACCGCCGTCCGCAGCGTCAAGATGCGCTGGCTCGGACATCGCCTCCACGCCGACGCCGAACTCGACATCGACCCGGCCACCAGCCTGTCCGAGGCCCATCGAATCGCCCACGATGCCCATCACACCCTCACTCACGCGGTCCCAAAGTTGTCATCCGCTCTCGTACACGCGTACCCCGCGTCGACGAACCCGGAGCGTCTCACCAACTGGACCCGGGGTGGCCACTATGGTGCTGCGCCAGACGGCGATCACCGGCCCGGTGGGTGCGGCACCGCGCCGCTAATCTGCCGACCGTGGTCATGAGGATCTTCACTAACGATTAACTGTTGTTAGAATCCATTTAATGACATTTAAAGGCAGGTAACTATGGCTAAGCGGGTGATCTCACCGACCCGTGCCGCGGCGGACGCCCTCGTGGTGTTGGGTACGCAGATCCGGCTGGCTCGGCACGACAAGAACTGGACCGCCGTCGACCTCGGCATGCGCATCGGGGCTGACCCGCGCACTGTCACCGCGATCGAGCGCGGCACACCCGGAGTCTCCATCGGCACCGTGTTCAGCGCAGCGTCGGTACTCGGCGTGCCGCTCTTCGGCGACGACGACGACGAAATAGCGCAGCTCCGTCGCCGCGGCGAAGAGCGCGTGGCGCTGATCCCGTCCCGCGAGTACCGGCCACGAACGACGACGGGAGCCGAAGCCGATGACGATCTCGACTTCTAAGAAGCCAGCCTCGCCGCGCGACGCGTTCGTGTGGGTCTGGCTTCCCTGCCACACCGATCCGGTGCCAGCCGGACGGCTGCACTTGCGGCGCCACGGCCGCCGATACGCGTTTGGATACGGGCGCAGCTACCTCGACCGCGACGACGCCATCAGCCTCTACGAACCGGAGCTCCCGCTGCGGACCGGCTGGCAAGTTCCCCCCTCCAACATGTCGATTGCGTCCGCACTGCGCGACGCCGGCCCTGATTCGTGGGGCCAGCGCGTAATCCTCGAACGACTCCACGGTGTCGCCGGACGTGACGCCGATACGGCTGACCTTGACCAGATCACCTACTTCCTGGAGTCAGGGTCCAACCGCATTGGCGGGCTAGACTTTCAGGCCAGTCCAGAGATCTACGTCCCGCGCGGGGCTTCGGCCACGCTCGACGAACTGCACGCCGCGGCTGACACACTGGATCAGGGCCGCGAACTGACCGATGAACTGGGTGCGGCGCTGCTGCGGGGCGCGTCGATCGGAGGCGCCCGACCCAAGGCGCTCATCGACGTCGACGGCAGGAGCCACATCGCCAAGTTTTCCTCGGCGTCGGACCCGTACCCGGTGGTCAACGCCGAGGCGCTGGCCCTGGATCTGGCACGGCGAGCCGGAATCGACACCACTGCATCGTTTCTCATCGAATCGCTGGGTCGCGACGTCCTCGTCATCGAGCGGTTCGACCGCCCTGCAGACGGCGGCCGGCGCATCATCGTCTCGGCGTTGACGATGCTTGGGCTCGACGAGATGGAGGGCCGCTACGCCACCTATCCAGATCTGCTTGACGTACTGCGTCGCACCGGTACCGACGCCGCCATCGGCCGACGGCTGTTCGAACGGATCGTGTTCAACGTGGCCATCGGCAACAACGACGACCATGCGCGCAACCACGCCGCGTTCTGGGATGGCAAGGCCTTGGAGCTAACCCCGGCATGACCTGTGCCCGCAGATCCGCTCCGGTGAGACCTCGTCGCAGGCGCTGGCGTTCGATCGCAAGGGGACCCGTGACAGCTCGTTCGCCGCGGTTGTAGACGCTGCTCCGGTGTACGGCCTGACCACCGCGCAGGCACGCGAGATCGTCGACGCCCAGGTCGCGGTCATCGAACACGACTTCGACGAGGCCGCCGACCTGGCCAGGCTGACCCGAGCGCAGCGAAACTTCCTGTGGCACAGGCAGATCCTGAACCCACACTCGAGCTACGGGTACACCGCCCGGATGTAACTCGAAAGGCGCTCAAACCGTCATGAGTGCCTCACCAGGGAAGCCTGAGTCGGGGCAGGCAGCGAAACGGTTAGCCGCGGCGTCAGTGTCTGCCGCAGATGTCCGACCCGGTGTCGTACATCGAAGAGGCCATTCTCTCCACCGAGGTAGTCAAGGTATTACTCCGTCACGTCGCTCTTCGTCACCACACCGTCGCCACATTCGAGACACCGCCGCGATGCTGCCACTTCGACCAGATGGGCACTACGTCGTCGACCTATGAGACCTTTCGGGGCGCGTCGACCGGGGCGAGAAGGAATTCGGCCATGCCACCATCGGTGCCACCGAGACCTCCCGGACTGGGCTTGCCGGGGGTCAGGCACGAATTCGTCATGCCCCGGCGGCATTTCATGCATAGGCCACAACCCCGTAATCCGTAACGGTGACGGGGTCAGCCGATACGGACCCGGCAAGCGACGATGCGTGGCCTTCCGCTGACCGAACGAGGTCGACGGACGGCGTCGGATACGGTGGCCGCGTTCGCTGTCGGATAGCCACGGCGGCTCTATGCGGAAGTCACGGCACCGTGGGTAATTCGACGTGGATTCGTGCACCGGGATGGTTGTCCTCGATGCGGACGATGCCACCATGAGCGGCGACGATGTCGGCGACGATGGCCAGCCCGAGTCCCGCGCCGCCGGCATCGCGGGCGCGGGCGTCGTCGAGGCGAACGAACCGCTGCACGACGCGGTGACGCTCGGCAGCGAGGATGCCGGGACCGTCGTCGGCGACGGTCAGCGTTGCCGTGGCCGCCCCGGTGGAGGTCCGCAGCTCGATGGTGACGGTGGTGTGGGCGTAGCGGCAAGCGTTGTCCAACAGGTTGCGCACCACCCGACGCAGCGCGGGCGGGTCGCCGAGGACCCGCACCGGTGAGATGCCGGTGGTGTCGATGCGCGGAGGTGCCTGAGCGCGGGCCTCGGCGGCGGCTTCCCACACCAAGTCCTCCAGGTCGACGGGCTGGCGCTGCAACAGTCGGGGGCCGCCGGCATCCAGGCGCGCCAACTGCAAGAGGTCATCGACCAGATCGGCCAGGCGGGTGACCTGCTGCAGGGACTGCTGGCGGGTGCGCACCGTGGCGGTGTCGGCCGCCGCGGGTGGTGGGTGGCGCAGGTCGATCTCCATCCGAGCCCGCAGCGCGGCCAGGGGGGTCCGCAGTTCGTGCGCGGCGTCGGCGACGAAGCGTCGTTGCCGGTCGGTCGCGGCTTCGATCCGCGCCAGGAGGTCGTTGAACGTCGTTGCCAGACGGGCAAGTTCGTCACCGGAGGGCGGGACGTCGAGGCGGCGATGCAGATCGGTGCCCGGGATCGCGGCGGCTTGGCGGCCCATGGCGTCCACGGGCCGCAGCGCAGTCCCCAAGAGCCACCAGCCGACCACACCGAGCGACACGATGATGGCCGGCACACCCACGGCCAGCGCGGTGGCCAGTTCGATGGTGGCCGACGTCAGCGGGGCGGTGGGGGAACCCACGTAGACGGTCACCGGGCCCGACGGTGTGGTGGTCTGCAGCGCGGCGACCCGGAACGACGCGCCGTCCACCGCTTCCGGGGCGGTCGTGGTGAAGAGGGTGAGGTTCCCAGCGGCCGGGGTAACGAAGAACACCCGGGGGTCGCCGTCGATGTCACCAGAGCTGAGGATGACCCGACCGTCGGCATCGATGACCTGCACGACGGTGGACTCAGCCGCTGAGCGCGGCACTCGTAGTGTCCGACCACCAGAGGTGACGTCGTCGGCGACGGCACGGACCTGGCGGATCAGGGTGTCGTCAAGACTGGCCGCCAGCGAGCTGTGCACCCGCCACACCAGTAGCGCCGCGGCGGCCGCCACGCCGACGGTGACGACGACCAGGGCAGCGGCGATCAACCGCGCACGCAGAGACCGGCGGCGCCACCACGACCCGGGCGCTGCCGCGGGCACGTCGTTCCCAGCACCGTTCATGTCCGGGCGGGGCGGGTGGTGTCGTCCCGCAACCGGTACCCGGCACCGCGGACGGTGTCGATGCTGCGCCGACCGAACGGTGTGTCGATCTTGCGGCGCAGGTAGCCGATGTAGACCTCGACGATGTTGGGGTCCCCGTCGTAGTGGGTGTCCCACACCTGAGCCATGATGTCTGACTTGGAGACCACCTCCTCGCGGCGGCGCATCAAACAGTGCAGGACCGCGAATTCGCGTGGCGTCAAGACGATGTCGGTGGCGGCGCGCCGACAGCGGCGGGTCGCGGGATCGAGCACCAGATCCCCTACGATCAGTGCCGTCGGGCGTTCGGGGGCACCCCGGCGGGCCACCGCCCGCAGGTGCGCCAGCAACACCACGTAGGAGAACGGTTTGGTGAGGTAGTCATCCGCGCCCAAGTCCAAGGCGTCGGCTTCGTCGTATTCACCGTCCTTGGCGGTCAGCATCAGCACCGGGGTCCACACCTTCGCCGACCGCAGCTGGCGGAGCACCTCATAGCCCGACAGGCCCGGCAACATGATGTCGAGCACGATGACGTCGTAACCGGTGGTCCTGCCCTGATGCAGACCATCGGGGCCGTTGCCGGCGAGGTCGACGACACACCCATCGGCCCGCAGGCCTGACGCGAGGGTCTCGGCCAGCACGGTTTCGTCTTCCACCAGTAGCACCCGCATCGTAACCGCCTCTTCGGTTGTACCCATCCTCGCCGTTCCTCGGAAAGAGGCGCCCATCAAGGGGTGTCCGGGCGTGCGTGATGGCGGGTCCGTGGGCGTACGGACCGGCCGTACGCCCACGGCGGCGGAACTACCGCGGAGGTGCCGGAGCGGGGCCGTCGGGGGTGTCACCGGGTTCGGGGATGTCGGGGCCATCGGGGCTGTCGCCGGGTTCGGGCGTGTCGATCGCACCGGGGACGTCCGGCGCGTCCAGCACGGTCGTGGGGGTCGGCGGCGGAGGCGGCGCAGGGCTGGCGCCGGCGACAGCGATCCCGCCACCGATCGCAGCAGCAGCTAGCGCAGCGGCCACGGCGGCGACGATCTTGTTTCTCCGGTGGGGCATGGTCGGACCTTCCTGTCATTTCAGCCGATCTGGCTGATGTCTCCACCGTGCCCACCGCGTCATGTGGCCTAGCTGAACCCACCTGAAGACGCCTTCAGAAACCCCGTGGTCCCTCCCCGGGTAAGGGCAAACTGCTCGATACGTGTACTTGATACTGGCCAGCCAGCGACCCTGCGCTGAGCTACCCGGGGCACCCCGGCAACACCCACGCTGAACGCCGAACACCGACCACCTAGTCTCGGGGTGCCATGGCGTCGAGAAGCGCGTGCACACAACTGCTGTTCTGCTTCCATCGGTGTGTCACCGAACGCCCCTCCCTCGCCGAAAGGTTATGCGCGATAAGTCATTTGAGTTACGTCGAGGCCATCCTGGTCGGGGCGTTGCAAGGCGTCACCGAACTGTTCCCGGTGTCGAGCCTGGGCCACTCGATCCTGTAGCCGGCACTGGCCGGTGGTCAGTGGGCCCAGGACTTGAACGTCTCGGCACCCGAATCCCCCTATCTGGCGGTCATCGTGGGATTACACGTGGCGACTGCCGGGGCGTTGCTGCTGTTCTTGCGGCGGGACTGGCTGCGCATCGTGGCAGGCTTCGCCACCTCGCTGCGCCACCGCCGCATTGACACCCCCGCCGAGCGGATGGCGTGGCTGATCGTGCTGGCCATCATCCCAGTGGGACTGACCGGGCTGGCCCTGGAGCATCTGTTTCGCACCACCCTTGGCAAACCGATCCCGGCCGCGGTGTTCCTCATCGTCAACGGCGTCATCCTCTACGGCGGTGAACGACTACGCCGCCGCAGTCCCACCCCCAAGGGGTGTTGATCGGCTCCGCGCAAATCCTGGCGCTGTTACCGGGGATCAGCCGTTCCGGGGTCACCATGGTGGCCGGGCTGGCCCGCGGGCTGTCCCACGAAGACGCCGCCCGGTTCTCCTTCCTACTGGCCACCCCGGTCATCCTGGCCGCCGGGGTCCTCAAGATCCCCGACCTGTTCGGGCCCCTCGGGGCGGGAATCGGTGGCCAGGTCCTCGCTGGCAGCCTGGCCTCGTTCGTCTCGGCCTACCTCGCGGTGCGCTTCCTCACCCGCTACTTCCGCACCCGGACCCTGACACCGTTCGCCATCTACTGCACGTTGGCGGGTGTGGGCAGCCTGCTGTGGCTACCGCTACGCTAATGGGGTTGCCGTTGACTGCGGATGTCAAGGGCGTTGGTCGCGAGTTACGGTGCGCCCGAGGGGAATCGAAGCCGACGAGACGCAGTCTTGGCGGGTTCATGTGACGTAGCTGGAGCACGCGGGTGCAAGGCCTATGTGGTCGGCGTTGGGCGGCGCAGGGTGGTCACGACGAGGAACATCAGAGCGAGGAACTGGACGGTGGCCACGACGATGATCAGGTTGGTGATGGAGTGCTCGTAGAGGTACCCGGTCAATGCACCGCCACCGGCGGTAGCCACGCCCAGGACCGCCGCGTAAAGCCCGTAGGCACTGGCCCGGCGGTCGGGTACGACGAGGTCGGCGACCACCGCGCGCAGCGTCGATTCCTGGATGCCGACCGCGGCACCCCATAACAAAGCCCCGGCGATCACCCACCACCTGCTGTTGGTGAACGCCACCACCGGGATGGCGACGGCCAGGATCGGCAGCACGATCAGGACGCGGGGACCGATGCGGTCGTACGCCCAGCCGGTGGCCAGGGCAGCCGAGGCGCCCACCAGCATCGCCGCGGCGTAGATCAAGGGCACTACGGCTGCCGGAAGGACGCCGCGGGCCACCATGTGGAAGGACAGCACCCCGAAGGTGGCGAAGCCGACCATGGTGGCCGCGGTGAACACCGAATAAATCCAGAACTGACGTGGCATCGCCGCCCACCACCGGATGACTGGTTGGTCCGGGTTCCCGGCCGAAGACCCCTGCGGTGTGGTCCCGGGTTGTTCGTAGGCGGCGGGTTTGGGGACGCGGATGCGCAGCCGGACCAGCAGCGCCAGGACGGCGACCCCGGGGAAGGCCAGCACCCCTAGGGCGGGGCCGTAGTGCCCTCCGGTCAGGGCAAGCATTCCAGCCACGACCAGTGGTCCGATGATGCCGCCAATGGAGTCGAGGGCTTCGTGCACGGCGAACCCACGACCGCGGCCAACGGCAGCGGTGGCAAAGGACAGCAGGGTGTCCTTCGCGGGGCTGCGGATGGCCTTGCCGACACGTTCGGCGATCACCAATCCGCACGCCACCCAAAGGATTCCGGTGAGACCGAGGACGGGGACGGTGATCACGGTCAGGGCGTAGCCGGCGATCGTCCAGGCCCAGAACCGTTGGGTGCGGTCGGTCAACGGGCCCGACACCAACCGCAGCAACAGCGCAGAAGCCTCCCCGATCCCAGTGACCACCCCGACCACCAACGCAGTCGCACCGAGGGAGGCCAGCAGGGGGCCGGTGATGGAGCGGGCCCCTTCGTCGACGAAGTCCGCGAGCAGGCTGATCGTCCCGAACGACACGATGAACCGCCATGCACTCACCCCGCCCGTGCGGGCCGGACCGGTCATCAGAGCATGGCAAGCAGTCGGCAGCAGGCTCCGGCCGCGTCGGCCAACGCCACCATTGCCATCGCCGCGATCACGAGGCTAGGCAGGACCGCGATCCACCGATCCGGTACGGGACCGGTGCTCAGCGCCCGCACCCGCGAGGCCACCGCGTGTTCCGCATACGCCAGCACCCCTGGGGATCTGGGGGGTCCGGCCAGGGCGGCGCGGGCCAGTGATCGGGCCGCGACCGGGCGGCCGGTCGCGTTGGCGGCGTGTTCGTCGGCCCAACGTTCGATTTGGAAGCCGACCTGCCGATCCATTTGTCGCAGTGCGGGATTGACCACCGCGGCGAGTCGGGAAGCCAGCCGGTAGCGGTGGTGGCGCCCGCTCAGGTGGGCGCGTTCATGGGCCAGCATCGCCCGACGCTCGGCTGGGTCCAGGGTGCTGAGCATGGCGGTCGACACGATGATCGTCCCCGGTCCGGACGGGACCGCGTATGCGTAGGGCCGTTCGTCGTCGAGGACGAGCAACTCGCCGTCATGGCCGGCGACTACCCGCCGCAGATCGTTTAGTGCCGCCCGTTCCCCGCCGATCAGCCGCCGGGCCCGCACGACGGCGATCGCGAGCAGCATCGTCGCGGCGGCGCCCAACGGCCAGGGCACCGAATCAGCGGCCAGCAGTGCGCGGGCCGTATCGGGATCGAAACCCCAGCCCGCCAACGCGATTGGGCGCAGCACCCCACCGATGACCAATAACGCCAACGTGGTCACGGTGGCGGTCCCGGCCAGGAGGGCGACCGCGCCCAGGACCCGGGTCGCGACTGGTGGGGACAGCCACCGCCCCAGTGCCGGGGCGATTCCAGCCAAGATGAGCACGGCGATCAGCGGCAGGTAGACGGTGTAGATCATCCGCGTCGCTCACGGCTGCGATCAAGGAGGGTCCGCAGCGCCGCCTCGTCGTCGGCGGCCAGGGCGTCGACGAACCCCTGCAAAACCGCGATGCGGTCGACGTCCCCAGCGAGCACCGCGGTCATCAGGCCGGCGGCATGCTCGGCGCGGGCCCGGACCGGCCAGTACACGAAGGCCCGACCGACCTTCTTGCGGTGCAGCTGCCCCTTGTCGAACAACCGTGACACCACCGTGAGCACGGTCTTGTACGCCAACTCCGGTGCCTGGAGCGCCACGTGTACCTGGGCGGCGGTCACCGGTGCTTCTGCTGCCCACAGCGCGGAGAGGACCTCGGACTCCAACGCCCCGGACTCCCGCCGCACGCTTAAGGATCGACCGGTCATCTGCACCACCTCCACTCACCTCGGCACCCGAACTCGATATGTGACCGGGGGCGCCCACTGCACCCAAGCTCTTACATCGTGTAAGACTCTTACAAGACGTAAGAACAATACTGCGAGCGTAACGGTCAGGAGAACACCATGCTGACATGGGCGGCGAACACCGCACTATCCCGAGGTACACGACGGGTGGCCGAAGGTGACTACACCCCCTATGACCAGGGGGTACGGCACATCGCGACGATCGCCGGGTACCTCTGCTACGGGATGATGGCGCTCACGGTGTGCTTCGGAATCCTGACCACCACCGGCTGGGCGCGGCGCCAGATCACCCGCCCCGCGCTGACCAGCACCCACATGGTGCTGGCGGTCAGCACCCTGACGTTCGGGGTGCTGCACGCGGTGTCCTACGTCTTCCAGACCGGGGAACACTTCACCCCGGTCAACGCCGTCATCCCGTTCGTCGCCGGCGGCGAGTTCGAGGTCGGCCTGGGCATCGTGGGGTTGGAGTTGGCAGTGGCGATCGCACTGTCGATCATGGTGCAACGACGTCTCGGATACCGGCGGTGGCATCTGCTGCACTACCTGGCCTACGCCGCATTCGCGCTGTCACTGACCCACACCATCACCACCTCCGCCGAAGTCCAAGCCCTCGGCCTGGTCGGGATCGCGGTGGTCGGCCTGGCCGCAGCCTGCCTGCTGCTGTGGGTGCTGCGGATCCTGCCCGCCACAACCGCCGTGGGGTTGCGCTTCGCCCCGAAAGAGGCCTGACGATGACCGATCAACCGCCGGTGACGGTCAGCGTCGACAAGAACCATTGCCAGCTCTACGGCATCTGCGTGCAGGAAGCCCCGACGGTGTTCGATCTCGGCGCCGACGGACGGCTGCGCTACCAGAGCCGAGCGGCCAGTGACGACACTTGCCCGGTCCGCCAGGCGGCACGATGCTGCCCCACCAGGCCATCACCCTGACCGAGCACCGCCGATGAGCAGGACCGGGCATCGGATAGTCATCGCCGGCGCCGGACTGGCCGGGCTGTCGGCCGCCGAACGGCTCCGCGAACGCGGGTACACCGGTGAGCTGGTCATCGTCGGCGACGAAACCCACCGGCCCTACAACCGGACACCGCTGTCCAAAGGCCTGCTCACCGGCGAGGTCTCGCGCCGCGACCTCCCGTTGCGCAGCCATGCCGCTACCGGGCTGGACGCGGGCTGGCGCCTGGGTACCGCGATCCTCGGGCTGGACCTCGAACAGCACCACCTCGTCCTGCCCGGCGGGGAGCGTCTGGGCTTCGACGGCCTGATCATCGCCACCGGGGTGCAGGCCCGCCACCTCCCCGACGCCCCGGTGCACCTGCCGCACGTGCGGATGCTGCGAACCCTGGCTGACGCCGAGGCCATCGACCGGGCACTGGCCCGAGCCGATCACGTCGCGATCGTCGGCGGCGGATTCATCGGCTGCGAAATCGCGGTCACCGCCCGCGCCCGCGGTCTGCACGCCACCATCGTCGACCTCACCGCGACCCTGCTCGCCCGCTCCCTGGGCCCGGCGTTGGGGGCGATCGTCGGTGACATCCACCGCGACGCCGGCGTACGGCTGCACCTGGGAGTGGGCGTACATGGCTGGACCGAAACCAACGCCGGGGTGCAGCTCACGCTCGACGACGGCGAAACCATCACCGCCGATGCCACGGTCGTGGGCATCGGCACGTATCCGCGGACCGACTGGCTGCGCGGTAACGGACTGGACCTCACCGACGGTGTCCTGTGCACCCCGACCTGCCACGCCCAGGACGCTCAGGGCAATGCGGTGGAATCCGTTGTGGCAGCTGGTGACATCGCCCGGTGGCCCAACACGAGGTTCGATCACACGCCGCGGCGGATCGAACACTGGATCAACGCCATCGAAATGGGCCAGCCGCCGCCGACAACCTCCTCGCCGGCCCCGACGCGGCCCGACCATTCACCCCGATCCCGCGGTTCTGGTCCCACCAACACGGCGTCCGGATCCAGTCCCTCGGCATGCCCGCCCTAGGAACCGACATGGTCATCCTCCACGGGACCCCCGAGAGCCGGCGATTCGTGGCCGGATTCACCCAGCCTGCAACTGAGGGCCCGATCCTCGTGGGCGCCGTCGCCCTCGACTCCCCTCGCGCACTGCACGACCTTCATGACCGCATCGGCGCACCCTTGACTGCTGCATAGACCGCTCTACCCCGGCCTGGGTCTACGACATGGTCGTGGGCAGTACGGGCCAGGCGGTGAAGCCGAGAACGTCCCGGAACCAATTGGGCGGCGGCGGCCAGCATCACCGGCAGCAACCCGGTCGCAGCCAGCGTGAGGCCGACAACGTCGTTGCCAGCGGTAAGCCGATGTTGAAACGGATCGCGCGGAGCGCCGCGCGATGCGCGCCGCGGCCGGACCACCATCAGCCCTCGCGCATCAGCGCGAGATGGGCGGCCTCGATGCCGGCGCCGCCGATTCTCACTTCAATGTCCTTGACATCAAGTGGACATCAGGGTTGGAGAAATGGACATGACACTTGAGAAGCCACATGCAGCGGCGGCGGCGCCGGCTTGTAGGTTCTCATCGCGGATGACATCTCACCAAGGTCACCATCAGCGCTTTGGGGGATTTGTCTCACGGCGGTTGTGGGTGGTTTGTCTCACGAAGCGCTGCATTTCCTAAAGCCATAGTCGGGAGCTGGCTCATTTCGAGTCGAATCAAGAGCGCGGCCAAGCGGTTCAGCGCACGACGACAAACGACCCAGCTTCGTCACGGCCTTCGCAGACTCCTTCGCCGGGACCAACCTCCGGGCCGCAAGCCTTGGCACGCGAGCCAAATCGTTGACTCTCAAAGTAGTTCGACGTCGGCGTGTACGTGCAGCAGCGCGGGTCCGTCGGTGGCGAACAGGACCTGCATTGCGTCGTCGAGTTCGGCGGCGCGACGCACTGGGATGCCGGTGGCTCCGCACAACTGGGCGTAGGCGGCGAAGTCGGGATTGACCAGTGAGGTCTGCCAGACGGGGAATTGCCCGGCGAGTTGCTCCTTGCTGATCTTGCCGAGGACGCCGTTGTCCAACAGCACGTGCTTGACTCCGATGCCATATTTCACGGCGGTGGTGAGCTCGGCGAGGTATTGACCGAAGCCGCCGTCGCCGGTCACGGCGACGATGGGGCGGTCGGGGTGCGCGGCCCATGCCCCCATGGCCGCGGGGAACCCGAACCCGATGGACCCCAAATATCCCGACATCAGGACGGGCTGCCCGGCGCTCTCGAAGTACCGGCCGAACGAGTAGGCATTGTTGCCGACGTCGACGGCGATCACCGCGTCCGCCGGGCAGTGCGTCGACAGTGCGGCGAACACTGCGGCGCTGGACACCCCGTGGCCCCGGTCATCGGCGGCGCGCCGGGCCTTCTCCGCCCGCCAGATCGCCCAGCGGGCGGCGACGTCGGCCCGCTGGTCCTGTGAGGTCACCACTGCCAAGGCCTCGTGCATGGTGCGCAGCGTGACGGCCGCGTCGCCGAGCACCCCGTGGGCCACCGGATGGAAGCGCCCGATCGCCGACGGCGCGTCATCGACCTGCACGATCGTCTTGTAGGGCGCGATGCCGGTGTGGTTGGAGAACGACGCGCCGACCACCAGCAGCAGGTCGGCTTCATTCATCAGCCACGACGCCACCGGGGTCCCGGAACGGCCCAGGACCCCGGCGCCCAGCGGGTGGGTGTCGGGCAGCAGGCCCTTGGCGCGGAACGTCGTGAGCACGGGCGCACCTAGGTGTTCGGCCAAGTCGCGCAGTTCCTGGGCGGCGTCCCTGGCACCCTGGCCGGCGATGATCACCGGCCGGGCCGCCGCCCCGAGGGCCGAAACGGCACCGCGCATCGCCGACGGCGAGGGGGCGACGGCCAGGTCGGCGCGCCGCCCGACCGGGGTGGCGACGGGCTGGTTCGAGGCCAGGTCCTGTACCTCGTCGGGCAGTACCAGGTGCGCCACGCCACGCCCGTCGACGGCATGCTTGACCGCGGTCGCCGCGAGCTCGGCATGGTCGGAGCCGGCGTGCACGGTGACCGTAGACACCGCCACGTCACGGAACACCGCCGAGAGGTCAAGATCTTGAAAGGCGCCCCGCCCCAGCACGTTCGACGGCACCTGCCCGGAGATCGCGATCACCGGC
>JAESGJ010000305.1_pt1 | contig 41836 bp, 37 predicted proteins | sample 9266241 | NCBI WGS metagenome assembly JAESGJ01 (sample SAMN14514841, study PRJNA621669) | algae metagenome | isolation source: Brasilonema octagenarum HA4186-MV1 and co-occurring heterotrophs from wet... | place: USA: Manoa Valley, Hawaii | collected 2009-07-20
ATGCTCGGCAGCTACCCGATCACACCCGCATCGGACATCCTGCACGAGCTGTCCAAGCACAAGAACTTCAACGTCCTGACCTTCCAGGCCGAGGACGAGATCGCGGGCATCGGCGCCGCACTCGGAGCGTCCTACGGCGGCGCGCTCGGAGTCACCAGCACGTCGGGTCCCGGCATCGCACTGAAGGCCGAGGCGATCGGTCTCGGCGTGATGGCCGAACTGCCGCTGCTCGTCGTGGACGTCCAGCGCGGTGGACCCTCTACGGGGCTGCCCACCAAGACCGAGCAGGCCGACCTGATGCAGGCGCTCTTCGGCCGCAACGGCGAGTCTCCGGTCGCGGTCCTCGCGCCGCAGTCTCCCTCGGACTGCTTCGAGATCGCGGTAGAGGCCGCGCGCATCGCGCTGACCTACCGCACTCCCGTGATCCTGCTGTCGGACGGCGCGATCGCGAACGGCTCCGAGCCCTGGCGTATCCCCGACGTCACGACGTTCGCGCCCATCGACCACTCGTTCGCCAAGCCCGACGAGCCCTTCCAGCCCTACGCCCGCGACCCCGAGACGCTGGCACGCCAGTTCGCAGTCCCCGGCACGCCGGGTCTCGAGCACCGGATCGGTGGCCTCGAGTCGGCCAACGGATCGGGCAACATCTCGTACGAACCCAAGAACCACGACCTCATGGTCCGGTTGCGCCAGGCCAAGATCGACGGCATCACCGTGCCCGACCTGGTGGTCGACGACCCGAGCGGCGACGCCGAACTGCTGATGGTCGGCTGGGGCAGCTCGTACGGTCCGATCGGCGAGGCGTGCCGACGTGCGCGACGCAAGGGCATCAAGGTCGCGCACGCGCACGTGCGCTACCTGAACCCGCTGCCGGGCAATCTGGCAGAGGTGCTGACGAGCTACCCGAACGTGGTGCTACCCGAGATGAACCTCGGTCAGCTCGCCCTGCTGCTGCGCGGCAGGTTCCTCGTCGACATCCAGTCGGTGACGAAGGTCGAGGGCATGGCGTTCCTGGCCGAAGAGGTGGAGAGCATCATCGACTCCGCGCTGGACGGATCGCTGCGCGAAAAGGAAAGTGACAAGGCCAAGTTCGCCCGGTTGGCGGCCGCCACCGTGGAGACCGGCGTAGGAGCAGACGCATGACAGACCTGATTGGCTCGGATCTCGGACTGACTCCCGTCGGCCTGACCAAGATCAGCGGCGTGCCGACCACCGACGAGCCGCAGAAGGCCAAGGACTTCGCCAGCGACCAGGAGGTCCGCTGGTGCCCGGGCTGCGGTGACTACGTCATCCTCAACACCATCCGCAGCTTCCTGCCCGAGCTCGGCCTCAAGCGCGAGAACATGGTGTTCGTCAGCGGTATCGGCTGCTCGAGCCGTTTCCCCTACTACCTCGAGACCTACGGTCTGCACTCGATCCACGGCCGTGCGCCGACCTTCGCGACCGGGCTCGCGCTGGCCCGCGACGATCTGTCCGTCTGGGTGGTCACCGGTGACGGCGACGCGCTCTCCATCGGTGGCAATCACCTGATCCACGCCCTGCGCCGCAACGTGAACATCACGATCCTGCTGTTCAACAACCGGATCTACGGATTGACCAAGGGCCAGTACTCGCCGACGTCCGAGGTCGGCAAGATCACCAAGACCTCGCCGATGGGCTCGCTGGACTATCCGTTCAACCCCGTGTCCCTGGCGCTGGGCGCCGAGGCGACGTTCGTCGGCCGAGCGCTGGACTCCGACAAGAAGGGTCTGACCGAGGTGCTGCGGGCGGCAGCCTCGCATCGCGGCGCCGCGCTCGTCGAGATCATGCAGGACTGCCCGATCTTCAACGACGGCTCCTTCGACGCGCTTCGCAAGGAGGGCGCCGAGGAGCGGTTGATCAACGTCTCGCACGGCCAGCCGATCACCTTCGGCGTCGACGGCGAGTACTGCGTGGTCAAGTCGGGCTACGGACTGGAGGTCGCCAAGACCGCCGACGTCTCGGTCGACGAGATCGTGGTGCACGACGCCAACGTGGACGACCCCGCGTACGCGTTCGCGCTGTCGCGCCTGAGCGAGCAGAACCTCGAACACACGGTGATGGGCATCTTCCGTCAGGTGAGCAGGCCGACGTACGACGAGATGGCGCGCAATCAAGTCACCTCTGCGAGGGAAACCAAGCCCCACGACACCGCCGCTCTGCAATCCTTGCTTCGTGGTAAGGACACGTGGAACGTCGAGTAACGACGAAGTCGCCGTCAGCACTCTCGCCCCAGTCGCGGCCGTCGTGCTGGCCGGTGGGGCATCGCGGCGGATGGGACGCGACAAGGCGGCGCTGGAGTTCTCCGGACGGACGTTCGTCGAACAGGCCGTCAGCACGCTGAGCCCGCGCTGCTCGCCCGTATTCGTAGTGGCCGCGCCGGGACAGCCGCTGCCCGCACTCGACGCTCAGGTCCTGCGGGACGACGTCCGCGGGGTCGGCCCGTTGCTCGCCACGGCACGGGGTCTCCGCGCCGCGGCCGATGCCGGCGCGGAGCGCGCCTTCGTCTGCGCCGTGGACATGCCGTACCTGACGGCCGACCTGATCGACGAACTGGTCGGCCCGTCGCTTCGACTGGGTGTCGACGTGGTGCTTCCATGGGATGGTCGCGACCACTACCTCGCGGGCGTCTATCGCACGGATCTCGCATCGCGGGCCGAGGCACTCGTGGCGGCGGGCGAGCGCAGCATGCGTGCGCTGCTGCTGACCGTCGACACGCAGCGCGTCGTGATGCCGGAGCAGCGGTCGCTGACGAACGTCAACGCCCCCGACGACCTTCTCTGACCAACTGGCAAATTGCGAATTTGGTCGGCGACTAGCGTCTATTTCGCCCCGATTTCGACGAATATTCGCTTACCCGACCTAAGTAGGACGTTATTGGCGCTGGAATGGCGCCGATGATATTCGTGCCGCCTCCGGTCCGGCAACGGCATCCCGACGTAACGCGTTGCGCTGCAAGACATCAGGGCCGACGTTGACCTGGACGGCTGGCAAATTGCCTCTATGGCCGTCGATTCCGCCGGCCATTCCGGTCGCACGCGATCGAGGCGGTCCGTATCGGACTCGGCGTGGTCGTCATCGCCCTCATCGGCGCACTGCTGACACGAGGCCGGACCGTCGAATACGGCGCGAAAAGCACTGTGGGACAAAACATCAACACTTCAAAGCGCATCTCTGCCGGAGTCGTTGAAGCGCAACGGCACTGCTCGTCGTGGAACAGTAACGTACTGTCGCACAACGCAATACGAATTACTATGCGCGGATGGGTGTCCGAGCTGGCGCAGCGAACACTTCCGCGACGCTGAAGGATTGCCGACGCGAATCATGCTGATGGATAGCCGATCTCAGTGATTGATGTGACACCTGTGATCGGAAGATCGTGCGCCAGCTCACGTTATCGCCGTGATTTGGCTCACGTCGAGGGCCGTGACCTGCGGTTTGCGCCTCGGTGCCGAATTCCGCGGTGACCTGCGCCGACGCAGCGGATCGTCGCCGTGATCTGTCCGTTATCAAACCTACGACACACGTTTCGGCGGTTATGACTTTCCTGAGAAGCGCTTATACCGTCCGTATGTCTCCGCTACCCGGAGCAAATAATTTCAAAACCACGAACCTGTGTGTGAGTGGGGCTGCCGTCGGTCTGGACACGTTCCTACTCCGTGGCGGCCGCCGGACGTGGCGTCCGGCGTGGCACGTCTGCCACCCGCTGTCGTGCCCGACCGAGACGGCACGGCCCAACCCCTCCGCCTGCCCTGCAGGTAGTCGAACCCGCCGACCCGGTGGGTGTCCTTGGCGCGCGCTTGGCGAAAGGATCGAAGTTGAAGAACATCCGCAAGGCGTACGGTCTGGCCACCATCGCCGGGGCCCTCACCGTGGCTCCGATGGTGTCACTGCTGATGGGTGCCGGTACCGCGAATGCGGACGTGAACTGGGATGCCGTCGCGGCCTGCGAGTCGGGCGGCAACTGGAGCACTGCCACGGGCAACGGCTACTACGGCGGCCTGCAGTTCACGATGAGCACCTGGCGTGCCAACGGCGGCACCGGATCGCCGCACCAGGCCAGCCGTGACGAGCAGATCCGCGTCGCCAACAACGTGCTGAAGAGCCAGGGCATCGGCGCCTGGCCGGTCTGCGGCAAGCGGGGCTAGATCTCCGCAGGGTCGAAGACTCGAGAGCGGCGCTGGGCGACACGCCCGGCGCCGCTTTCTCTTTTTTCCCTTCTACCTCAGGTTTCACTGATTTCAGTCACGTCTCGGTAAAGAACTTTCGTCTCTTGTGTAACGCGTGAGATCCGTCACCCGAATTACCCGTTGACCGCGTCAATAACGCAGCAAGCACCACGCATCACGCAGACGTGTCGCGGTCCTCGTGTCACAGGTCGGGGAAGGACCGCAACATGAAGATCGACGGCATTCGCACAGCAGTTCTCGGCAGCCTGAGGCTGGTCCTGCTCACCGGCGCCTTCGCCATCGTCGCGATGGCGATGTCGACGATGACGTCCTCGGGCACTGCGCACGCGGACTCCATGAACTGGGATGCCGTCGCACAGTGCGAGTCAGGCGGGAACTGGGCCGCCAACACCGGAAACGGAACCTACGGTGGCCTGCAGTTCAAGCCGGCCACCTGGGCCTCGAACGGCGGCATCGGATCGCCAGCCACGGCATCGCGCGAAGAGCAGATCCGCGTCGCCGAGAACGTGTACGCCAGTCAGGGCCCCGGGGCCTGGCCGACGTGCGGCGCGCAGGGTGGCGCCCCGACCCTCTGGAACGCCTCGACGGCCGCACCCGTCGCGACGGGATGTCAGGCCATGCCGACCAAGGGACTACTCGGTTTCATCAACCCTCGCCAGATGTGCAACGCCCTGCTCAATCCCCTCGGCGCGTTCGGCGCCCCACGCTGAATTCGTTGCCGTCGGGGTCGACGAGAGGTTCCCCCGTCGGCCACGACTCGACGCTCCATCGCCACCTGTTGACCGCGACGCGCTCGTCGTCGACCTCGACGAACTTCCACACCAGATCGGGCCATCCCGCGCAGCCGGACAGATAGCGCGGCACGCCGTCCGGGCCGGGGCCGATCTCCGCGCCCACCCGCGCCGCCCACCACGCCGCCACCGCGGCGGGTCGGTCGCTGTCCGTGCAGACCGCGAATGCCCGGGCCCGCGCGTCCGCGTCGAGCTCCTGGTCGAGGAATGCGCAGAACTCATTGCCCTCGACGTCGGCGAGAGTGGCCCTCAGAACGTCTCCACTGCAGCAGGTTCGGCGGCGCCGACGATCAGCGGGCCGAGGGTGAGGGTCATCGCGGGCGGTCCATGACGAAGGCCGGGCGTCCGGCGACCGAGGCCAGATGTCGGGTCAGGAGTGCCTCCGGCACCAGGGACGAGGCGCGCACGGCTGCGGCGCCGAGCAGTGCGGGGCGGGCGTTGAGAAGTCGACCCAGTAGTCGTGACTCCCGAACCAACGCGCTGGTCCGTGGCTTGCGGAGCTCGGCGAATCGAGCGAACGCGGCCGGCAGGTCCGCGTCGTCGTCGCCGACGCAGTGCGCCAGGGTGGCGGCGTCCTCCAGGCCCTGACAGCCGCCCTGTCCGAGGTGCGGGCGCATGGGGTGAGCGGCGTCGCCGACCACGACGACCGGGCCCCGCGCCCACTGCCGGGCGGGGTCGCGGTCGTAGAGGTCGGTGCGCAGCACGTCGGTGGGGTCGGTCGCACGCAGCAGGGCCGGAATGGGGGGTGCCCACGCGCCGTACTTCGCGCGCAGGTAGGGCAACTCGCCGCCGGGGGACGCGGTCCCTTCTCGGCGGCGCTCGGTGCCGAACCAGTAGGTTTCGTCCGGGCCGATCGGTACGTGGCCGAATTCCGTTCCAGCGCCCAGTGTCTCGCCGGCGAGGCCGGGGTCCAACGGGTACGTGGCGATTCCACGCCACGCGGTGTAGCCCGTATAGCGGTGTCGCTGCGTGCCGTTCAGATGGCGCGCCACGACGGAGCCGATGCCGTCGGCGCCGATGACGGCAGCCGCGTCGCGCGTGGCGCCGTCCGACGTCGTCACCCTGACGCCGGTGGCGGTGACGACGAGTTCGGTTGCCGCCAGGCCGGTTTCGACGGTGTCCTCTTCGAGGGCATCGGCGAGGAGCTTCATCAGCACCGACCGGCGCACGACGACCAGCGGTTCGCCGAGCGCCTTGACGATGCGTTCGGGCGACGGGCGGCGCAGCCACGAACCGTTCGACCATCGCATGGCGCCCGCCGTGACGCGTCCGCCCGAGGCACGGACCGCGTCGCCGAGTCCGATCTCGTCGAGTGCGGCCAGCGCATTCGGCCAGATGCTGATCGCGGTCCCTGACGAGGTGTCGACCCGTTCCTCCAGGATGGTCACCCGGTGGTGCCTGCGCTGCAGGGCCACCGCGGTGGCCAAGCCCGCGATGCCCGCGCCGACGACGACGATGGGAGGCGTCACCCCACGAAACTAGCGCGAGGCTAGAGGTCGAACACGAGCAACGTGCTGGACGCCGTCGCGATGATCGCTCCCTTGGCGTCCGTGACGACGCCCTCGGTGAACCCGACCCGCGCCCCCGCCTTGATCACCGTGCCCGTCGCCGTGAGCAGACCGCTGGCCGCGTGAACGCCCTTGAGATAGCTGACCTTGATCTCGATCGACGTGTACCCCTTGCCCTGCGGCAGCGTGCTGTGCAGCGCGCATCCCGCCACCGAATCCAGCAGCGTGCAGACCAGTCCGCCGTGCACCAGTCCGATCGGGTTGTACGCCGACTCGTCGGGCTGACAGGTGAAGACCACCGTGCCTGGTTCGGCGGAGAGCATCGTGAACTCCATCAATCCCGAGATGGGCGGTGGTGGGAGGATGCCGTCGATCATCGCCTGCAGGTAGTCGATGCCGGGCATCGACAGGCCTGCCGCGGTGGTCGGCGCAGGGTCGTGCCACGACACCACCTTGGAGCGCTGCTCGCCCCAGCTCACGTCGGTGCTGCTGCCGTCGAGTTCGGTGGTCACGGGGCCTCCCTGGGTTGTCGGATGTCGCGGTACCGGTCGGGCCGAAGTGGATCGTCGGGGGCGACGGCGTGCTCGCTGCCCCAGGCGAGCAGGGCGTTCAGGACGGGGATCAACGCGCCGCCGGACTCGGTCAGCCGGTACTCGTCCCGCGGCGGATGGTCCTGGTACGGCGTCCGCACGACGACCCCCGCGGACTCCAGGGACTTGAGTCGGGCGGCGATGCGATCGCGTGGTGCGCCGGTACCCGCCACGATCTGGCCGAACCGCCGCGCGCCGAGCGCGATCTCGCGCACGACCAGCAACGCCCACCGCTCGCCGACGACCTCGAGGGCTGCCGCGATCGGGCACGGCCTGCCCGACAGATCGGCGAGCGGCGCGGTCGACATGGTGTTAGCGTGCCAGGAGTGAGTTTGGAAATCAAACCGAAGGTGACGTCGCTGTCGCCCATCGCGGCCGGTACCGCCCTGGTGCTGATCACCTACGTGACACCGATGGCGACGCTGGCACCGACCGCCGCGGGGCTGGGCGCCGACGCGGCGGCGCAGGCGTGGTTGCTCAGCTCGATGTCGGTCGGGTTGGCCGCCGGCCTGCTGGCCGCCGGTGTGGTCGGTGACAACGTCGGACGTCGGCGCGTCTACGTCGTGGGGCTGGTGGCACTGGCGGCGGGCGCGCTCGGCTGTTTCCTCGCAAGGGAACCCGTCGGCTACGTCGCGGCGCGCGTCGTCGAGGGGCTCGGCGGTGCAGCGGTGCTGGCCTGCGGTCTGGCGATCCTCGCCAACGACTTTCCCGAGGGGCCTTCCCGCACGCACGCCACCGCGGTGTGGGGCACCAGCGTCGGGTTCGGGATCTCGCTGGGTGCGCTGTCGTCCGCGGTCTTCGGCGCGGCCGGGTGGCGCGAGCCGTATCTCGCCGTGGCGGTCCTCGCGCTGATGCTGTTGTGGCCCAGCATGTCCCGTCTCGGAGATTCACGGGCAGCCCGACGTCGACGGCTCGACTTGGCAGGCCTCGTGCTGTTCGCGACGGCGATGGTGCTTCTGGTGTGCGCGCTGACGCTCGGGCGTGGCGGAATCCGTCCGGTGCCGGTGCTCCTCGGTGTCGCGGGGGCGGTGGCGCTGATCGGGTTCGTGGTCGTCGAACGGCGGGTCCGCGATCTCCTGATCGAGATGAAACTGCTTCGGCACCATCGATTCCGGGCGGCCACTCTCGGCTCGTTCACGCTGGGCGCCGGCGTCATCGCGACCGTGTCGTTCGTGCCGACGCTGGCCCAGCGGGGCCTCGGGTCCGGGCTGTGGGCCGCGAGTCTGTTGATCGTCGCATGGTCCGGCACCAGCGTGGCGACGGCGTATCTGTCGCGCCACGTAGGGCACCCGATGGAGGGGCACCTGCCGATCGCCGTCAGCCTGCTGGTCGTGGCGATCGGTCAGGCCCTCGGCTACGGCGTGCACGCCGGGTCGAGTCCGTGGCGGCTGGTGCCATCGCTGGTGGTGGCAGGCGTGGCCACCGGACTGCTGAACGCGCTGCTGGGTCGCGAGGCGGTCGCCAGCGTGGAACCCGACGGGGCGGCCATGGGCAGCGGCGCCAACAACACCGCCCGCTACTTCGGTGCGGCGGTGGGCATCACCCTGTTCGTGGTCATCGCCACCCACGTCGGCGGCGATCTCGTCGGCGGCTGGAATGTGGCGATCCTCGTCTCGGCCACGATCTCCCTGGTGGGCGCCGGTGCCGTCGCGGTGGCGGGGCGGACGGCCAGGGCTCGCGTCACGACGTAGGGGACCGAGACGCCGGTTTCACACCCGCGAAACGCATCTGTGGTTTCCTCGATGGCGATACCTCATGAGACCCGCCATCGAACTGACGAGCGTTCCGTCCTGGGCCGTGACCCCCTGGCGCGCCGACGCCGACACGTCCGGTCGCCACTGGACGGTGGTGGCGTTCGGTGACGGCACGTCGGGACCCACCGCCGAGATCGTGGCCGACTGGCTCGCACAGATCGCCGCGGTGCGTCCGGAGGCGGCACCGCGCGTGCACTGGGTCGGCGATGACGACGCAGCGTCGGCGGCGCTGACGGCGGACATGGCCACGGCCGTGGTCGGCTGGCGGCTGATGCTCGCCGGGCCCGCGGACGCCTGTCTGAGGCTGCGGGCCCACGCCGTCGGGAATCACGTCGGCGACGACGAGATCGTGGTCGCCAGCACCGACGTCACACATCGCGACGTGCACTGCGCACACTGCCGGACCGTGACGAGGGCCGCCGTCGAGCTCGAAGGGGTGGTGCCGTGCTCCGGCTGTGACCGGAATCTGGTGGTCTACCATCACGTTTCGCGACGGGTCGGCGCGCACCTGGGATTCCTCGCGTGAGCGCGCTGGAGTTGACGGTGGTCGGCGTGGACGACCGGATCCCCGGCATCCGCGGCCTGACCTTGGCACGCCGCGACGGCGGACCGCTGCCGTCGTTCCCGCCGGGCAGCCACCTCGCGATCGAGTGCGGCCGCGTGGTCAACGCGTACTCACTCACCGGAGACGGGCTCGCGCCGACGCACTACGCGATCTCGGTTCTGGAGTGCCCCAACGGATCTGGCGGATCACGGTGGGTGCACCAGCTGCGTGTCGGCGACACCGTCGCGGCCCGCACGCCGCGCAGCGGGTTCGCACCCGTGTTGAGGGCCACCAAACATCTGCTGGTGGCGGCGGGCATCGGGATCACGCCGATGGTGTCGCACCTGCGCAGCGCGCATCGGTGGGGCCGCGAGGCCGAGCTCTTCTACGTCCACCGCGAGGGACGCGGGGCCCACCTCGACGACGTCGAACGCCTCGCCGCAGGCGCCGCCGCGACCTTCACCGACCGCGGTTCGTTCGTCGCGGCTCTCGGTCTCGCGTTGGCACGCCAGCCGCTCGGCACCCACCTCTACGTCTGCGGCCCTGGACGGTTCATGGCCGACGTCACGACGCTCGCGACCGACCTGGGCTGGCCCGTCAGTCGAATACATTTGGAGCACTTCGGGATTGCGGAGTTCGATCCCGGCCTGCCGTTCGACGTGCATCTGACGGCGACGGGCGACAGCTTCACCGTGGCCTCCGGAGTCTCGCTGCTGGCGGCGCTGCTGGCGCGTGGCCACGACATCCCGAACCTGTGCAGGCAGGGAGTGTGTGGCGAGTGCCGGATCGGCGTCACCACCGGGCAGGTCCTGCACCGCGATCTCTTCCTGACCGCGGCCGAACGCGAGGCGGGTGAGTCGCTGATGTGCTGCGTGTCCAGAGCGGCGGGGGACCGGCTGGAGTTGGCGCTGTGACGCTCGATTCGGCGCCAGACCTGCTCGCCGCCTTCCCCTTTCCCTTCTCGGCCGACAGCTACCGGTACAGCACGAACCTCGAGCCCGCAGGCACCGAGGTCGTCACGTCGGCCGGTCGCTGGGGTGAGCGGATCCTCGACCTCGACGGCGAGTACGACCGCGAGATCGCCGAGCGGGCCGCGATCCTCGCGGCTGACCCGAGCCGGCACGCGGCTCTCCCGCACATGCGCCCCGCCTGCTGGGACGCGATGCTGGTGCTGATGCGCGAGTTGGCCGCCGCCTACCCCGAGACCATGTCGCTGGGCGGCGACGGCACCGGCTGGCGGTGGCGCAACGAGCGCCTCGGCCTGGATCAGCGCTTCGTCTACGGCGACGACTCGAGCCTGCCCGCCGAACCGCTGGACTACATCGCCAGGCAGGTGCAGGAGGACGTGGTCCTGCTCGACCAGCGCGACGGTCTCCTGTTCGCCGACGCAGGCGTCGTGACGTTCGCGGCCGCCTGGTCCTTCGGGTTCGACCTCGGCATGGAGTTCCTCGAAATCCACGGTCCCGTACCGCGTCTGCGCGAGAGCGGCGTGATCACCAGGGCACGTGACTTCCTCCTGCGCCTGCAACCCCACGAGGTGTTCCGCCGCACCAACTGGTCGATGGCGATCGGGCGCAGGCTCGATCTCTCGATGGAGGCCTATCCCGATTGGGCTCCGGACAAGGCGCTGCCCGGCACGGTCGACGACGACGCGTTCGGCCGCCTGGTCCACCTGCGGGTCGAGGTGCAGCACCTGATCCGGCTGCCGGAATCCGGCGCGATCTGCTTTCTGATCCGCACCTACATGCTGCCGCTGGCCGACCTGGCCACCGTCGAACCGTGGCGGCGGCGCGCGGCCACCGTGCTCGCCGAGCTGCCCGAGGACCTCGCCGACTACAAGGGCTTCGCGCCGTACCGCGACCGGCTCGTGGACTGGCTGACCTCGCACGGTCCCGACGCACTCGTGCTACGCAGGAACACATGACGACCCCCTTCGCCGACCTCGACGACTTCCTCGCGTTACCACGGGTCTCCGGTCTCGCCGTCTCACCGGACGGCACCCGGGCGGTGACGACGGTCAGCGAACTCAATTCCGCGCGTGACGAATTCGTCACCGCCCTGTGGGAGCTCGACGTCGCCGGGGAGCGGCCAGCACGGCGCCTCACCCGCGGCGCCAAGGGCGAGTCCTCACCGGCCTTCACCGCGTCGAACGACCTCCTCTTCGTCGCCAAGCGCGACGTCCCCGGTGCGCAGGCCGACGCCGAACCCGCTGCCTCGCTGTGGCGCCTGCCCGTTGCGGGCGGTGAGGCGGAGGCCGTCCTCGACCTTCCCGGTGGAGTGTCCGCGGTCCACGCCGCGCGCGCGGCCGACGTCACGCTGGTCACCACGTCGCTGCTGTCCTCGGCCCGCGACCTCGACGACGACAAGCGCCTGCGTGCCGTGCGCAAGGAGACCAAGGTCTCGGCGCTGCTGCACACGGGGTATCCGGTGCGTCACTGGGACCACGACATCGGGCCGGGTCAGCCGCACCTCCTCGACGTGATCGGCGTCCGCGACCTCACGCCGGAACCGGGCCAGGGGCTGCGCGAGGCCAACGCCGACGTCAGCGCGGACGGGACGTTCGTCGTCACGTCGTGGTCGGTACCCGGACCGGGGGCCTCGCTGCGCGAGGTCCTGGTCCGGGTGGACGTGGCCTCGTGCGAGCGCACCACGATCGTGGACGACCCGACGGCAGACGTTGGCGCCCCGGCGATCTCACCCGACGGCAGGTCGGTCTCGTTCGTCAGGGAGACGCACTCCACTCCGACGCAGGCGCCACGGATCACGCTGTGCTGCATGACCTTCGGCGAACCGTTCACCGAGGTGGCCACCGACTGGGACCGGTGGCCAGCCTCGGTCGGATGGACGGCGGACGGCTCGTCGCTGCTCGTCACCGCCGACGATGCAGGCCGGTGCCCGGTGTTCGTCGTCGACCCGGCGACGTCCGCGGTGACCCGTCTGACCGACGACGACTTCAGCTACTCGAACGTGTGCGCGGCACCCGGCGGAGTGACCTTCGCGCTGCGGAGTTCGTATGCCGCGGCGACCCACCCCGTCCGCATCGACGCCGACGGCTCCGTGACCCCGCTGCCGTGCATCGAGACACCCGCGCTGCCAGGCGAGTTGACCGAGGTGACGGCGCGCGCCGAGGACGGCGTCGAGATCCGGTCCTGGCTGGTGCTCCCCGAGGGCGAGACGCCCGCCCCGCTGGTGCTGTGGATCCACGGCGGCCCGCTGGGCAGTTGGAACACGTGGCACTGGCGGTGGAATCCGTGGCTGCTGGCCGCCCGCGGCTACGCCGTGCTGATGCCGGACCCGGCACTGTCGACCGGCTACGGGCAGGACTTCATCCAGCGCGGCTGGGGCGCGTGGGGTTTCGCGCCGTACACCGATCTGATGGCCGCCACCGACGCGGCGCTCGGACATCCCAGGGTGGACGGGACGCGGACCGCCGCGATGGGCGGGTCGTTCGGCGGCTACATGGCCAACTGGATCGCCGGGCACACCGACCGGTTCGATGCCATCGTCACCCACGCCAGCCTGTGGGCACTAGACCAGTTCGGACCCACGACCGACGGCGCCTACTGGTGGGCGCGGGAGATGACGGCCCAGATGGCGGAGCGGAACTCGCCGCATCGAAGCGTCGGCGCGATCTCCACCCCGACCCTGGTCATCCACGGCGACAAGGACTTCCGGGTGCCGATCGGCGAGGGCCTGCGGCTGTGGTTCGAACTTCTGACGCAGTCCAGCCTGCCCGCCGCCGACGACGGCACCAGCCCGCACCAGTTCCTCTACTTCCCGACCGAGGGCCACTGGGTGCTGGCCCCCCAACACGCGAAGGTCTGGTATCAGGTCGTGCTCGCCTTCCTCGGCCGCCACCTGCTCGGCGAGGAGGCCGAGCTTCCGGAAACGCTCGGCTGACCCACCGGTAGGTTGGGTTCATGACCGCAGCGCAGCGTGAATTCGACATCGTGCTCTACGGGGCCACCGGGTTCGTCGGGAAACTGACCGCCGAGTACCTCGCGACGGCGGGCGGGCAGGCCCGCATCGCCCTGGCCGGGCGCTCGACGCCGAAGTTGCTCGCCGTCCGGGAGTCGCTGGGGGCCGCGGCCCAGGAGTGGCCGCTGATCGAGGCCGACGCCGCGTCGCCGTCCTCGCTCAACGACATGGCCGCCCGCACCAGGGTCGTCGTCACCACGGTCGGGCCCTATACGAAGTACGGGCTGCCCCTGGTGGCCGCGTGCGCCGCGGCGGGCACCGACTACGCCGACCTGACCGGTGAGACCATGTTCATCCGCGAGAGCATCGATCTGTTCCACAAGGAGGCCGCGGACAACGGCGCCCGCATCGTCCATTCCTGTGGATTCGACTCCATCCCTTCGGATCTCACCGTCTACGCGCTGTACCGCCGGGCCGCCGCCGATGGCGCCGGCGAACTGGGCGAGACCAACTTCGTCCTGCGCGGCATGGCCGGCGGGGTCTCCGGTGGCACCGTCGCCTCGATGATGGAGGTGATGCAGACCGCGTCGTCGGATCCCGAGGCGCGCCGGGTCATGAACGATCCGTACTCGCTGACCACCGATCGCGGCGCCGAGCCCGAGCTCGGGCACCAGTCCGACACGCCGTGGCGGCGTGGTCGCGACATCGCCCCCGAACTCGACGGGGTGTGGACGGGAGCGTTCGCGATGGGAGCTCCCAACGCGCGAATCGTGCGGCGCAGCAACGCCCTGCTGGACTGGGCCTACGGGCGGAAGTTCCGCTATGCGGAGAACATGAGCCTCGGCTCGTCGGTCGTCGCGCCCGTCGCGGCGGCCATGGGCACGGCCGCCAACGCCGCCGTGCTCGGCCTCGGCAGCAGGTACTTCGACAAGCTGCCGCGCACGCTTCTCGAGCGCATCGCCCCCAAACCGGGCACCGGGCCGAGCGAGCGCGCCCGCGAGAACGGGCACTACCGCGTCGAGACGTACACCACGACGTCGTCCGGCTCCCGCTACCGGGCCACGATGGCCCAGCAGGGCGACCCCGGTTACAAGGCGACGTCGGTGTTGCTGGGGGAGTGCGGACTTGCGCTCGCGTTCGATCGCGACGCCCTCTCCGACCTGCTCGGCGTCCTCACGCCCGCGGCGTCTCTCGGCGACGCCCTGATGGCCAGACTTCCCCGCGCCGGAGTAACGCTGGACACCGAGCGGCTGTCGAACGGAACGGCTGTGCGCCAAGGGCGTTAGGGCTAGTGTCGTAGTCGCGGTTGAGCGCATCCCAGCAACGAAGGTGGACAGGACATGCCCGGTCTCGACGATCTCTTCGCACAGATTCCCGTACAGGACATTGCGAGCAAGCTCGGGGTCGATGAAGGCGAGGTGAACACCGCCATCCACACGCTGGTGCCCGCCCTCGTCGGAGGTCTGCAGCACAACGTCCAGGCGCCCGACATCGACTCGAGCAACCTCGAGAATGCGGTCAACACCCAGGCCGCCAGCGGTCTGCTCGACGGCGGCGTCAGCGTCGACCAGGTCGACCAGCACGCGGGCAACAACATCGTGTCGAACATCTTCGGCGGCAACGACAGCGGACAGGTCGCCGCGGCGTTGGCCGGTGGCGGTGCCGGCAACAGTTCGCTGATCAAGCAGCTGCTGCCGATCCTGGCGCCCATCGTGCTCGCCTACATCGGCAAGCAGCTGACCAAGGGCAGCGCAGCCCCTGCCAACACGCAGGCCCAGGCCGCCCCCGCGGGCGGCGGCGGTCTCGGGGAAGTGCTCGGCAGCATCCTCGGTGGTGCGGGCGGCGGCGCGGCAGCGGGCAACAACCCGCTCGGCAGCATCCTGGGCAGCGTGCTCGGGGGCGGCCAGGGTGGCGGTGCGCTCGGGGACATCCTCGGCGGGCTTCTGGGCGGCAAGAAGTAACTCCGCGAGCAGACTCGGACGGCCGACCAACCGAGGGCCTTTCACGACTGCCCGCGGGTAGTTCCTAGACTGATCGTGTGACCGACAGCCCGAAATCCGCCGATAGCCAGGGGGCGCAAGCCCTGCCCAAGTCGTGGGATCCGGCTGCGGTAGAGACCGAGCTGTACCAGGGTTGGGTCGACGCGGGCTATTTCACGGCGGACGCGACCAGTGCGAAGCCGGCGTACTCGATCGTGCTGCCGCCGCCCAACGTGACGGGCAGCCTGCACATGGGCCACGCCCTCGATCACACGCTGATGGACGCCCTGACCCGCCGCAAGCGCATGCAGGGCTACGAGGTGCTGTGGCTGCCCGGCATGGACCATGCGGGCATCGCCACCCAGAGCGTCGTCGAGAAGCAACTCGCGGCGGACGGCAAGACCAAGGAGGACTTCGGCCGCGAGCTGTTCGTCGACAAGGTCTGGGACTGGAAGCGCGAGTCCGGCGGCACCATCGGCGGGCAGATGCGCCGCCTCGGTGACGGCGTCGACTGGAGCCGGGACCGCTTCACCATGGACGACGGGCTCTCCCGCGCGGTGCGGACCATCTTCAAGCGGCTCTTCGATGCCGGGTTGATCTACCAGGCCGAGCGGCTGGTCAACTGGTCGCCGGTGCTCGAGACCGCGATCTCGGACCTCGAGGTGAAGTACGAGGACGTCGAGGGCGAGCTGGTGTCGTTCCGCTACGGATCGATGGACGACGCGCAACCGCACGTGGTGGTGGCCACGACACGCGTCGAGACGATGCTCGGCGATACGGCGATCGCGGTGCACCCCGACGACGAGCGCTACCGGGCACTGGTGGGGCAGAAGCTGCCGCACCCGTTCCTGGACACCGAGATCATCGTCGTCGCGGATTCACACGTCGACCCCGAATTCGGCACCGGCGCAGTCAAGGTCACCCCCGCGCACGATCCCAACGACTTCGAGATCGGCGTTAGGCACAACCTCTCGATGCCGTCGATCATGGACACCAGGGGGCGCATCGCGGGCACCGGAACGCAGTTCGACGGCCTGGATCGCTTCGAGGCACGCGTAGCCGTCCGGGAGGCGCTGGCGGCCCAGGGTCGCATCGTCGCTGAGAAGCGGCCGTACCTGCACAGCGTGGGGCACTCCGAGCGCAGCGGCGAACCCATCGAGCCCAGGCTTTCGCTGCAGTGGTGGGTCAGCGTCGAGTCGCTGGCGACCGCCGCGGGTGACGCAGTGCGCAACGGCGACACCGTGATTCACCCCAAGAGCCTCGAGCCGCGATGGTTCGGGTGGGTCGACGACATGCACGACTGGTGCATCTCGCGCCAGCTGTGGTGGGGACACCGGATCCCGATCTGGCACGGCCCCAACGGGGAGAAGGTCTGCGTCGGTCCCGACGAGACCCCGCCCGCGGGCTGGGAGCAGGACCCCGACGTGCTGGACACGTGGTTCTCGTCCGCGCTCTGGCCCTTCTCGACGATGGGCTGGCCCGACCGCACGCCCGAGATCGAGAAGTTCTATCCGACAAGTGTTCTCGTCACGGGATACGACATCCTGTTCTTTTGGGTCGCCCGGATGATGATGTTCGGCACGTTCGTCGGGGACGACGACACGATCACCCTCGGGGGTAACCGTGGTCCGCAGGTGCCGTTCGAGAACGTGTTCCTGCACGGCCTGATCCGTGACGAGTTCGGTCGAAAGATGAGCAAGTCCAAGGGCAACGGAATCGATCCGCTCGACTGGGTGGACACCTTCGGTGCCGACGCGCTGCGGTTCACCCTGGCCCGCGGCGCCAACCCCGGCGGCGACATGTCGATCGGCGAGGACCATGCCCGTGCGTCGCGAAACTTCGCCACGAAGTTGTTCAACGCCACCAGGTTCGCGTTGATGAACGGCGCGGCGCCCGCTCCGCTGCCCGGCGTCGAGGACCTCACCGACGCGGATCGCTGGATTCTCGGCAGGCTGGAAGAGGTTCGCGCCGAGGTGGATTCGTCGTTCGACGCCTATGAGTTCAGCCGCGCGTGCGAATCGCTCTACCACTTTGCCTGGGACGAATTCTGCGACTGGTATCTGGAATTGGCCAAGGTCCAGCTCGCGGAACAGCCGGACGGGCCCACCAACGCGGTGCTCGCCGCCGTCCTCGACAGCCTGCTCAAGCTGCTCCACCCCGTCATGCCGTTCGTGACGGAGACGCTGTGGAAGACGCTCACCGGCAGTGAGTCGCTCGTCGTCGCCGACTGGCCCGAGTCGTCGGGACTGGCGTTGGATCCGCTCGCCGCCGACAGGGTGTCAGACATGCAGAAGCTCGTCACCGAGGTCCGTCGCTTCCGCAGCGATCAGGGCCTCAACGACAGGCAGCGCGTGCCTGCGCGGCTGGTCGGGGTTGCCGAGGCGGATCTGAACACCCAGGTCGCCGCCGTCACCGCGCTGGCCTGGCTCACCGATCCGGCGGATGGCTTCACGCCGTCGGCCGCGGTGGAGGTGCGACTCACGCGGGGCACGGTGCTCGTCGAGCTCGACACCTCGGGCACCGTCGACGTCGCTGCCGAGCGGCGACGGCTGGAGAAGGACCTCGCGGCAGCGCAGAAGGAACTCGCCCAGACCGCAGCAAAATTGGGCAACGAAGAGTTCCTGGCCAAGGCGCCCGATGCCGTCGTGGACAAGATCCGCGGCCGTCAGCAGGTCGCCGGCGAAGAGGTCGAACGGATCACCGCGCGCCTCACCGGCCTGTCATGACGCAACCCGACCCGTCGCCGGACGAGATCGCCGCGCTGCTCCAGGTGGAGCATCTGCTCGACCAGCGTTGGCCCGAAACGAAACTCGAGCCGAGCACGGCGCGGATCGCCGCGCTGATGGAGCTGCTCGGGTCCCCGCAGCGGGCCTATCCGAGCATCCACGTGGCGGGCACCAACGGGAAGACCTCGGTCGCCAGGATCATCGATGCGCTGCTGACCGCGCTGCACCGCCGCACCGGTCGCACCACCAGCCCGCACCTTCAGTCGGCCGTCGAGCGCATCTCCATCGACGGCAGGCCGATCAGCCCCGCGCTGTACGTCGACACCTACCGGGAGCTGGAACCCTTCGTCGAGCTCGTCGACGCGCAGTCGGAGGCGGCCGGCGGCCCGCGGATGAGCAAGTTCGAGGTCGTCACCGCGATGGCCTTCGCGGCGTTCGCCGACGCCCCCGTCGACGTCGCCGTCATCGAGGTCGGCATGGGCGGGCGGTGGGATGCCACCAACGTCGTCGATGCACCCGTCGCGGTCATCACGCCGATCGGCATCGACCACACCGAATACCTCGGTGACACCATCGCCGAGATCGCCGCCGAGAAGGCGGGGATCATCGTCAAGCGCGCGGACGACGGGCCGGGCACGGACACCGTCGTGATCATCGGCCAACAGGTGCCCGAGGCGATGGAAGTCGTTCTGGCCGAGTCGGTTCGGGCCGACGCCGCGGTCGCGCGCGAGGGTTCCGAGTTCGCCGTGCTGCGCCGTCAGGTGGCCGTCGGCGGGCAGCTGTTGGAGCTCCAGGGGCTCGGTGGCGTCTATCCGGAGGTCTTCCTCCCGCTGCACGGCGAGCACCAGGCGCACAACGCGCTCGTCGCGCTGGCCGCCGTCGAGGCGTTCTTCGGAGCAGGGGCAGACCGTCAGCTTGACGTGGACGCGGTGCGCGAGGGCTTCGCCTCCGCCGCCAGCCCCGGTCGGCTGGAGCGCATGCGCAGTGCCCCCACGGTGTTCATCGACGCCGCGCACAATCCGGCCGGGGCCGCCGCGCTCGCCGCGGCGCTCGCCGACGAGTTCGACTTCCGCCACCTCGTCGGCGTCGTCTCGGTGATGGGCGACAAGGACGTCGACGGCATCCTGGCCGCGCTCGAGCCGGCATTCGATCAGCTGGTCGTCACCCACAACGGATCGCCACGGGCGATGGACGTCGAGGGACTCGCCATCCGCGCCGAGGAGCACTTCGGACCCGACCGGGTCATCGCGGCGCAGACGCTGCCCGACGCCATCGAGACGGCGATCGCCCTCGCCGAGGAGAGCGGCAACGAGGACGCCTTCCCCGACGGATTCTCCGGCAGCGGCATCGTCATCACGGGATCCGTCTTCACCGCGGGCGCGGCGCGCACGCTCTTCGGACGGGACCCGTCATGACCGAACCCGCCGCACCGCCGCCCGCGGGACCGGACCCCTGGAAGAGCTTCCGCGGTGTCATGGCAGGCACGCTGATCCTCGAGGCGATCGTGGTTCTCCTTGCGCTGCCGGTGGTTTCGTACTCCCATGGCGGTCTGACGTGGAGCAGCGGCGGCTTCCTGATCGGCATGACCGGCGTGCTGATCCTGCTGGCGGGCGTCCAGGGGCGACCCTGGGCGCTCAAGGCAAACCTGGCCGCCCAGGTGGTGCTGATCGCGGGGGTGGTGATCCATCCGGCGATCTGCTTCATCGGCGTGGTGTTCCTCGCGGTCTGGCTGCTGATCGCCTATCTGCGGGCAGAGGTGAAGCGTCGCCAGGACCGTGGCCTGCTGCCCGGTCAGCAGCTCCCTCCATCGGACCGGTAGGCTCCGACGACGTGACTGAGCGGACGCTGGTGTTGGTCAAGCCCGACGGCGTGAAGCGCCTTCTCGTCGGAGAAATTCTGAGCCGAATCGAGCGCAAGGGCCTGACGATCGCGGCTCTCGAGCTGAAGAACGTCAGCGAGGACCTCGCCCGGCAGCACTACGCCGAGCACGAGGGCAAGCCCTTCTTCCCGTCGCTGCTGGAGTTCATCACCTCGGGGCCCGTGGTGGCGGTCATCGTTGAGGGCCCGCGGGCCGTTGCGGCGTTCCGTCAGATCGCCGGCGGCACCGATCCGGTGGAGAAGGCCGCACCCGGCACCATCCGTGGTGACCTGGCACTGGTCACCCAGGACAACCTGGTGCACGGCTCGGATTCGCCCGATTCGGCGGTCCGCGAGATCGAGCTGTGGTTCCCCGAGAGTTAGCTGCTCACGGGGCCTAGATCGGCACCTCGTCGGAAACTGCTCCGCGATGTGGGATACTGGCCCAGGGTGACCTGCTTCATAACGGAGTTGGAAACCCGGATGAAGACTTCGACGAGCGCGACCACCTGGGACACCCTCCGAGTGCGGCGCGGCGTCCAGCCGTCATTCAGCCAGGCACCGAGGGTTCCTCACGAGCTGCTCGGAGCGAGACCATGACAAGCCCGGGAAGAGTTCCACGGGTCCATAGCGGAAGCCCTCGCGTGGCCGCGTCAGCACGACGCGCCCGGGGGCTTGAGGAGAGTACGTGGCTGACCGTGATATTTCTGCCCCCTTCGATCTATCGGAAGACACCCCGCGTGGTGAGGACGCGCCCGAGCAGCTGAGCCCGGCGCCCGTCGACCACGTCGACGTCTTCGTCGAGCCGGTCGCCAGGGCCGCCGAGGCGCTGGAGGTCGAACCCGAGCCGCCCCCCGTGCCGGAACCGCTACCACCGAGCACGGCACCCGCGGCCTACATGCCGCTGTTCGTCGCGCCGCAGCCGGTCGCGTACGTCCCACCCAAGCCGAAGCCCGTCGTGGTCGACGATGACGATGACGACGACGAAGAAGACGAGGACGACGACGCTTCGGGCGACGCCGACGGAGACGATGATGGGGGCGATCGTCCGGCGAACCGCCGCCGTCGCCGCGGCCGTCGCGGTCGGGGACGCGGTCGCGGTGAACAGAGCGCGGACGACGACGGCGACGAGGACTCCGCCGACCAGGGCGAGGACGCGTCCGACGAGGACTCCTCCGATGACGACGCCGGTGACGACGAGACCGCGGGTGGCGACGGTGCCACCCGCAGGCGTCGTCGCCGCAGGCGCCGCAAGACGGGTGGTGGCGACGGAGACGACGCCGCGTCGCCCGACGACCCGCCGAACACGGTCGTGCACGAGCGCCAGCCGCGCGCCGAGAAGCCGTCGAAGGACAACGAGATCCAGGGCATCGCCGGGTCGACCCGGCTCGAGGCCAAGCGCCAGCGCCGCCGCGACGGCCGCGATGCGGGCCGCAGGCGACCGCCGATCCTGAGCGAGGCCGAGTTCCTCGCCAGGCGCGAGGCCGTCGAGCGGATGATGGTCGTCCGCGACAGGGTCCGCACCGAGCCGCCCCACGAGGGCGCCCGCTACACCCAGATCGCCGTGCTCGAGGACGGCGTCGTGGTCGAGCACTTCGTCACCAGCGCCGCTTCGGCGTCGCTCGTCGGCAACGTGTATCTCGGCATCGTGCAGAACGTGCTGCCGTCCATGGAGGCCGCCTTCGTCGACATCGGCCGCGGCCGCAACGGCGTGCTCTACGCGGGTGAGGTGAACTGGGAGGCCGCAGGGCTCGGCGGCGCCAACCGCAAGATCGAGCAGGCCCTCAAGCCCGGTGACTACGTCATCGTCCAGGTCAGCAAGGATCCCGTCGGCCACAAGGGTGCCAGACTGACGACACAGGTGTCGCTGGCGGGCCGCTATCTGGTGTACGTGCCGGGTGCCTCGTCGACGGGCATCAGCCGCAAGCTGCCCGACACCGAGCGGCAGCGGCTCAAGGAGATCCTGCGGGAGGTCGTCCCCGCCGACGCGGGCGTGATCATCCGCACGGCGTCCGAGGGCGTCAAGGAAGACGACATCCGCACCGACGTCAACCGGCTGCAGGAGCGGTGGAGTCAGATCGAGGCCAAGGGCGCGGAGATCACCGCGAAGGCCTCGGGTGCCGCGATGGCGCTGTACGAAGAACCCGACGTCCTGGTCAAGGTGATCCGCGACCTGTTCAACGAGGACTTCAAGGGTCTCGTCGTGTCCGGCGACGACGCGTGGACCACCATCAGCGACTACGTGACATCGGTTGCGCCCGAACTACTTCCGCGAATGTCCAAGTACGAGCCCGCCTCCCCGGACGGTCCCGACGTGTTCGCGGTGCACCGGATCGACGAGCAGCTGACCAAGGCGATGGACCGCAAGGTGTGGCTGCCCTCCGGTGGCACGCTCGTCATCGACCGCACCGAGGCGATGACGGTCGTGGACGTCAACACCGGCAAGTTCACCGGCTCGGGTGGCAACCTCGAGCAGACCGTCACGCGCAACAACCTCGAAGCCGCCGAGGAAACCGTGCGCCAGCTCCGACTGCGCGACATCGGCGGCATCATCGTCATCGACTTCATCGACATGGTGCTCGAGTCCAACCGCGATCTCGTGTTGCGCAGGCTGACCGAGGCGCTGGCCCGTGACCGCACACGCCACCAGGTGTCCGAGGTGACGTCGCTGGGGTTGGTGCAGCTGACGCGGAAGAAGCTCGGCACCGGCCTGATCGAGGCCTTCTCGACCACCTGCCCGCACTGCGCGGGACGCGGCATCATGCTCCACAACGACCCCGTGGACTCGGGGTCCACCGCAGGCAGGAAGAACGAGCCCGCCTCATCGCGGCGCAGCAAGCGTGGGAAGAAGGCAGGCCGTCCCGAGGACGACGTGCAGGTCGCGAAGGTCCCGGCGCACGCCGCGGGCGAGCACCCGATGTTCCGGGCGATGGCCGCTGCCACCGGACGCGAGGACGGCGACGAGCACGGCGCGGAGCCCGACGCCCTTGGCGCCGAGGACGCCGTCGTCGAAGGCTCCGAGGATCTGGCGGCGACCGAGCCGGTCGAGGAGATCATGGCGGAGACCGCCGACGAGAACGTTCCTGCCGTCGGCTCGCAGGGCTTCGTCGACTCCGACGACGACTCGGACGACGAGGACGACGACGAGGACGAGGACGACGACGACGAGGACGACGACGACATCGAAGTCATCGACGACGACGATCTCGACGACGACTCCGATGACGACGAGGACGACGAGGACGACGACCTCGAGGACTCGGACGACGACGACCTCGAGGACTCGGACGACGAAGACGACGAGGACGACGAGGACGACGAGGACGACGAGGACGACGACGAGCCCCTCGTCGCCGTGACGGGCCGTCGACCGCGGCGGCGGGCGGCCGCTCGTCCCGCTGGTCCACCGGTTTCATGACCGAGCACACCCCGCGGGACCGGGTCGCGGTTTGACCCTTTACCCGCTGGTCACGTAACCTTGCACAGTTGTCTGCAGGCTCCGTAACGACTGAGCCCGTGACACGCGGGGCATTTGACCCCGCACCCCAGACCCGCGCACGCAGCCTCCGGGTGGCGCGCGCCCGTTAAGCGAAACAGAGGAAACGACAACGATGGCGACGTACGCAATCGTCAAGACCGGTGGCAAGCAGTACAAGGTCGCGGTCGGAGACATAGTCAAGGTCGAGAAGCTGGAGCTCGAGGCCGGCGACTCCGTCTCGCTGCCCGTGGCGCTCGTCGTCGATGGCGCGACGGTCACCACCGCCGCCAAGGATCTGGAGAAGGTCGCGGTGACGGCCGAGGTGCTCGAGCACACCAAGGGCCCGAAGATCCGCATCCACAAGTTCAAGAACAAGACCGGCTATCACAAGCGGCAGGGCCACCGTCAGAAGCTGACGGTCGTCAAGGTCACCGGAATCAAGTAGCAGGAGGCGAACTAATGGCACACAAGAAGGGCGCTTCCAGCTCACGCAACGGTCGCGACTCCAACTCCCAGCGCCTCGGCGTGAAGCGTTTCGGCGGTCAGGTCGTCAAGGCGGGCGAGATCATCGTCCGCCAGCGCGGTACCCACTTCCATCCCGGCGTCAACGTCGGCCGTGGCGGCGACGACACCCTGTTCGCCACCGCTCCCGGCGCCGTGCAGTTCGGTGAGAAGCGCGGCCGCAAGACCGTCAACATCGTCCGCGTCGCGCGACCGGAGGCCTGACTCCAAGCCGAGATCCACGTTTTGCAGCTCGGCTCTTGAACTTGCTCTGCAAAACGTAGATTTCGTCATGGGAAGGACCACCGATGCCCCGGTTCGTCGACCGCGTCGTGATCCACGCGCGGGCAGGCAACGGCGGTAGAGGCTGCGCGTCGGTCCACCGCGAGAAGTTCAAACCGCTCGGTGGACCCGACGGCGGCAATGGTGGCCGGGGCGGCAGCATCGTGCTCGTCGTCGACCCCCAGGTCCACACGCTGCTCGACTTCCACTTCCACCCGCACGTCGACGCGCCCTCCGGCAAGCCGGGGATGGGCAGCAACCGCGACGGCGCCGCGGGTGACGACCTTGAACTGCGCGTGCCCGACGGCACGGTCGTCGTCGACGAGGACGGCCGACTGCTCGCCGATCTCACCGGCGCGGGCACCCGGTTCGAAGCGGCCGTCGGCGGCCGTGGCGGACTCGGCAACGCCGCGCTGGCATCAAGGGCACGCAAGGCGCCTGGCTTCGCACTGCTCGGTGAGAAGGGCCAGACCCGCGATCTGACCCTCGAACTCAAGACGGTCGCGGACGTCGGTCTCGTCGGCTTCCCGTCGGCCGGCAAGTCGTCCCTGGTGTCGGTACTCTCGGCGGCCAAGCCGAAGATCGCCGACTACCCCTTCACCACGCTGGTGCCGAATCTCGGCGTGGTGTCGGCGGGCGAGCACACCTTCACCATCGCCGACGTCCCCGGACTGATTCCCGGTGCCTCCGACGGGCGTGGTCTCGGGCTGGACTTCCTGCGTCACCTGGAGCGGTGCGCGGTCCTGGTGCACGTCGTCGATTGCGCGACAATGGAACCCGGTCGTGACCCGATCTCCGACATCGAGGCCCTCGAGGCCGAGCTCGCCGCGTACACCCCGACGCTGCAGGGCGACTCGTCACTCGGCGACCTCGCCGAGCGGCCGCGCGCGGTGGTGCTGAACAAGATCGACGTTCCCGACGCGCGCGAGCTCGCCGACTTCGTCCGCGATGAGGTGTCCGCGCGGTTCGGGTGGCCGGTCTTCGAGGTGTCGACAGTCAGTCGGGATGGCTTGCGGCCGTTGACGTTCGCGCTGTGGGACATGGTGTCGTCCTACCGTGACGCGCAACCCGCCGTGGCGCCGCGTCGCCCGGTGATCCGGCCGATCCCCGTCGACGAGAGCGGCTTCACCGTCACCTCGGACGGCCAGGGCGGCTTCGTCGTCCGCGGCACTCGCCCCGAACGGTGGATCGGCCAGACCGACTTCACCAACGACGAGGCGGTCGGCTACCTGGGCGACCGGCTGGCCCGCCTCGGTGTCGAGGACGAGCTCCTGCGGCTGGGTGCGACGCCGGGGTGCGCCGTCACGATCGGGGACATGACCTTCGACTGGGAGCCGCAGACTCCCGCGGGCGTCGACGTCACGATGTCCGGGCGCGGCACCGACCTCCGACTCGAGCAGGACGACCGCGTGCGTGCGGACGAGCGGAAGTTGGCGCGCAAGCAGCGACGGGAGAGCCACGACTACCCGGTCGACGAGCCGTCGTGACGAGCACGCACCGCGAGGCCATCAGGACCGCCCGCAGCGTGGTGGTGAAGATCGGGACCACCGCGCTGACCAATCCCAAGGGCATGTTCGACGCGAACCGCGTCGGTTCCCTGGTCGACGCCATCGAGGCGCGGATGAAGGCGGGCTCTGACGTCGTCATCGTGTCGTCGGGTGCGATCGCCGCCGGCCTTGAGCCGCTGGGTTTGTCGCGGCGTCCCACCGACCTGGCGACCAAGCAGGCGGCGGCCAGCGTCGGTCAGGTGGCGTTGGTCAACGCGTGGACCGCGGCGTTCGACAGGTACGACCGCACCGTCGGTCAGGTGCTGCTGACCGCCCACGACATCTCGATGCGGGCCCAGCACACCAACGCCCAGCGCACGCTCGACCGGCTTCGCGCCCTGCACGCGGTCGCGATCGTCAACGAGAACGACACCGTCGCGACCAACGAGATCCGGTTCGGTGACAACGACCGACTGTCGGCGCTCGTCGCGCACCTCGTCGGCGCGGACGCGCTGGTGCTGCTATCCGACATCGACGGTCTGTACGACGCCGACCCACGAAAGTCGAACGCCCGCTTCATCCCCGAGGTCGCCGCTCCGGACGACCTCGACGGCGTGATCGCGGGCGGCGGGAGTCGGCTCGGCACGGGCGGAATGGCGTCGAAGCTGTCGTCGGCCCTGCTCGCCGCCGACGCCGGGGTGCCGGTGCTGCTGGCGGCCGCGGCGGACGCGGGCGCGGCACTGGCCGAGGCGTCGGTGGGAACGGTCTTCGCGCCGCGGCCCGAGCGGATGTCGTCCCGTAGGTTCTGGGTGCGCTACGCCGCGGAGTCGACGGGGGCGCTGATGCTCGACGACGGCGCCGTGCGGGCCGTCGTCAAGCAGCGTCGCTCGCTGCTGCCCGCAGGCATCACCGAGGTGTCCGGCCGGTTCCACGGCGGCGACGTCGTCGAGTTGCGCGGCCTGGACGGCACGGTGGTGGCCAGGGGTGTCGTCGCCTACGACGCAACGGAACTCGCGACGATGGTCGGGTGCTCGACGTCGGACCTGCCCGCCGAGATGCGGCGGCCCGCGGTGCACGCCGACGATCTGGTCGCCGTCTAGGGCGCTTCGAGATACAGTGCGCCCCAGACGATCTGGGTCAACGTGGCGGCCAACTCGGCGTCGTATGACTCCGGACGGCCCGGCAGGTTCTGCTGGCACGTGCGTTCGACCATCCAGGTGAGCGTGCTGGCGGCCGTCTCGGCCGACAGCTCCCGGCGGATGAACCCGGCGCCCTGGCCCTTCTCGATGACCGCCGCCAGTCGCGCCGCGATCGCGGTGAGGATGTCGCGGTAGGTGGCACCGACCGCGGCGTCGTAGGCCGCCATCTCGTTGAGCGCGACGAGCAACGGCTGATGCGTGCGGTAGCTTGCGACCAGCCCCGTCATGGCGGCCAGCACGTCGGCGGGATCCCTGCGCTCGGAGACGCTCCACCAGCGCTCGGCTGCGGCGGCCAGGTCGTCGAACACCTGGCCCGCCAGGCGGCGCAGGAGATGACCCTTGTCCTCGAAGTAGATGTAGAAGCTGGCGCGGGAGATACCGCCCTCCGTGGCGAGCCGGTCGACGCTGAGCTCGGTGAAGCTGGCGCCGTCGGCCATCAGTCGCTCGGTGGCGTCGAGCAGTCGGCGTTCGATCTGCTCACGCCGTGCCTGCCTCCCGGCCTGCGGCTTCCTGGTCACCGATGGCATGGGAGCAGCCTAACCGTGGCATCCACATCTTGACTAGACACACTGTCTAGACTTATCGTCAGCTTCATGACTGTGTCGCCGCTCACACCCACTGCGCCGCGTGCCTACGACCCGATCGACCTGTCCTCGCGGGCGTTCTGGTCCACCACTGCAGCGGACCGGGAGAAGTCCTTCGCCGTGCTGCGCGCCGAGCGCCCCGTCAGTTGGCATCCACCCGTCGAGGACGCCCTCCTGCACGACCCCGAGGACCGGGGTTACTGGGCCGTGACCCGGCACGCCGACATCGTCGCCGTGAGCCGCGACAGCGACACCTTCCTGTCCGGCAAGGGCGTGCTGTTCGAGAACGTGCCCGAGGAACTGCTCGAGGCGTCGCAGTCGTTCCTCGCCATGGATCCGCCGCGGCACACGATGATTCGCAAGGTCGTGCACGCGGCCTTCACTCCCCGCCAGGTGCGTCGCATCGACGACTCGATCAAGGCGAACGCGAAGGCCATCGTCGACGAGCTTCGGGATGCGGGCAGCGGTGCGGACTTCGTCGAACACTGCGCCAAGGAACTGCCGATCCGCACGCTATCGGACATGGTCGGCATCCCGGAATCCGAACGTGCCCAGGTCGCCGACGCCGCCGATGCGATGGTGTCCTGGGGCGATCCGCTGTACCTGAACGGGCGAAACCCGTTGGAGGTACTCCTCGGAAGTCAGATGTACCTGCATCAGGTTGCGGGCGCACTCGCCGCCGACCGTCGGGATCACCCCGGTGACGATCTGATCAGCGCGCTGGTCCAAGCCGAGGTCGACGGCGATCGGCTGACCGACGCGGAGATCGCCGCGTTCTTCGTGCTGCTTGCCGTGGCGGGCAACGACACCACCCGCCAGACCGCGAGCCACGCCATGAAGGCACTCACCGACTTCGGCGACCAGCGTGCCTGGCTTGCCGCCGACTTCGACGACCGCATCGGCGGCGCCATCGAAGAGTTCGTACGGTGGGCCACCCCCGTCATGACGTTCCGACGGACGGCTGCCGTCGACTGCCGGCTCGGGAACCAGGACATCGCAGCGGGCGAGAAGGTCGTGATGTTCTACTCGTCCGGCAACTTCGACGACACCGCGTTCGACGCGCCCGAACGCTTCGATCTCGGTCGTAAGCCCAACGCGCACTTGGGCTTCGGCGGCGGCGGTCGGCACTTCTGCCTTGGCGCGCACGTGGCCAGGGCTCAGCTGCGGGCGATCTTCGGCGAGCTGTCGACGCAGCTGCCCGGCATCGAGGCGGGCGAGCCGTCCTACGTCGCAGGCAACTTCATCCACGGCATCCGGTCGCTGCCCGTCACGTTCTGACGTGATTCGGCGACCTCATCGGGGACAGTTCGTCGGCCAGCAGCACCAGGACCTCCGAGCAGCCCGCGTCGAGTTTGACCGTCGACATCTCGTCGCCACGGGTCGGCCCGCGGTTGACGATCGCCACGGGCATGCCCTTGGCGGCCGCGTGCCTGACGAACCGCAGACCGGAGAACACCGTCAGCGACGAGCCGGCGACCATGAGCACGTCGGCGTCGTCGACCATCGAATAAGCCTGTGCCACACGAGCTTTGGGGACGCTTTCGCCGAAGTAGACGATGTCGGGTTTGAGCATCCCGGAGCAGCGTGGGCAGTCGACGTAGCGGAACGACGACGTCTCCTCGACCATCGCATCGGCGTCCGGGGCCACCGCGATGCCGCCCAGCTGCTCGGCGCGCTCGGCGAATCCCGGGTTCAGCGCCTCCAGTTCGTCGGCCAATTGCGCACGCGTGAGCGTGAACCCACAGGCGAGGCACACCACCTGTGCGTAGGTGCCGTGCAGGTTGACCACTGCCCGGCTGCCGGCCTTGGTGTGCAGCAGGTCGACGTTCTGGGTGATGACGCCCGTGACGATGCCCGCACGCTCCAGTTGGGCGAGCGCGCGGTGCCCCGCGTTGGGCAGCGTCGCGTGCATGTGCCGCCAGCCGACGTGGTTGCGGGCCCAGTAGCGCTGGCGGAAGGCGGGGTCCGACGTGAACTGCCGGATGGTCATCGGGTTGCTCGGCGGCGAGTCGGGGCCGCGGTAGTCGGGGATGCCGGAGTCGGTCGACAGGCCCGCGCCGGTGAGGACGGCGATGCGCTGACCTGCCAGCACGTTGACGAGTTCGGGAGCATCCACGTGTTCCAGGGTAGGCGTGGTCGGCGTGGGCGAGCGGACTGTCGACGGGCCGCCGCCGCGCTATGGTCCCCTTCATGGACGTGCGCAAGCTGCGCTACTTCGCGGTGGTCGCCGAGGAACGGCACTTCACCAGGGCTGCAGCCCGGCTCCTCGTCGCGCAGCAGTCGCTGTCCCGGCAGATCCGCGACCTCGAGGAGGAGGTCGGCGCCCTGCTGTTCTACCGCACGACGCGGTCGGTGGAGCTGACGCCTGCGGGGGAGGCGTTCCTGGCGGGCGTGACGGCGGCGCTCGCCAGCCTCGATGCCGGCATCGACGCGGCACGCAGGCACGACGCGGGCAACGAGGGGGTGTTGCGGATCGGCTTCGGGCTCGGCGCCGCGCTGGAGTTGATGCCCTACATCGTCGACGAGTTCTCCCGACAGTTCCCCGGCGTCGAGATCGAGATGCGCGAGTTCGGCCTGCCCGACCAGAGTGCCGGGCTGTCCGACCACTGGGCCGACGTCGCGATCATCCGGCCGCCGCTCGCCGAGCCCGACCTCGTCGCCCACACGCTGTTCGTCGAGCCGCGGGTGCTGACCGTCTCGGTGCGCCACGCCCTCGCGGGGCGCGACACCGTGTCGGTGGCGGACATCCTCGACGTGCCGCTGGCGGTGGGTCGGTCCAGAGACGAGCAGTACCGCCGCTTCTGGAGCCTGCAGGACTTCCGTGCGGGGATGACCGAACCGATCCTCACCCCGACCACGAGCAACACCGAGGAGATCGAGCTCATCGCCGCGGGATTGGCGTGCACGGTCAACCCGGCGGCGATCATGCGGTACATCCCGCACGCCGGGGTGCGCTACATCCCCATCGTCGACGTGCCGGGTTCGGAGGTGGCCATCGCGTGGCGGCGTGACCGGGTCTCCCCACTGGCCGTCGCGTTCAACCGCGTCGCCCAGGAGGTCCGCGACCGGGAGGCCGATGTCGTCGACGGCATCGAAAATCCATTCAGCAGAGTGGATTTCACGACGACGGCGTCGACTCCTGAAACTTCGCGACACCCGCTTCGCGGCGGTTGATCCGGCCCCGCAGCACGAGGAGGTGCCACGCGATGGCCAGTACCGTCGCCCCGGCCACCACCTTCACCGCGCCGTGGAAGTCCGACGGGATGGTCAGGATCAGCAGCGCGGCGACGATCCAGATCAGCCCGACGATCATCAGCGGCACGCCCCACCGGCCGAGGTTGAAGGCGCCCGGCGCGGCCGCCAGGGCGGGGCGCCTGCGCATGTAGGACCCGACGATCAGCAGGTAGACCAGGTACGGGGCGATCGAGGTGGCGCCCACCAGGGTGGTGAACGAATCTGCCTGCAGGAAGCCGTAAACCATGAATCCGACACTGACGATGCCGCCGACGATCAACGCCCGCATCGGCGTCTTGGTGCGATCGTTCACCAGGCGGAAGTGCTTCGAGAACGGCAACATGTTGTCGCGGCCCATCGAGTACATCAACCGGGCCTGCGCGGCCTGGTTGGCGATCACCAGGGCGATCATCGAGAACGCCACCACCACGATGAAGACCTTCACCACCGCGGTGGGCAGGTAGAACTCCGCGATCGTCACGATCGGCGCGTCGGACTGCTGCGCGGCGCCCAGGTCCGGCATGGCGACGGTGAAGCAGATCAGCGCCAGCATGCCGAGGATCGCCGAACCGATGACGCCCGTCAGCACCCCGCGCGGGACGGCCTTCTGCGAGTCGACGGCCTCCTCGGTCAGATCGGCCGAGAGCTCGAAGCCGACCATCGTGTAGATGCCGAGAAGGCCGGCGAGCACGAAGTGCCCGAAACCCGATCCCGCGGTGCCCGTGGTGTTCGTCAGGTTGGCCACCGAGCCACCGTCGGTGCCCGAGTACATCCCGAACGCCACGATGACCGTGACCGCCAGCAGGACGGTGCCGATGATCTCCGCGACGACGGCGGTGTTGTTGACCCGCGCCGCCAGCTGCACGCTGACGATGTTCACCACCACGGTGAACAGCAGGATCGCGATCGCCACGCCCAGGAGCACGCCGTTGGGCGGGCTCACGCCCAGTGCCTGGAACAGCAGCGGGGTGGCGCCAAGCAGGATGATCGCCCCGCCGGTGATGCTCATGTACAGCAGCCCGAAGAAGCCGGTGTACCACCCGTAGGACGAGCCGACCAGGCGTGCGCCCCACTGGTAGGCGTAGCCCGCGAGCGGGATCTTGGTGCTGAGCTCGGCGATCAGCAGCGCCATCACGATCTGGCCGACGGCCGCGATCGGCCACGTCCAGATCGACGCTCCGCCAAACTGATTGATCGCGAAGCCGTAGTTCAGGAAGATGCCGGTCGAGATCGACACGATGGAGAACGAGATGGCGAACAGCGAGAAGAACCGCAGGGTCCGCTTGAGTTCCTGCGTGTAACCGAACGAGGCCACCGTCGCGTCGTTGGGGTTGGCGGCGTCCGAAGGTGGCGATGCCTTGCGTTCGCCTGCGGGATGGTCGATCGTCATGGTCGTCCTCTTCTCGGGGAAGGTGCGGTTCAGTTGGCGCCGAAGTGCTTTCGCACCGCGGCGAATGCGGCGTCGGTGCCGCGCAGTGCCTTGTCGATGACGGCGTCCTCCATGGCGCACGACATGAACCAGTTGTGCTTCGGATGCAGGTAGACCCCGGAGGCCAGGGCCGCCTCGGCGAAGCAGGTCATCCGGCGGCGGTCGGCATCGCCCGCGAACGTGAGGTAGGGCATCACGTCGGGCCCGGTGTAGGCGATCGTGAGCCCGTGGTCGGCGGCCTGCGTCGTGATGCCTGCGCGGAGGCGGGCGCCTGCGGCGCGCATCAGTGCGACCCCGTCGATCTCGTCGAGTCGGCGGATCGTCGCCAGCGCGGCGGCCATCGGGGTGGAGTTCATCCAGAACGATCCGGTGAGGAAGACCTCCGACGCGCTCTCGCGGACCGCTTCGCAACCGGTTACGGCCGCAAGGGGATACCCATTGGCGATGGCCTTGCTCCACGCGCTGAGGTCGGTGCGCACGCCGAGGGGCTCCCAGCTGCCCCCGTGGGCGAGTCGGAATCCGCACCGGACGTCGTCGACGATCAGCAGTGCGTCGAGTTCGTCGCAACGACGGCGCACATGGCGGGCGAACTCGACGTCGACGAGTTCCTGATCCTCACCCTCGACGTGTCGGAACGGGGTCAGCATCACCCCGGCCAGATCGTCACCCGCGGCGGTGACGGCGCGGTCGAAGTCGGCGATGTCGTTGTAGTCGAAGTAGCGCATCGCCGCCCGGTCACTGGGCAGGGTGCCGACGGGCACGGGCGTACACCACGGTGCGGCGCCGTGGTACACGCCGCGCGCGACCAGGATCACCGAGCGAGAGGTGGCGGCGCGGGCGATCGTGAGGCAGGCGGTGGTGGCGTCGGTTCCGTTCTTGCCGAACAGGATCCAGTCCGCGTCGGCGATTGCGTCGACGAGCGTCTCGGCGAGCTCGACCAGGACGGGGCCCGGTCCGGCGAGGCAGTCGCCGCGGTCCATCTGGGCGCGCACGGCCTGGTTGACGACGGGATCGCGGTGGCCGAGCACGATCGGTCCCCAGCTGCACATCAGGTCGACGTACTCGTTGCCGTCGACGTCGGTGATGAGCGCGCCCTCGCCTGCCGCGAAGAACTGCGGGTACGCCGCGGACATGTTGCGCACGGCCTGATGGCCGTACATCCCGCCGGGGACGACCCTGGCCGCTCGCCTGCTCAATTCGACGTCGGCGCTCTGGACCATGGCAGCTGAGGTCACGTGGGGCTCCTCGGGATCGGGCGTGCGTGGGTGACGGCGGTGGTCCCAGGCCATGATTCGGCACGGCGGCCCGTGGGGGAAACACCTGTTCCGCCCACATTCACAATCCAGACGTTGTGAATCCCGTGCGCACGAGTCAATGCGCAGCCGAGACGTTGCCGAGACTGCCCTTTGAGACACTTGGGACGTGGACTTCTACTCCGCCTACCGGCACGACTACGTGCGGGTGGCCGCGTGTACCCATCACACGACGCTCGCCGACCCGGATGCCAACGCGCAGTCGGTGCTGCGGATGGCCAGGGACTGCCACGACGATGCCGTCGCACTTGCGGTGTTCCCCGAGCTCACGCTGTCGGGATACTCGATCGAGGACATCCTGCTGCAGGACACACTCCTCGACGCCGTAGAGACCGCCGTCGACGGTCTGGTGGCGGCGTCTGCCGAGCTGCTGCCGGTGCTGGTGGTCGGCGCCCCGTTGCGGCATCGGAACCGGATCTACAACACCGCCGTGGTGATCCATCGCGGCGCGATCCTCGGCGTGGTGCCGAAGTCGTACCTGCCGACCTACCGCGAGTTCTACGAGCGGCGCCAGGTGGCGCCCGGTGACGACCAGGGCGGGGTCATCCGTCTCGGTGGCACCGAGGTGCCGTTCGGGCCCGATCTGCTGTTCACGGCGACCGATCTGCCCGGCTTCGTCCTGCACGTCGAGATCTGCGAGGACATGTGGGTGCCCGTCCCGCCCAGCGCCGAGGCCGCGCTGGCGGGTGCGACGGTGCTGGCCAACCTCTCGGGGAGCCCGATCACCATCGGCCGCGCCGACGACAGGAAGCTGTTGGCCCGTTCTGCGTCGTCACGGTGTCTGGCCGCCTACGTCTATGCCGCGGCGGGGGAGGGCGAGTCGACCACCGACCTGGCGTGGGACGGCCAGACGATGATCTACGAGAACGGCGTGCTGCTCGCCGAATCCGAGCGCTTCCCGAAGGGCGAGCGCAGGTCCGTCGCCGACGTCGACACCGAACTGCTCAGGGCCGAGCGGCTGCGCATGGGCACGTTCGACGACAACCGGCGCCACCACCGCGACCTCACGGATCGCTTCCGGCGCGTCGAGTTCGTGGTCGACCCGCCCTCTGGCGACATCGGACTGCGCCGCACCATCGAGAGGTTCCCGTTCGTCCCGTCGGATCCGCAACGGCTGCAACAGGATTGCTATGAGGCCTACAGCATCCAGGTGTCCGGGCTCGAACAGCGACTCCGCGCGCTGAACTACCCGAAGGTCGTGATCGGCGTATCCGGGGGCCTCGACTCGACGCACGCGCTGATCGTCGCCGCGCGCGCCATGGATCGCGAGGGTCGGCCGCGCAGCGACATCCTGGCCTTCACCATGCCCGGCTTCGCCACCGGCGACCGCACCAGGGGCAACGCCATCGCGCTGGGCAAGGCGCTGGGAGTGACGTTCGCGGAGATCGACATTCGCGACACCGCGTCGCTGATGCTGTCGGAGATGGATCACCCCTTCGGTCGCGGCGAGAAGGTCTACGACGTCACGTTCGAGAACGTCCAGGCCGGCCTGCGCACCGACTACCTGTTCCGGCTCGCCAACCAGCGGGGCGGCATCGTGCTCGGCACCGGCGATCTCTCCGAGCTCGCACTCGGGTGGTCGACGTACGGCGTCGGCGATCAGATGTCGCACTACAACGTCAACGGCGGAGTGCCGAAGACGTTGATTCAGCACCTGATCCGGTGGGTCATCTCGTCGGGCCAGTTCGGGAACGACGTCAACGAGGTGCTGCAATCGGTACTGGACACCGAGATCACCCCGGAGCTGGTGCCCGCGGCCGACGGCGAGGAGATCCAGAGCAGCGAGGCCAAGGTCGGACCGTATGCCCTGCAGGACTTCTCGCTGTACCAGGTGCTGCGCTGGGGCTTCCGGCCGTCGAAGGTGGCCTTCCTGGCCTGGCACGCCTGGGGTGACTCCGACCGCGGGGGCTGGCCCGCCGGACACCCCATCGACAAGCGTCCGGCATACTCGCTGAGGGAGATTCGGCACTGGCTGCAGGTATTCGTCCAGCGCTTCTACTCGTTCAGCCAGTTCAAGCGGTCGGCACTGCCGAACGGGCCCAAGGTGTCCTCGGGTGGTGCGCTGTCGCCCCGCGGTGACTGGCGCGCCCCGTCGGACATGTCGGCCCGCGTCTGGCTCGACGAGATCGAGCGCGAGGTGCCGCAGAGCTAGCGTTCGTAGGTTCCGGTCAAGGTTCCCCGCGCCAGCACGTGGCCGGACGCCGCGGCCAGCGCGGCCTTGACGGACGTGGCGTCCTCGGGCACGGCGCGGTCGAGTGCGAGCACGTGGAACCGGTAGTGATGCGGTCCGTGCCCGGGAATCGGGCGCGGTCCGGAATAACCGTGCTTGCTCAACAACGTCGGCACGATCCGCAGTCCCGTCGTGCCAGCGCGGAACTCGCCCTCGGCCAGACCCGTACGGTCGGGTGGTAGGACGGCGGCACTGTGGAACAGCGGCGTGCGCAGGGGCACGTCGACGTCGTCGAGCAGCAACACCAGCGCCGCGGTCGCGGACGGCGCAGTGGTCCAGTGCAATTCGGGCGACACGTCGTCCCCGACGCCGTCGCCTGCGTGCCTGCGGGGGATCGGCGCACCGTCGGCGAACGCCGGGCTGGTGACGACGAGGGTCTCCGGTGCGGTCAGTGCCCTTCCCGCCAGGGGGCTTCGATCTGCGGACGCCCGCAGCGGACGCAGCCACCGGCCGATGCGTGCCATCAGGCTCCGCTGCCCGCGCCGCGCATGGCGACGGCACTCGAGCGCAGGACGTCGCCGAGTTCGGCGGGCAGGTAGCCCTGGGCCGCCAGCCGCGGCATGACGCCTCCGGAGGAGACGATGTCGAGGATCAGGTCGGGGAGTGTGGGCACCGCGCCCGACGTACCGGTGGTGTCGTTGCGCCAGCTGCCGTCGGAGAGATCGAAGGCGCCGATGTCGCCGTCGGTGAACAGTGACGTCGCGTCGGGCAGCGTCATGGCGGGCAGTCCCGCGTTGACGGCGTTGCGGAAGAACAGCGAGTTGAACTCCTCGGCGACCAGGCCCGCGACGCCGAGTTCGACGAACAGCGCCGCGACCGGTCGGGAGGAGCCGACGCCGAAGTTGCGGCCCGCCACCACGATGTCGCCGGGGGTCACCTCGTCGGTCCAGCCGGGGCGGACTTCGTAGAAGACGTGCCTGGCCGCCTCGGATGGGTCCATCTTCATCGCGAACGCCGGGTACATGGCATCGGTGTTGAGGTCATCGCCGAACACCCAGACGTTGCCGATCATGCTGAGAGTCATGCCGTCACACTCCTCGCGTCGGTGATGTAGCCGGTGACGGCCGAGGCGGCCACCGTGGCGGGGGAGGCCATGAAGATCTCCGCCTCGGTGCTGCCCATGCGCCCGGTGAAGTTGCGGGTGCTCGAGGTGATGCAGACTTCGCCGGCCCCGACCACGCCCATGTGGTAGCCGAAGCAGGCCCCGCAGGTGGAATTGGTGACCACGCCGCCCGCGTCGGCGATGTCCTGCAGGTACCCCAATCGCATCGCGTCGCGATAGACGGCCTGGGAGGCCGGCGTGACGAGTAGACGCACGCCTGGCGCAACGGTCCTGCCGCGCAACACATTCGCCGCGATCTCCAGATCCTCGAGCTGCCCGTTGGCGCACGACCCGATGAACGCCTGGTCCACCTTCTGCCGCCCGAGCTGCGAGACCGGCAGTCCGTTGTGGCTGACGGTGCCGGGCTTCGCGACGTACGGCTGCAGTGCGGCCAGGTCGACGTGCCGGACGGCGCGGTAGTTCGCGTCGGGATCCGCCGAGGCCGAACGGTATCCGCGGACGCCGCGCGCGTCGAGGAACTCCTCGAGCAGCGCATCCGGCTCGAAGGTGCTGAAGTCGGCCGACACCTCGGCGCCCTGGGTGGCGATGGTGCGTCGGTCGTGCATCGGCAGGCTCGCCAGACCGGGGCCGCCGTATTCCAGGTTCTGATTCGGCGCATCGCCGTATTCATTGGCGATGTGCAGGAATACGTCCTTGCCGCTCACCGAGTCGGGTTTGACGCCATCGAGTTCGTAGCGCACGGTCGGCGAGACCTGGAACCAGGTGCTGCCCGTGCACATGATGGAGTACACCTCGGCGGGGCCGAGTCCACGGGCGGCGGTGTTGTAGGCGCCGCCCGCGCAGGTGTGAGAGTCGGTGCAGGCCAGCACCTCACCGGGTCGGGCGAGCCCGTTCTCGGCGATCACCTGGTGACAGATGCCGTGCCTGCCCACGTCGTAGAAGCGCTCGATGCCGAAGTCGGCGGCGAACTTTCGCGCGCGCGGTCCGCCCTCGGCGTCCTTGAGCGTCGGCGCAGGCACGGCGTGGTCCATCACGATGGCGAGCTTGTCGGCGTCGTGGATCTTCAACGGCGGCAACCACATCGTGGCGAACTGCAGGTCGATGAGCACCGTCATGTCGACGTGCACGACGACGGTGTCGCCCACCGTGACCGACGTGAGGCCGGCCTTGTGCGCGAAGATCTTCTCGATGATGGTCATGCCCATGTCGAGGTCCCCCTTCTGGCGAGCTTGCCGTCGAGGGCGAACCACTCCGACATACCGACCAGGTCGAAGAAGTCGGCGGGTGTGGTGGGCAGCAAGCCCGAGGGGTCGCCGCCGTTGAGCGCGCACAGGCCCTCGAGCATCGCGAACGCGGCCCTGCCGAGTGGCTCGCTCGGGTGAATGGCGATGGCGTAACCCAACTCCTGCAGCCGCGACGCCGACTCGATCGGCGTCATGCCACCGAGCACCAGGTTGATCAGCAACGGTGCCTCGACGTCGCGCGCGATGCGTTCGATCTCGTCGATGCCCTGTGGCGCCTCGATGAAGACCACGTCGGCACCGGCGGCGGCATAGCGGTTGGCGCGTTCGATGGCGGCGTCCAGCCCGAGCGAGGCCCGCGCGTCGGTCCTGGCGATCACCAGCAGGTCGTCGTCCGAACGGGCGTCGAGCGCGGCGGCCAGCGTCTGCTCGAACGCCGCGGCGTCGACGACCTGCTTGTCGGGGAGGTGCCCGCAGCGCTTCGGAAATGCCTGATCCTCGAGTTGGATCGCGGCCACCCCCGCCGCGTCGTACTGGCGCACCGTGCGTATCACGTTGATCGGTGCGCCGTACCCGGTGTCGGCGTCGGCGATCAGTGGCACGTCGCCGAGTGCCTCGACGAGCACGCGGGCCCGCTCCGCCATCTCACTCCCGGTGACCAGGCCGATGTCGGGAAGGCCGAATCCGGACGCAGCGACACCTGCACCGGTGAGGTAGGCCGCGACGTGGCCGGTGCGCTTGACGAGCTGCGCCGAGAGGCCGTCGAAGACGCCGGGCGCGACGATCAACTCTCCTCGGGCGAGCAGGTCGCGCAGGGTGAGGCGTCGGGTGGTCGTCGGCACGGTGGGTCTCCTTCAGTCCAGGGCGCCCGCGACGGGATCCGCCAGCAGGTCGATGAGGTCGGCGATGTCGTCGAGGTCGGCCAGTCCGGTGACGGCGCGTTCGATGGCGTCGGCGCGGGCGGTGCTGGTGACCCGGTCCGCGAGAGCGTGGAACTTCGCGACCAGTTCCGAGTTGGTGACGGGATCGCTTGGCGCGCCGTGGGGTTGGTCGATACGGCCATGGTGGACGGTGCCGTCGGCCATGGTGATCGCCAGGTCGGTACGGAAGCGTTCGGTGACCGGTGCATCGGACAGTGATTCGTCGAGGTGGACGTCGGTGGCGTCGATGAGGCGCCAGATGTCGTCGGCCTCGAGCCGCTGCGGTGTGAATTGCTCGGGGAGCACGTTGCCGTCGAGCAGCGCCGCGGCAGTGGCGTAGCCGATGTTCATCTGGGCGCCGATCGCGGTGAGCGGTCGTTGCGGCCGCCACCAGCCGTGCTTGTAGACCGTCTCGCCGACGGTGATGTCGATGTGCGAGATATCCGCGGGGACAAGCGAATCCCGCAACCCTCTGGCGCAGTCGACGGCGCCGTGCAGGCCTCCCATCGCCGCGTAGGACTTCACCATCACGACCGACGTCTCCCAGTGTTCGCCGAGCTTCGTCGTCAGCAGCGAGGCGTCCGGATCGTGTCCCTCTCCGAACACGCTCAGGAAGCCGCCGTACTCACGCTCGAAGACGCGCTTGATGCCGGTGTACCCGGCCGCGGCGAGCCCCGCCGCGTAGAAGCCGTTGCGGGCGGCCAGCCCGTGGTGCATCCGCTTGCTCATCGCCTCGAACTGCGCCGCCATCAGCCCCGAGGACTGAGTGCCTGCGAGGCCGAGTGCGTCCTCGAGTCGGGCGGGTGTCAGACCGCGGAGCTTGCCCGCCGCCATCGCGGCACTGTGCGTGCCGAACACGGATCCGGAATGCCAGCCGCGGTCCAGCATCTGCGAGCCGTGCAGCGTATGGCCGACCCGCGGGCCGACCTCGAAGCCCGTCACCGCGGCGAGCAGGAAGTCGGCCCCCGAGGTCGGCGTCGGTGCGACGGCGGCAGTCGACAGCAGCGCCGGGATCAGCAATGAACTGCTGTGCAGCGGGGCGAGCGGATGGAAGTCGTCGAGTTCGAAACCCTGGATGTAGGTGCCGTTGAGTACGGCGGCGGCGGGGGCGCTCGTCGTTTGCCCGGTGCCGATCACCACTGCGTCGCCACGGCCCTCCATGGCCAGGACGGCGTCGGTTGCGGTGCGCGACCAGGGCAGCCCGGCCCCGATCAGGGCGCAGCCGATTCCGTCCAGCAGAAGGTGGGCGGCGCGCTCGAGGACGTCGCCGGGCACAGCGCTCACGTCGAGCCCGGCGACCCAGGTCGCGAGCCGTCCGGTGGGTCCGTCCGGGTCGGTGACCGCGTCGGTGAGTTCCATCGGTGCCTCCCAGGTTGTTATAGGCATATAACAACAGATTCGTCGCCGACGCAAGGATCGATGTCGGGTCTGGGGCCTGGTTCTGTGAAAAACTCTCCGCTGTGGATGAACCCCGCGAAGGCACTGCGCTGGTCAGCGCCGATGCCGGGGTGCCGCTGCACCGTCAGCTGTATCTCGTCCTGCACGACGAGATCGGTCGTGGAGTGCTGGGCCCCGGCGAGGCGCTCCCGACCGAACAGTCCCTCTGCGACCAGTTCGGCGTCTCGCGGATCACCGTGCGTCGGGCTCTTGCGGACCTGGCCGAGGGCGGCCTGATCGATCGCAGGCACGGCGTCGGCTCCTTCGTCATCGAACAGCCGAGCGGCGGCCGCGAACTCGGCGGCGGCTCCTACCTCGACGAGATGCGACAGGTGGAGTTCGAGACCGAGGTCGACGTGATCGAGTGCGGCATCCGACCGGTGCCTCCGGCGATCGGGGTGCGATGGGATTCGCGGGAGACCGCACTGCACGTGCTACGGGTGCGGCACGAGCGGCGGACCGCGGAGCCGTTGATGATCACCGAGGCGTGGCTACCCGCCGAGCTCGTCGACGTCATCACCCCGGATGCGCTGGCGCGGGCCCCGCTCTACCGCCTCCTCGCCGACGCGGGGGTGAACCTGCAACGCCTCGAGCACGAGATGACCGCCGAGATCGCCGGCCCACGGACTGCCACGCTGCTCGGCACGGCCATCGGTGCGGCCTTGATCAGGGTCCACCGCGTCGCATTCGCCGACGGTGCGCCGCATCACGTGCTGTCGATCGCCATGTCGCCGAATCGAAGTCGCATCGTGCTGAACCAGAGGTCCATGGACATGGAGGCCGGTGCCTCCATGGCGATCGCCCATGACGTGCTGAGGCCGACTACGTGAAACCGCGCCCCAATTGACCTCGAAGACAATAATCTGACCGTCATAGCCGATCGTCGGGGGCAGTGATGGGTGCAGCACGGTACGTGGGTCGGGTCGGTGGCCTCGCGGTCGGACTCGGTGTGGGCATGGCGGTCTTCACGGGGCACGGGGTGGCGTGGGCGACGCCGGACTCGGACGCGGCGACGTCGACGGCGGGATCGCCCGCGGGTGACGCGACCAAGCCCGACACCGCCGGGACCGACACCACCAAGCCAGACACCGCCAAGCCCGACACCGCGAAGACTGCAGCCGATGCCTCTCCCGGCGCGGGCGGTAGCGTCACGCACGACACCGCGAGCCCCTCCGGTCCGGACTCTTCGCCTGCGCCACAGCGCGGCACGGTGATCGCGACCGGCGGCGTCAACACGCAGGTCAGGGCGTCCGGCGAGACGGCCGACCCGACCCCACAGCGACTGAAGAAGCCCGCGGCCGCCGTGGCCGATGCCGTACCAACGACCGAAACCGTTGCGACGACCGACGCTACGACGACGACCGAAGCCCCCGCAGCCGCGGAGGTCGTCCGGGTCGTCGACACCCCACCCCAGCCCAGCCGGAGCCCGGCTCCGACGGCCCCGGCCCAGGATGCAGGAACTGCGCTGCTGACGGCGGCAGCCAGGCGCGAGATCAGCTCCACGACAAATGATTACGCGAACATTTCGGTCAAGGACGGCGTGCTCACCGGCGACGTTCCCGT
>JAESGJ010000306.1_pt1 | contig 41794 bp, 32 predicted proteins | sample 9266241 | NCBI WGS metagenome assembly JAESGJ01 (sample SAMN14514841, study PRJNA621669) | algae metagenome | isolation source: Brasilonema octagenarum HA4186-MV1 and co-occurring heterotrophs from wet... | place: USA: Manoa Valley, Hawaii | collected 2009-07-20
GCCACCCGCTACGACAAGGACCCCGACAACTTCCTGGCCAGCGTCAAGCTCGCAGCCCTGCGGGTCCGGCTGCGAGCTTTATGAGTCTACGACCTAGAGCCTCGCGTCAGATAAGGCGCTTTGAGATCAGACCTGCCAAGGTGGCAGCCTAAGACGAAGCGTTCGTGCCGTAGCGCCGGACGCCGGTGGAGTGGATGGGCGGCGATCAGCGCTCATACGTCATCGAGGGCACAGGCTGACCCGATCCGGCGGATCTACCACGCGCCGCATCCGCTGCTCCTGCACGAACTGTGCGACCGCATGGCGGAACACGGTTGGGGGCGGTGTGCACAGTCTGTGAACTGACACAGCACCCAGGCCATCGAACGCGAAGGAGATCGCTGGCTACACCGCGGCGCTGCGACCGAAAGTCGTGCGGACGGCGATTGCAGGCGGCCACCGAGAAAAAAATCATCCCGGTCACCGCCTGCGCGCGCGCGAGTGGCCCGACAACGGCTGCGCTCTCCGAGGATCGATCACCGCGGCCCGCTTCCTCGGCTCTGTCGAGGAGCACCTGGGCCAGGCTCTCACGCGTGTCGGCACGGTCTTGCTCGACGAGATGTCGGCCCGCAGAGTCGGAGACATCGGCGGGCATATCGTGGCGGGTCTACCTGCTGGCTTGCACGGCCGGCCCAAACTCGGTCGAGTTGGCCAACGCGGACGTGATGGTCATGCTGCGCGCCAGCCGCACACTGCGGACAGCCATCTCAGGAGCCCCGTAAAGGACGCTCTCGCAGGCTGCACCGTCGCCGAATGTTACAACGCTATCGCAGCAACGGATTCGGACGCACAGGCTGGATCGAAGCGGACGCCGTTCTGGACGGGTGGAGCGACCCATCAGGCGATTGGCGTCGACCAGACGCGGGCGGTAGCGCGCGTCGCTCAGCAATCCGTTGCGCCGTGACGATTTTCTTGGAACTGAAATCCATCCCTAGCCGTATGAAGCGGATCGCCGCGTCCTGCGTTCGTCAACGTGCTCGGGAGCACGCAAGAACGTCAGGAGCAGAAAGAGAACAATTTATGGCTGGCCCAGGGTCCGCCATGATGGGGAAGTGAGCAACGCAAGATGACAACGGTTCAGGGGACACAAGCGGCTGATACCCTGCTGGGCAGCACAGGCGACGACGTATTGTTCGGCTACCGTGGCTCCGATCTGATCCGCGGTGACGCGGGCAGAGATCAGGCGTTCGGCGGCATGGACAACGACACGTTGTTCGGGGGCGAGGGCGATGACGTTCTCTACGGCGATTTCGGGGAGGATCTACTCTACGGTGATGCTGGGAACGACACCCAGCTCGGCGGACAGGGCAACGACAGCCTCTTCGGCGGAGATGGCAACGATGTTCTGTCCGGTAACCTCGGAGAGGATCCGCTCTTCGGGAATGCCGGGAACGACACGCTGTTCGGCGGGCAAGGCAACGATAGCCTCTTCGGTGGACGCGAAAACGACGTCCTCTTCGGCAACCTCGGAGAGGATCGGCTCTCCGGAGATGCCGGGAATGACACCCAATTCGGAGGACAGGGCAACGATAGCCTCTCCGGTGGAGATGGCGACGACGTTCTCTATGGCAACCTCGGCGAAGATCGGCTCTTCGGGGATGCTGGGAACGACACTCAGCTCGGCGGCGAGGGCAACGATAGCCTTTCTGGCGGAGATGGCAACGATGTTCTTTACGGGAACGCCGGAGAGGACCTGATCTTCGGCAATTCCGGCAATGATAAAATCTTCGGTGGCCAGGGGAACGATAGTATCTTCGCAGGACGTGGCGACGATATCATCAACGGCGATCTCGGGGACAACTTCATCTCGGGCGACCTTGGTACGGACGTTGCGGTGCTCGCCGGTCGGCGCTCCGATTATGCGGTGACGCGCAACAGCGACGGCAGCCTCGTCTTTGCTGGGACAAACGGCACTACGCGGGCTGTCTCGGTCGAGTTCTTCGATTTCGCCGATGGTCGGATCGCAGCGATCGACATCACGTCGTAATCAGCAGTCCTACTGGCTTGAATTTCACTGAAGCGCTCGGCGTGTTGCCGGTCCGTGGTCCCGGTCAACCCGGCTCACGCCGAGCGCGGTTCATGGAAGGGTGTGCGCTTGAGCGAATCCTTGCTCTGTCAGCCCCCAGCCACCCCGCAAAGCGTCCAATCGGGCACACCTCGCCAGCGCGATACTGCCCCAGGCCTCCGCGCCAAGTTTTTGTGGCAGAGCCTCCTCGCCTCGGCGATGCGCCGACCGGCTTTCCAGCGGAGGGCGGCTCGCCGAGATAGCGGTCACGACTGCGCGACCGGCAGGCGCCAGGCCTCCGTGCACGCAGGAATCAAATTCGCTTCAAACGCCCGCTTGGGTCCGGCCGGACCGGCTGGAGCCGGGCGAGACTGGACAGCATTACGAGCTTTGGGCGGACCCGCGAGTTGGGCTCGGCGAGAATCAGGGGGGCCGCCTGGCCCGTCATCGGGAGCCGCGGGCTACCGCAGCCTTAGCTTCCGAATGATGGTGGGGACGCTCCGCGGCACCGACGACCGACCGCCAACCGACCCAGTGCCCGAAACGCGTCGCGATCCCCTCCGCACGAGCCCGCCGGCCCGCCCGTCTTTGTCGGTCGCGCCGACGATGCCGGCCGGCGCCTGCTCCGGCACGAGGTCGAGCCCCCCTTCCCGGGCATCCACACGGTCGTCGTGGTGCTCTGCCGCGACGCCGGCGTGCTCGGCCGCGACCTCTCCGAAGCAGTCGAGGGTCTCCTGAGCCAACGCATCGCGGGCCTGCGCCGATACCAAGTCCGAAACCGCTATCAGATCCCGCCCCTGCGCAGCTCGCAACTCACCGACCTAAGACGTTGGCTGTCCGACCTGCGGGACCTGTTCTCCGCGGCGGGCCTTCCCCTGCTGCACCCGCAACGCAGGATGAACCGACGGACGCGGCGACGGGCGTGCCGGGAGCAGCGCGGCGCGAACGGTCACCCGAAGGTTCAGGCTTCAGGATCGCCCGAGACCGCTGCTGCGCGAGACCGATCCGTTGCGGGCACGGTGCGGGCGGTGCGCACCGGCTACCGCACCGACGTACCGGCGGGTTGCGGCACTTCGGGCAACGCGCGGGTCTACGACCTCAGCGACAGGGAGCTCGTGGCGCGCGCCGTCGTCGAGGGGGACTGGGTCGTCATCGAGGCCGGCGCGCTCGCCCGTCGCTCGGAGGTGCGGTGGAACCAGACCTGCCTGACCGCCAAGCGGCGGCGGCTAGTCACCGAGGGCCTGCTGCGACCGTTGCGAAGGCGTCCGCACCTCCTGAAGCTCCGTGCCCCGATCGCGGTCTCGTCGCTCATGAACGCGGCGCGCTTGCTGCGCGGCGACAACGCCCACGACCGCGTCTGGCAGCGCGTTCGCTGACCCTTCCTGATCCTGCCTGACACCACCCCCACCGCATCAGCTGGAGGCACGCCGTGACCCGCTTTACTCAGGCAATCGTCGATCATCCCTCCCCGAGCATCGGCCGCCCCTTCGAATCGGCCCGTCATGAACGACACGGCACCGAAGGCGGCCTGGCAGCGGGGCGACCCGGGCTGGCTCAGCGCCTCGACTGGGTGCTCCAGGCCCTGCCGGTGACCGTCAAGCCCCACGATCCCACGCTGCGCGCGCGCGTCGCCGCCCTCGACCCGAGCGGCGGGCTGGTCCTGCGTCGCCTGCGGCTCGCCGACGGTCGCGTCATTCACCTGATCGCGGTGCCCGCTCGCCTGCCGGAGCGCGAGCGCGTGATCGTCGAGCTGCGGCGGCTGCAGCGGCGCCTCTGGCGCAGCGGAACGCTGCTGCGCCTCGTCGGTGAGGCTGTCGTCGACCGTGAACCGCGCCTCGGCACCGCCCGGCTGATCGCGGCCCATGCCGGACGGGTGCCGTCGCGCAGGAGCCGGGAAATCCTGCGCCGAGGCCTGGGCGAGCGGGGCGGCAGCGCGACGGTCGGCGAGGCGCTCGGCTGGCTCGAAGGTGAGCGCGATGGGTTCGAGGCCCTGCTCGCGCTCCTCGCGCAGGGCGCGGCCCGGCTCGATCTCGACCGGCCGTTCGGGGCGGCGAGCCGCCTGAGCCTGGGTCCCCTCGCCGGACTCTGACGGCAGCCGATCCCGCGGGCGTCGCGCACGCCGGCGGCAGGGTACCCACACGACACAGCGCGAACCCGAGAAGCGTAGAGGCGCATCAGATGAGCGGAACCAGGCAGGAAAGTAACGGACAGGACGGCGGCGGGGCGCACGACAAGTCTGTCCACGGCGGCAACGACGGCCCCTTCCCCGCCGGGGGCGATCTTAAGGATTCCGTACCCGAGATCCCGCTCGATCCCGCCATGCTGATCGCGGAGTTGGCAATCGGGCGGGCACTGGGCAGCAGCGGGGCCGTTTCCAGGGCGCGCGCATCCGGAGCCGTGCCCGCGGTGATCCGGTCGAAGACGGCCAGCGTCTCCTCGAACTGGATCGCCGCCTCGACCGACAGGTAAAGTTCAACGGTGGACGAGTAGGTCATGATGTCGGTCTCCGTCCGGCAAAAAGCGTTCCGTTTCACAAATCCGAGGATCGGCCGTGCCGAGCGGAGCGGCCCAGCGGCGCCGCGCGGCGTGGCTTCCGCGCGAGGCCGGAGCATCGCGGGAGGAGGCTCAGGGTCCGCCGCCGGCGCGCGCAGCGACGTCGCCTCGCGCGGGCCCATCGATCTCCTGGCGGGTCCGTGCACGGGTCCGGCGCGCGCGCGGCGCCGGCCAAGCCGAGAGGATGCGGTCGATCTCGCGGGCCGTCAGCACGCGTCGGTCGAGCAGGGCGTCTGCCAGAGCGCAGATCGCGGCGCGGTCGGCCCGCTCCAGCGCCACGGCGCGGCGCAGCAGTTCCTACAGGTCGCACTCGACCGCGTCCGCGAGGGCGAGGTCGTACGAGAGCAGTCGGTCGGCCTCATCCGGATCGACCCTGCTGCAGAGCGGCCCGACGAGGCCGAGGGAAACTCGCTTCGCAGCGACGAGCCGGGTGGCGCTGCGGAGATCCTGCACGGCCCCGGCATGCGGTCCTGCCCCGAGCACGAGATCGGCGGCGCGCCCGGCGAGCAGCACGATGACGTGATCGTCGATCTGCTGCGCCGTCGGCGCCGACGGACCGCAGATGATTTCGGTCGATCCGGCCATGTCGCCCGTCGCAAGCATAGAGACGCGCGCGACGCGTTGACCGAGCCGGCGCGCCACGACCGCGTGAACCGCCTCGTGCAGGGCGATCAGGCGCAGGAACTCGGGCGAACGATCATCCCGTGGTCGGATCGAGTCGAGGAGATCGTCCAGACGTAAGGACCGATCCTCGCTGCGCGCCCGCTGCCGTGCCGCGCGCACCCACCCGGCCGCGTCGGCGCCAGTCGCCTCGAGGCCGATCCGCGCCGCCGTCGACAGGTCGGAGTCGGGGAGATCCGCGCCGAGGTGACTCCTCAGGATCGCCGCGAGATCGGTCTCGCCCGGAAGCCCGATCGTCAGGGTCTGATCGAGGCGGCCGAGCTGTCGGAGGGCGGGATCGACTTGATCCGGGAAGTTGCTGGCGGCGAGCAGTACGACCCCCGTGCCGGCCGCGCGTACCGCATCGATGCGCAGCAGCACGTTCGTGATGATCGGCTGCCACCAATCGGCCCGCTGCATGACCTCCATCCGGGACGGGAGCGCGTCCAACTCATCGATGAAACCGATGCAGGGTGCGCGCGCCAACAGATTATTGAAGAAACTATTCGACTCCTTCACGACCGAGTCTAGGTATTAGGGGCCATCGTTCAGCCAGTCGGCAATGCTTGTGTCGATCAGCGGTACGCCTGCGGACCTTGCCAAGGAGCTGACGAACGTCGTCTTTCCGACACCGGGCGGGCCCGCCAGCAGCGCGCCGCCCAGCACACCCGGGTCGAGCTCGCCCCCCCGCACCCGGCGCAGATCGGCCGCGAGGGCGAGGCCCCAGGTACCGACGGCGCCGTAGCCGGCGAGCGTCTCGAGCCGGGGCACCGCCGCGTTGAGGCCCGTGCCTCCACGCCGCGCCGACGTGCGCCGCAGGCGCGCCACAATCGCGGCGGGGGAGGTGCGCGGCCTCATGGCGGCAGAGAGATCATCGAGGGTCAGGCCCACGAGATCGGCAGCAGCTAGATCCGGCCGGATCCGCCGACGCGTGAAGATCCGGATGGCCCGCTCCATGAGGGCGCTGTCGGGCGGGTCGAGCGCGATCTGCAGGTTGGCGCCCCCGACGAGGACGGCGGGCAAGTGTTCGGGGGCGGTCGCGACGCCGACGACCTGTCGCCCGTGACGCAGGGCGGCGGCGATATCGCCGGCCCTGCCGTCGCGGTCGCGAACGCGCTCCGTCTTCACGGCGAAGACCCGGCTGTTGACGGCATCGCGGAACAGGACGGCCTCAACCGGCTCGATCCACCGCGTATCCGGCACGATCAGGACGATGAGCCCGGCGCGCCCGGCGCGCAGACGACGGAGCCGAGTGCTCTCCGGCTGGCAGCGCGGGACCGTACCAGCCCGTGAGCCCGTGCTCGTCGGGCGTGTCGAAGGCCATCCGTGCCTGCCCGGACGGCGCACAATCGCCACATCGCGCCTGCTGGCGCTCGACCCGGTGCTGGGCTGGGCGAGGACCAGCAGCCGGTGGTACCGGCTCGGGCCCGAACGGGACTTAAGCGATCTCATCCGGCTCGAGCGCGGGCTCCCCACCGCTTGGTCCCGGCCGCCGCACCGAGGGCTCCGCCGGTCCATCGGGCGGCGGGGCGCCAGGAACGCGGCAGAGCGGGTCGGTCGTCCCCGTGACGATGGACGCGAACGTGCCAAGTCGGGACCTGTCCGGCGGTCTTCCAGAGGTGGATGTTGAGGTTGCGCCGGTCCTGCGCGGTCCGGCCGTGGGCGACGATCTGGCCGATCACGGCCCGCCCTCGCGATCAGCCCGCTCGCCGACCCGCAGGGCCGCCGCGACGAGCGCGTCGATGGCCGGGCGAAGCCCGGCCGCGTCGAGATCCGGCCGGGCCTGGACCGCTTCCGAGAGCCCGATGGTCGCCACGTGCAGCTCGGCCAGCGTCCGGGTCATCGCGTCCCGCCCACGCCGGTAGGCCGAGATCCGGCGCCCGGCCAGAAGTGACAGGACCGCATAGCGGGCAACCTCGGTCGGGCCGATCCCGGCCGCCGCCATCTGGCGCAGGCGGACATCCTCGTCCTTGGTCAGGCGGAACGAGAGCAGCTCGGATCGGCGGGGTCGCTGGGCCAAAGCTGCACCGGGTACGAGGGGGCGAACCATGTGTATCACAATGTAGTGCTGGCTAGGAGAGCTGAAGCCCAAACCGCCGAGCCTCAGACCGGCCGCCGGGCGGTGACGCACAAGGCCGGAGCGGCGCCAGAGGCCATCGGAAACCCGCGCCCGGTTCGCGCCGGTTCCTGGCCGCGTCCCCCCGCAGCGGGCGCCGAGGCAGCGGGGCAGCGCATCGTTTGATATCGTCTCGCAATATGATATTGCTTTGCTGCCGAGGTCGGAGGGGATGACATGCGCGGGCGACGGACGCCGGAGCGGCAGGACAGCACGAAGCTCGTCTATCTGACGCTCGCGCTGCACGAGCGCCTGAGAGCGGCCGCTGCCGGGCGGGGGCAGAGCATCAACGCGCTGATCCTCGAAGCCTGCGAGGCTTACCTCGCGGGCGAGGCCACCGGGCCAGCGACCGAACTCGCACCGGTGCCCCCCCCTGCCAGCGCGCGAGACGGTCTCGAGGCCTCCGTGCTTTTGCGGGTCGACGCGATGCAGGCCGAGATCGATGCCCTGCGCGCCGATCTTGGCCGCCTCGCGTCGCAGGTCGTGGAGGTCGTGGAGGCGCAGGGGACCGATCCGGCCGCGCAGCATCCGAGCTCGGAGCTGCTGAGTTCGGAGCCGCGCTCGCAGCCCCCGGGCCCGGAGCGCGCGCCCGCCTGCCGCGCCGATGCTCCGGAGGATGTCCCGGAGGGTGTGGCGAAAGATGGGATCGTGGACGCTGTCGGAGCTGACGGCGTTCCGGCAGACCCGGCACCGCGGGACGCGCGGGCCTGCGTCGCCCGACCGGTGGCCGCCCGCTCCGCCCGCTCGCCGCTGAGCCGGCGCGAGCAGGTCAGGCGCACAGACCGCATCGGCGCGGCGCTCTACCTGCTGCTGGAGGAGGCCGGTCGCTCGATGGAGCGCGGCGCGCTCGCGCGGCTGCTGGGGGAGCGCGGCATCCTGGCCGAGGGCGACCGCCTCGACCAGATCATCGAGTACCGGACCCGGCCCGGCAAGCCGCTGTACATCCGGGACACGGCCGGGCCGCGCGGACGGATCCGCCACAACCCCGACGTGAACCTCCCGGACGACCTCCGAAGCGACGCTGCCCAGATCCTTGGTCGTCCTTGAAAGCACCCGTCCCGTACCGGCACGGCAGCACGGGCAACGGTTCGAGTGCGATGACTCTGCGTGAAGCACGAGAGCCTCCCCGATCAAAAGGGGCCGAGCCAGCGACAGGTCTGAGTTCAGTTTCAACTGATCAGCCGTCTAGGCATTGAATGTGGGTACAGGGGCGGCGCAGCGTGCATCTGCCATCGTTCGCCGCGGACTTGGCAACCGCAAAGGTGCAGGATCCTGTTCACGCCTGCCGTGGCGCCATCAGCGCAGTCCGGCGAGCGGCGCCTTCGAGAAGGCGATCCTGGAGGAACGGACGGGCCGATACGGCAGCGCAGTGTCTCAGTGCCCTGACGATAGCGGCCTCTCCGTCGCGCCCGCTCCGTCACGTTGTTCGACTCGATCGCCAGAGAGATCGGAGCCGCGGTGGGATATCGGTGACCGCACCTCGCGGAGGGCGTTGCTGATCGCGAGGTTGAACACCTCCTCGGAGCATGTGCGCTCGATGTCGGCGACGGCAGCGGCTCGAAGACCGAGCCACAGGCGGTCGTCCCTATACATCCGGATACAGCGTCGAGCGAACGCGTCCGGCTCCGAGGCACTCAGTGCCTCGCGCTCATGCGTCCAACCCATCTGGCTGAGCAGCAGATCTGTGAGCACGCATGGCAGTCCGTTCGCGGTCGCATCGATCACCTTGTAGGGGACGCCGGCGGCGAACTGTGTCGGCGCGACGAAGACGCGAGCCCGATCGTAGAGCGGGCGCAGATCCGGGACTTCGCCGTGCGACTCGACCACGTCGGAGAGCCTCCGCCGCACTGCCTCGCTCGCGAGATGCCCCGCAAGATGCAGGCGAGCATCTGGCAGAGCCGCTCGGACCCGCGGGAAGACCTCATCGATGAACCAAAGGACGGAGTCCGTGTTGGGCGACGTCCAATCGGCCCGCTCGCCCACGAACAGGAAATCGGCGCGGCCCTTCACGGACGGGACGCGCTGGCGGGGCCTGAGGCAGTGGCCGAGCACGGCCGCCTCGACCCCGTGGTGCCGGAACAGATCCGCCTCGCTCTCGGATACGCTGAGGACCAGATCGGCCGCTCTGGTGAGCGCGACCTCCTCCGCGAGCAGCGTGTCGGGATCGAGCCCGTTCATCACCTGCGGGTAGAACTGTCCCTTCCGAATCTTGCGCTGGCAGAAGATCGCCTCGGCGTCGTAGACGATCCGAGGACCCGCGGTGCCGGGCTCGGTCGGGAGCGCGGCCCGGATTGTCTGCATGTTGTGCGGACGGCTGACGAAGAGGACGTCCGGTCGGGTTGTCGCGATGCAGGCTCGCAGTCGCTCGATGAGGTTCTCGCCGACGAGGCCCTCATGCACCGTCACCCCGTCGGCGAACGGCAGGCCGGCCCGGGGAGCGTTCGCGACGAGGGTCGGGAAGAACGTCACCGCAGCGCCGGCTTTTGAGAGGGCTTCCACGATGGAACGGCATCGGGGGCTGCCCGCCCCAAGCATCGGGTGCGGTACCCGGTCGTCGACCACGAGCACTCGCAATTCGGCAGCGTCTTCCGCGGTTTGAGAGCTCATCGTCGGACACGCCTCCTCACGATCCCATGCCCCGCTCGAGGCTCAGCCACTCGCCAGTCAGACGGAGAAACGGAGCGCTCCTCGCCGAAGGGGTCCATCGCTCCGTCCTCGGAGAGCCACGTCGCGGTCGAAGCCGACTCATGAAACGCCCGATCCTACCTTGCCACCTGCAGAGCCTCCCGCTCCTCTTCCCAGACAGCGCTTCTCCAGGCCTCGCGATCCCGTAGGCCGCTCGGGTCCGGCTCCTTGTCGGCGCCGGCCGAACGAGGATGCCGGCGTCGGCGGCCGAGCCTCACTCCATCATGCCGTCGAACTCTCCTCAGGGCGTACATTGCGGCCAAAGGGCATCCTGGAACCCACATGGGTCATCCTCGCTGCAACGCCCTGCCGCGTGTAGCAGCCGAAGCCGTGTGTCGTGAGCTGTACTCATGGCGGCGGCGGTCCGAGTTCGATGGGCAACCTGCATCTGATCACGGTCGCGCTTGCGTCGGCCTTCTCCGGCCGCCGGTAAGGCTCGGCGGCGTCAGGCGCTCCCTCGACGCCAGCAACCCTGTCGTCATCGGCCGGCAGAGCATCGGATCGGGGAACCAGGTCACAGCGCACGCTGCAGGATCGAGAGACGGAGGCGGTGAAGGGCATCCTCAGTCATTATGGGAATGCGCCTTGAGATACATCAGCAGCCCTTCGGCGCCCGGCGGAACCGAGCTGACGCGACAAGGTCTTCCGCCTCTGGCGATCCAAACGCCCGCGCTTGTGCGACGAGGCCCCTGTCCCGTCCCTAGGGACGATCGAGGTCGTGGTCTCGACCTCGCGGAGAGAAGCCGCTGATCCGCTGAACGCGACGCGATCTTGCCGCTTCCGGCCCCTTTCGAGGGCGACAGCGCTCAGCGCGCCGACGACCAGGATGGACAGACTGCCGGAGAGTGCGACGCGTTGAGGGTAGCGCAAGACCGTGGTGCCCCGTTTGGGCTCGACCATAGGGCGCTTGGCTTAACCAATCCTGCTTATCCTAACGGCCTGACCCCTTAGAGAAGTTGCTGCGCACCTCAAGGTGCCATATCCCCTCCGCACGGCCGTCGGCGCTCGCGCATGCACAGGTAGCCAGAGAGGAGCTGACTGCGAAAGCCGAATCAATCAGCCCGCTTCCCCGACCGGCGCATGTGCCGTCTCGAACGCGGACAGGCCGATCGCCGGCGATATGGCTTGCTTCCGGATCGTGCAGGTGAGCCCTGGCGCAAGTGGCCCGTCGAGCTGTTCTTCGCCTTTTACTCTTCGGGCGGCGCTCCTCTCCGCCCCAGCGACCGGACACGTAGACAGGACGAGGCCGCCGGGAATCCGCCGATTCCATCCACGATCGACGGTGCGCCGGGCAGAATGCTATGGGCTCAAGGATATGCCGCGCCCAGTCTGGGCTGGCCTCAACGGAACCGGGAAGCCCGCATGCGCGTCCTCGTCGCGATCCCCCATTTTTATCAAGCGACAGCGGATTCCTCGCACGCCTACAGCGACGGCCGCTTCCCAGAGCTGCGGAAGCAGGCGATCCGAAGCGTGTTCTCGGCGTGGCGTTTCGCCTACGCCACGCATCAGTCGGTGCTCAACATCGAGAAGCGGCGCTACGAGCGGATCGAGGCGAAGGTCACCGAGCTCGCGCTGTTCGCGATCACGACCGGCGGGAATCACCTGCTCGACGCTGAGTTCTGCCGTGGTTGCGGCATCAACCACGCCGAGGTCACGCTGGAGGACGCCCGGATGATGGGCTTCCAGGCCCACCGGATCTTCGCCGAGCACGCCCGCCGCTTCGACCTGTTCGTCTACAGCGAGGACGACCTGCTGCCGCGCGACCCCGCCTTCCTCGACAAGCAGCTCTGGTTCGCCGAGACCTTCGGCTACCGCCGCGTGCTCCTGCCCAACCGCTACGAGTGGAACATGCAGGGGCCGGCACCCAAGACCTTCATCGACGGCGACCTCGTGTCCCGGCTCACCGACCCCTGGTGGCAGAAGCTGCCGGATGAGCGCTTCCTGCAGGCCCGGGTGCTGGGTCGACCGGTCGGGTTCGAGCGCACCCGCAACCCGCATTCGGGCTTCCACGTCTTCACCCAGGAGCAGTTGCGCTACGCCATGAGCCAGCCGCACTGGGGCGACGAGGATGTCAGCTTCGTCAGCCCGCTCGAGAGCACCGCGGCCCTGACGCTGCTGAAGTCGTTCGCGGTCTACAAGGGCTATGGGCGGGATATGGATTTTCTGGAGGTCGAGCACTTGGACAGGCGGTACTCTGCCTTAGGGCGTTGAGGCCTGGTTGTTCTGATTGCTGAGGATTTTTAGTAGACGCTCTTTGATTTCACTCGCGGATTTATAGTCGCCCGACAGGTCTCGGGCTCGTGCCTGGGCATATAGCTCCTGCACATTCCGCGGCTCGATACGAAACTCAGCGGGTGATAAATCTACAAGTCTAGCGTAGCTAAACCACAGCTCAGAAATCCAGGGGTCAGACCATGTCATCCACGGCTTGATAGGCCCGTTTGCATGTATGATTGAGCGCCCCTCAAAGCCGCCGATCCGATTTTTCAGATCATACGGTCCTCGGTCGTTGATCTGAATATTCCACCGCTCATCGATAGGAAGCTTGCGACCCTCTGCCAGTTTATTGATGATGCATTGATCAGCGAACTTTATGCTATCTTGGTATGAAATATATACATCCCTGCATTTTCGTAGGAAGTCGAATTTCCGAAGTGCATTCAAATTATAAATCAGAACGCCCGCATTCAGATAGGGATCGTTCGGCGAACGGGGCACACCGGACGCACGACCTCCAAGATGATCAATGCACCCGCCGAACCAACACGACTGCAAATCGACGCTGGTCAGATCATCAACATCACAAGTGATGATCAAATCTGCATCGAGAAACAGAGCCCGTTCCGCTCTGATCAACGAAGGCCCTAGAAGGCGAAAATAGTTAGAAATCGTGAAATGAAAACCTAGCTTCCATCCGGCAAAAAAGCTTTCGTCGGCACGAATAAATTCAACCTTTCCGTCAAATCTCTCAACCAAATCACGTATAAGTCGTTCCGAGCAAGGTTCGAGTTCGCTCACGATACAGGTCAACGACAATTTGGATCGCGCATGAACTAGAAGAGATGCAATTGATACCGCGGCATATCGCGCGAAGCTTTCGTTGAATGCAAGAAAAACTGAGTTTGTCATCGACGGCTTCGCGAGATGGGAGCGGCTATTGATAGAGACCGGAAAACGTAGCTCCGATTGTCATGCCTGATTTACGCCGGACGCTGAACCCACCAGAAAGTCTCGCATGTTTCGACCCTCCCGCCCCAAGCGGCCGCAAGTTCGTCTGCCTCACTTATAACGTCAGGCCAGTCACGAGAATAATCATGTCCGCACGCGTAGCCGCCAGGGATCACAAAACGATTCCAAAACAAAATATTTCTTTTCAATCCGGGATTTGAATGCACAGCATCATCAAAGAAAATATTGATAGGTAATGCCCAATTTTGTAGCACATCCGGGCTGTAACCCTGGATTGGAATAATATTGTTGCAATCGTTCGTGTAGCGGTCAAACAGATGCTTCCCGAAAGGTCCGGTCTTGAACGGCTTTTCGAGGTGTTCCACTATCCAGCGCGCTCTTACCCACGGATCCACGCAAAAGATCTGCACGTGAGAACCGACGTTCTTCGACCAGTGCCATGCTGACAGGCCACATAGACTTCCTAATTCAACGACGATACCTGGCGAACGTACAGACTGTGCAAGGGCGCAGAGAGCCTCGATCTCCGAGGGCGACATCTGCCCCGGAATGTTCATGTTGATCTTGAACTCGTTTTTCTTATCTAACTGTGTCATTTCACGTCCTCTCAGCTCAGTTTCTCACCGAGTATACGTTGTAATTCATATAGACAAAATCCCGATCAAGGCCGGCTATAACGTTTAAGAAGTTTTTTGCAGTACGCTTGTAAGGTAGAAGCCAATCGTGAAGTTCGATAATTATAACTGGAAAATCATTGACCCATTCAACGTTCTTAGAGAAAAGATCTTCTTCGCCACCTTCGATATCGATCTTCAAGATGAACGGCTCGCAGTTCCTGCCCGCCGCCGCGACGAGCTCAGGGACGGAGTAGGCACGGATCTCTTGAGTAGGTCCACGCGTTTCAGCCTTCGCAGTTTCAAGATCTCTTGTCGTCCGGAAGGCACAATTTCCGCCACCGGTGTCATACACGAAGACCCTGCCCGACTCAGCCGTCAACGCGCCGCGTAGGGGCTGGATGCCCTGAAAGCCTTGCAAATTGTATGAGAGTAAATCAAAGTTATTCTGCTCCGGCTCGATAACGAAAATGTTGCTATCCTGATATGTTGTCCGAAAAAATGCGGCACTAGATCCAATATTACCGCCTGCGTCAATGATAAGAGGTTTATTTCCAATTTGAATGATGGACTGATAAATCGACTGAATGTCCTTCCAGCGCTTGAGCTTTGTAAGATCGTACTCTCTCTCTTCCCAGACATGACCGATCATCACGCGATCATCCGTATTCTGACGATAAGCCAGCTGCACACTGCGCCCATCGTCAAGTTTTATTGTAACACGAGGCAAATCTTCGAACCGTGACATCGGTGGTTACATCCTTCGTGGCGGCCCTGCGGACTAGGATCTTCCTGCCCATACGACTGGCAGGTACAGCGGAGCCGCTTGGGTGTATCATATCGGCAGGCCGCTCACCCATCAGACCTGAAGACCGAGGTCAAGAGGTGCGAGCGCTGCCATATTCATGATAGCTGCACGCAGGCACGGTCGCATTGTGCGTGCACCGGTGCCCCGAATCAGCACACAGGTTGCGCGGCTTAAGTCCCTGCGGCCTCGTTGGGCGCCGTTCCGCCGTCGCCGAGCAGCTCCGCCGCGTTTTCGCCACAGTATAGTTCGTCCGCGCATGCCAACCTCTGATGAAGGCATCACGCATCTGCGGGCCGTCGTTAACTGAACCCGCTTTCTTGCAGTGACGGTCTCTCGCCGAAGACTGACAATGTGAGGTGTGGTCAGTCAGTCACACTCCCGAGCGGTTCGTGCGATTCATTGATAGCGGGGCATGTTTCCGTGTTGCCTCGCCCCAGCGCACCGCTTAGAAGCTCGCCCTAGGGGCGTGTGGTCCCCATCGGCGTCGAAACGGACAGACTGCCTCCGATCTGAACGGCAGGGCTAGTCGCCGGTGGCTGGGTACGCGTCCTCGTGTGAATTTCTCGGAGGCCTTGAAGGCAATGGCGAACACTCAGTACTCGCTCAACAACAGCCCGAACGTTCCCAATTTCAGCCCTGCTAGCGACACCATTGTTGGTACCTCGACCGCAGCTCGTCTGTCTGTGACTCAGTCTGGCGGCAACGTGATCGTTTCGGACGGCACGAACACCGCGACGCTGGGCAATTTCTCGCTCAGCCAGTTCAATGCTACCAACAACTCCTTCGGCGGCGGCTCGCGGATCATCATCGGTACGGACGCCGGTGAGACCATCGCCGGTACGGCCGGTGCAGACTTCGTGCTGCTCGGCGGCGGCGCGGACACCTTCACTGCCACTGGCTCGGACCTGATCTTCGGCAACGCTGGTGGTGATATCCTTTCGGCCGGTGCCGGCAATGCCAACGTGACCATCTTCGGCGGTCAGGGCAACGACGTCATCACCGGTTCGACCGATTCGGTCGGCAGCGTGCTGTTCGGCAACATCGGCCTCGACACCATCACTGCCACGGCAGCCGGTTCGACCGTGTTCGGCGGTCAGGGCGATGACTCGATCATCGGTGGTGCGGCCACCGTCGTCGGCGGCTACTTCTCGGGCGACGAGGGTAACGACGTCATCACGGTGAACAACAGCTCCGCCTCGATCTTCGGCGGCGCCGGCTTCGACACCATCACGTCGGGCGGCAGCAACGCTCTGATCTTCGGTAACGATGGCAACGACAGCATCACGGCCACTGGTACCGCCGCGTCGATCTTCGGCGGCCAGGGCAACGACGTCGTGTCCTCCTCGGGCGGTGGGTACGTCTTCGGCAACATGGGCAGCGATACGCTGACTGCCGCGGCCGGTTCCGCTGCGACCACCATCTTCGGTGGTCAGGGCAATGACTACATCACCGGCGGCACGGGCAACGATTTCCTGTCGGGTGATCTGGGTCGTGATGCCTACAACTTCAGCGGCACCGTGACCACGCTTGGCCTCGACACGGTTGCTGGTTTCGTTAGCGGTTCGGACAGCATCGTCGCTGCCACCGCCGCCAACAGCGGTAACTACCGTGAGTTCGCTGACGCGAGCGTGACGACTGCCGCTGCCGCCCTCACGGCCGCGCAGAACCAGAACACCGCCAACGGCAACCGTGACTACACGTTCGTCGCTGGCGCCACCAACGGCTACTTGGTGCTGAACGGTGCCACCAGCACCAACGGCGTCGTCACCCTCACGGGTGTGAACTCGGTGAACGGCTTCGCGGCCTCCGACATCGTGACCGCAGTCCCGGCGGGCTTCAGCACGCTCGCCTAAGTCGCGATCTTCAGTAAGACGAAGGAGGCCGCCCCGCGAGGGGCGGCCTTTCTCGTTGGCGAGCGGCCGTGCACGGCACAGGCGGCATGCTCCCGCCGCATTTGCCGATCATGGGCGCTTGTCACCGGAGAAATGCCGGACCCTGAGGATGTGATCGCCGCGGGGGCCCATGATCCTGTATGAATTTCGCGCGCGTCCCCGCAGGGGCGCGAGTCCGCGCCGAAGGGGAGAATGATGGCGTCAGGAACTCAGGCGACCGCACAGGTCGCGGCGCCTCAGGCCCAGGGTTCGGCCGGCGCGCCGCCGCCACCGCCCAAGGTCGATACGGGCCTCGCCGCCCTCGCCCTGGTGGCCTCGTTCCATCAGGTTACCTGCGAACCTGCGCAGGTGGCGCACGAACTCGGCCTCGGCACCCAATTCGCGAGCGCGGTCGATGTCACACGTGGAGCGCGCAAGATCGGTCTAAAGGGCCGCCTGTTGCGCAACCAGAAGCCCGAGCGGCTGGATAAGGTGCCCTATCCCTGCATCATCCAGTACCAGGACGGCACCTTTCGGCTGATCGGCCGCCGCTTCGACGACGGCAAGATGCGTGTGATCGAACCCGGTGCGCGCACCGCCGAGCACATCGACCGCGCTGAGGTCGAGAAGCTCTGGAACGGTACCATCATCCTGGTGGCGCGCCGGCTGAGTGTGCAGAAAATCGCCGCCCATTTCGGGCTGACCTGGTTCGTGCCCTCGATCTGGCGCTATCGCAAACCGCTCGGCACCGTGCTGCTCGCCTCGCTGTTCGTGCAGCTCTGCGCCCTCGTCACGCCGATGCTGTTCCAGATCATCATCGACAAGGTGCTGGCCCACAAGGGTTACGCCACCCTGACGATGGTCACGCTCGGGATGGTGGGCATCGGCCTGTTCAACGTCGTGCTGCAGTACCTGCGGCAGTACATCCTCACTCACACGACGAGCCGAATCGACGTTGAGCTTGGCGCTCGGCTCTTCGAGCACATGCTGCGGCTACCGCTAGGCTATTTCGAGACCCGGCCCGCCGGTCAGACCGTTGCACGCGTGCGTGAGTTGGAGCAAATCCGCGCCTTCCTGACTGGTCAGGCCCTGACGGCGGCGATCGACATCCCGTTCACGCTGATCTTCCTCGTCATCCTCTACATGTACTCCGTGCCGCTCGGCATCATCGTGTCGCTCTCCATCCCCTGCTACATGCTGGTCGTGCTGCTGATGCAACCGATCTTCCGCGAGCAGGTGCTGGAGATGTTCAACCGAAACGCGCTGTCGAGTCAGTTTCTCATCGAGTCAATCGTCGGCGTGCACACCATCAAGGCAATGGCGGTTGAACCGGTGCTGCGCAATCAGTGGGAGGACCGACTGGCCTCCTACGTGAAGACCTCCTTCACCACGGGCATGCTGGGCACTCTGGCTCAGAACATCATTCAGTACATCAACACCTTCACCACCGCGATGGTCCTCTTCTTCGGGGCCTACGCGGTGATGAGCGGTGACATGACGGTGGGCGCGCTGGTCGCGTTCAACATGATTATGGGCCAGGTCACCCAGCCGATCCTGCGCCTTTCCCAGCTCTGGCAGAGCTTCCAGCAGACCAAGGTCTCGATCGAGCGGCTCGGAGACGTCCTGAACCACCCGGTCGAGAGCACGGCCATGGGCCAGGCGCACCTGCCGCCCGCGAAGGGTCACCTCGCGGTGCGCAACGTGGTGTTCCGCTACCAGCCGGGCGCGCCCGAGGTGCTGAAGGACGTTTCGATCGAGATCCCGGCCGGCCAGGTCATCGGGATCGTCGGTCCCTCGGGCTCCGGAAAATCGACCTTCACGAAGCTGCTGCAGCGCCTCTATGTGCCCGAGAAGGGGCAGGTGCTCGTCGACGGGATCGACATCGCGCAGGTCGACCCAACCTGGCTGCGCCGCCAGATCGGCGTCGTGCTGCAGGAGAATCTGCTCTTCAACAAGACGGTGCACGACAACATCGCGCTCGGGAACCCGGCGCTTTCGCGCGCTCAGGTCATCCAGGTTGCCCGACTCGCGGGAGCCGACGAGTTCATCAACAAGATGCCGCGCGGTTACGACACGCCGATCGAGGAGCGCGGCGCCAACCTCTCGGGCGGGCAGCGCCAGCGCCTCGCCATCGCGCGCGCGCTCGCCGTCAATCCGCGCATCCTCATCCTCGACGAGGCGACCTCGGCCCTCGATTACGAGAGCGAGCGCATCATCCAGGAGAACATGAAGCACATCGTCCAGGGCCGCACGGTGGTCATCATCGCCCACCGTCTCGCCGCCGTGCGCACTTGTGACCGTATCATCGCGATGAAGGATGGGCGTATCGTCGAGGACGGCACGCACCGTGAGCTGCTCGCCCACCCGTCGAGCCTCTACGGTCGACTCTGGCGCCTGCAATCCCATCACGACTCCGACCAGGACGCCGCCGCATGAGCGCGAAGCCCGACGCCCCCTCGTTGCCCGCCCCTGCCTCCCCAAATGGGGTCCCCAGCGCGGCTCCCGGCAGCCGCCTGCCTGCCCTGCGCCCGCGCGCGCTGTCGACCCGCGCCCTTACCGAGCGCGTGCGGGCGCTCGCGACCAACCGCGAGAATCACGAGTTTCTGCCGGCGCATCTGGAGATCCTCGACACGCCCCCCTCGCCTTACGCGATGGTTTTCACCTGGGTGATTTGTGCGATGTTCGGTGCGGCGCTGCTCTGGAGCGTGCTCGCAAGCCTCGACATCTACGCGGTCGCCTCCGCACGAATCCAGCCGAGCGGACGTTCGAAGGTGATCCAGCCCTTCGAGACCGCGAAGGTGCAGGCGATTCATGTTCACAACGGCGACGTCGTGAAGGCCGGCACGCCTCTGATTGATCTCGAGCCGACGGAGGCGAGGGCCGAGCTCCGGGCCCGCGAGTCGGAGCTTGAGGCGCTGCAGGCACAAATTGTCCGCCGCCAAGCCACGATCACCGCGCTTCAGGAGAATAAGCGCACCGCCGTCCCGAACTTCCCGACCACAATCTCGCCCGCGATCCGCGCCCGCGAGAGCGGTGCGATGGCGGCCGAGCTCGATCAGTACTTCGCCACTCAGGCGTCGCTGACCGCTCAGCTCGCTGAGAAGGTCGCGACCCAGCAGCGCTACGATGCCAGCATCGCGGCCCGCGAGCGCCTGCTCTCCGTGCTGCGCGAGCGTGCCACCATGCGGGAGACCCTAGTGGCGAAGGCCGCCGGCACCCGCGCCGCTTTGATCGATGCCCTGCAACAGGTTGAGCAGGTCGCCGCGGACCTCGCCTACGATAAGGGCCAGCTCGTCGAGGCGCAGGCCGCCGCCAAATCGCTGGAACGGCGGGGAGAACAGCTCACGAGCGAGACAATCGCCAAGCAGGCACAAGGCCTTACCGAAGCAGCTCAGAAGGCCGACAGTGCCCGCCAGGACGTGGTTAAGGCCCAGCTCCGCCAAGACCGGCTCCAGCTCAAAGCGCCGATAGACGGCACCGTGCAGCAGGTTTCGGTAACCACGATCGGCCAAGTGGTGACGCCCGGACAGCCGCTTCTCGTCGTCGTACCGTCCGATGGACCGATCGAGATCGAGGCACTGGTGCTCAACAAGGACATCGGCTTCGTGGTGCCGGGCCAGGACGTGATCGTGAAGATCGATTCCTTCCCGTTCACCCGCTACGGCACCGTCGAAGGCCGTGTCGTGCGCGTCTCCCGGGACGCCATCGACGACCGCGACGCCAGCGGCTCGACCGACGCGCTCGCGCTCGCCCGCAGCCAGAACATCAACACGGTCACCGGCACGCCGCGCACGCAGAACCTCGTGTTTCCCGTCACCATCGAGGTGATGAAAAACAACATCGTAGCGAACGGCAAGTCGGTCGCCCTGAGCCCCGGCATGACGGCCCAGGTCGAGATTCACACCGGCAACCGCCGGGTGATCGATTACGTGCTCTCGCCCATCACCGAGACCACCTCGACGGCGGGCCACGAGCGCTAATCGCTCTTCCGCCAGTCGATTCTCCCATTCCAGAGAGGGCGGCAGCCTGGCTGCCGCCCGTGCTCAATCGCGGCGGCCGCCAGACTGACTTCATGCGCGTACTCTTCGTCCACCAGAACTTCCCCGGCCAGTACCGGCATATCGCGCCCGCCCTCGGGCAGATGCCCGGAAACGAGGTCGTGGCACTTGGCATGGCCGAACGGCCTCAGATGCCGGGGATACGCTACGTCCGCTACGGCCTGAAGCGCACATCGACCCCGGGCATCCACGCCTTGGCGGAGGATTTCGAGGCGAAGGTGATCCGGGCGGAGGCAGCGGCGCGGGCCTGCCTGCGGTTGAAGGCCGAGGGATTCGCGCCCGACATCATCGTGGCCCATCCGGGCTGGGGTGAGACCCTGCTGCTGAAAGATGTCTGGCCGGATGCCAAGCAGCTCAGTTTCATCGAGTTCAACTACAGCGCCGCCGGCGCTGACGTCGGCTTCGACCCCGAATTCCCGCTCGTCGGCGAGGACGCACACTTCAAGATCCGGTTGAAGAACGCGCACAACTTTCTGACGTTCGAGCATTCCGACTGGCTGATCTCGCCGACACACTGGCAGGGCGCGCAGGTGCCCGCCACCTACCGGCACAAGCTCAGCGTCATCCACGACGGCATCGACACGGACCTGATCAAGCCGAACCCGCGTGCCACGATCTCGCTCAACCGGGACGGGGTCAACCTGAAGCCTGGCGACGAGGTCGTCACCTTCGTCAACCGAAACCTCGAGCCCTATCGTGGCTACCACATGTTCATGCGGGCTCTGCCCGAGATCCTGCGCCGGCGGCCAAGGGCGCGGGTCGTCCTCGTCGGCGGCAACGGAGTCAGCTACGGCTCGGCACCGAAGGACGGCCGCAGCTACCGGGAGATGTTTCTCGACGAGGTGAAGGATCGCCTCGACCTGTCACGGGTCCACTTCGTTGGCCAGATCCCCTACCCGATCTTTCTCAACCTGCTGCAGGTCTCGGCCGCGCACGTCTACCTGACCTACCCATTCGTGCTGTCCTGGTCTCTGCTCGAAGCGATGGCGGCGGGCTGTGCGGTGATCGGTTCGCGGACACAGCCGGTCGAGGAGGTCCTGCGCCACCGCGAGAACGGCGTCCTGGTCGATTTCTTCTCTCCACAGGAAATCGCCGACGCCACCGTGGACGCCCTCGCCCGTCCGCACGCCCACCGCGACCTGCGGGCGGCAGCGCGGCGCTCGGCTAAGGCCTACGACCTCAAGCGCGTCTGCCTGCCCCAGCATATCCAGTTGATCGAGGCGGTGGCGGCAGGTCGCGCTCCGAGCGTCACGCGTGGCTGAAGGGGGATCTGCGGCTGCGCTCTCGAGCAGGTTCGTCGCTTCCATCAAACCATGAGGCTGACGACGCAGGTGAGGCGCCTCATACGCGGTGAGCTCTGTGACGCGGCCAAAATTCAGGCCATCGTTCCGGCCGGCGAGGGTGCGCTCGACCCCGCGCCCCCCTTCAAGTTCGCCAAGCCCCTGAGGGACGCGATGTGTCTGAGCGTGCCGCCCGGGAGCGGGCGGCATCTGCTAATACACGGTGGTCCCATGCCCTCTGCGAGCGGTCACACCACCGTCAGCAGCGGGCTCGCCCTTCAAGTTCACCAGGTCTGCCTCGCTCCCCGGCCTGAGAGAGGCTTCGGCGCATTACGGTCGATTGCCAGTCCGAACCTTGATTGCGGACGCCGGCAACGGCCGCACGGCAATCCGGATCGGCCTTTGACCAAGGAAGGTCTGCAAACCAAGGAAGGTCCGCAGAGGGGGCCTATTCCGCGGCCTCGGAGCGCTCGCGCCGGTTGATGCTGATCGCCCGGGAGATGCCCGAGCGCGTCGCGCTGTAATGGGAAGAGACCAGCGGGTAATCCACCGGCAATCCCCACTTGGCTCGGTACGTCTCCGGGGTCAGGCCGCGCGTGGTGAGGTGACGACGAAGCGCCTTGTACGGCTTACCGTCCTCGAAGCTGATGATCGCGTCTGCCCGAACCGAGGCTTTGATCTCGCTCGGCGTCGGCTTGCGCGGGTTCGGCTCCTGAACGCCCGTCAGATCGCGCAGCGAGCGGTGGACACTCGCCAGAACTTCGGCCAGCTGTTGAGCCGGCACGCTGTTGCGCTTGACGTAGGCCGCCACGATCTGCGCGGTGAAACGAAGGGTCTCGGGCTGCGTGTGCACAGGCGTCTCCTTGGCGGGCTGCCTCCGCCAAAGCGCTGCGCGAGAGCCTAACGGTGCGCGCAAGGCCCCTGAATCCCGCGTCAGGGTGCACAAAGGCGTACCGGAGCATCGTCGCGACGGGGAACGCGACCTCGTCGGAAGCGGGCATTGACTGCATCTGCCCGTGACGACGCTTCTACTTCCAGTTGAAGCCGTCGGTCAATAGTATCCTATGCTGCGAAGTCCCATGCGAGGGGCGGGTGTGATCGCTCCCGCTCCCTGCATCCTGGCACTATGCCATTCGGTGAGGGGCAACAGTGGCCGAGGCGTCGCGGGGCGGGCCAATGGGTCTGGCCGCGGTGGCGAAGGCGTCCAGGGCTTCTGTCCGGACGTGCAGATCCCGTCCGAGCTGAACAGACGACTGCACTGGCGGAGTTGGTGAAGGCGATGGGGGCGGTCGCGCGTTGCTCGCTCTCGATGGCGAGGCGAGGCAACGAGACCCGGCGAGCCATGCCAGGGTCGTTTCTACGACGGGCGATCCCTTGGAGTAAGGCCGCGTACTCGGTCCTCCCATCGATCATGGCTGCCGCCGGACCGCGGAGTTTTATTGAAGCCCTGTTCGCGGTCCTTGTCGGCGAGCGGCGCCTCCACCTGCCCGACGGAGGGTTCGAACGGTCCACCCCCGGGCCGTCAGTGCGTCGAGCGTGGCCGCCAGACCGCAGCTGTCGGCGCCGTCGGCCGTGGTGCGCGCGACAGGCCAGCGGTATCCACGACGCGGCGTCGCGCTCGCTCAGGCTCGCACAGTTCCCTCCCCGGGTTCGCTCCGGTCTTCGCGCCGCCACTCGGCGGTTAGGGCGCTGCCACGGGCGCGTTGCGCGAAAGATCGAGCAGATCGACGGCCAGGCGTCGCTCCAGCACCGCACGCTGCCGAATCAGCGAGGTTCCGGCCGCCTATCGCGCACCCGACCGCACCCGCTTCGCCCTGACGCTGCAGTCAATCTGGACCAAAGCCACGCTTCCGCCGCTTCCGGGCGCGCGTAACCTGGATCGTACCGGCCAGGGCCAACCCCGGCCGCTGCGTTCGGCCGGCTATCTCGGGCTTGACCGGGGCCAGCAGCAGGCTTGGCTCGACCGCTGCTTAGGAGGCGCCGGGCTCGGACGCGTCGCTGAACTTCCAACCTACCCCGCCGAGTACGCCCTCGGCAGAGGCGCCGCACCCGCCTGCACGACATCCCGGGGCAGCCGGGTCGCGGGCGGACCGACCCGGATCAGACCGCCTCGAGATAGAAGGCGGCTTGGTCACCCCGTCCCTCCGCGTTCAACGCAACGGAGCGGTCTCGCCAGCGGTCAATCTCCTCGGGCGTGAACAGCGGGGCACCCTGACCCCAGCGGTAGGAGCAGGGATCGAACAATGGGATGTCGCGCCGATACTGCTCACTGCCCCAGAACTGCAGGTCGTAGGAATCGTAGGCCACCTCGGCGATGCGAAACCCCGACCGTTCCGCCAGCCGCTCGAGGCTGGCCTTGGTATGCAGGAAGAGGTGCCGCGGCGCGTCGAGCTGCACCCAATCGACGCCGTAGGTCTCGCAGGCCTCCGAATCCGCGAGCGGAAGCCGCAGCAGGCAGAGTCCTCCTGGCGCGAGTCTTCCCCGCACGGCCCGCAATGTGGCGAGAGGGTCCGGCAGATGCTCGAACACGTGATGGAGCATGATCACGTCGTAGGGACCCGCCGCCGCTCCGATCTCCGCCCGACGTACTTCCAGCCCGTTCGCGTAGACAACGTCCTGCGGCAGGAAGGGATCGACACCTTCGACCGCATCCCAGCCAGCCAGCCGCAACTGGTAGAGCAGCCGCCCGGAGCCACAGCCGACATCGAGAATGCGCGGGCGTCGTGCGAGATCGAGGCGACGCAACGAGAGGAGCGGCCGTCGCATGTCGGCGTGGGATACCGCCAAGGCTTCCGCCTCGGGCAGCGTCAGGAGCGCGCGCACGCGCTCGCCGTAGGCTCCCCGCAGGGCGGGGTCGGCGAACTCGGCGTCGAGGTCTCCGAAGCTATAATAGCCTTCACCGTAATAGTCGGCGAGGTTCTCCGGCACCGTCTCGATCTGCAGGCACCCGCAGGCCGAGCACTCCCGGTAGGTGAAAGGGTCGCGGCGGCCGAACATCATCTCTCGGGCAGCGTGGCGAGTCTCTGCCGGCCCGTCGCAGACCCGGCAGCGGAAAACGCCTTCCAACAGGGTCCGGGCCGGGACGCTCGGGAAGTGCTGCCGGAACGGATGGATGATCGCGCCGCGCCCGGCAGCGCCTTCGGCCTCGATGATCTCGCGGGGGACGTCGGCCCCGACGGCGTTTAAAAGCCGGTCCGAGTCCGGCGCGCCTTTCGTCTGGGGGTCGGCCGCCCACCACGGTTTGAAAGGATGATCCTCGCGGATCGGGATTCCGAAGGCGCGCGCGAGGGTCGGGATTTTGTACTCAAGGAATCCGATCTCCGGATGGCCCGCCTCGACATAGCGATCGAGAAAGATCCGCGGCAGGCAGACCACGATGAACAGGCAGCACCATAGAGGGCCCTCGTAACCCTGCCGATCGCGCAGATAATTCTGGAAGGCGTTCCGGTCCACGACCCGTTCCGGGTTGCGGGGATTGAGCCAGCCCCACCAGTCGGCAACCTCCGCCGCCGGACGGAAGCCTGAGAACAGAGCCTCCCCGGTCCTAAGGGAGCCGAAGAGCTCAGCAAGTGGGCGCAGCACCAGCATGTCCCACTGCACCACGACGAGCGTATCCCAGACGAGCTGGCGCCCCCGGTCGCGGTGCCACGCGGCGATCAGCTGATCGCCGTGGCGGTGCTTCCAGACAGGATCGCGCTCCTCACCGTAGACATAGAGATCGTCGAGCAGGGTCCCGAGCTGCGCGGCGATCGCGGCCGCGTCGGAGAGCGATCCACCAAAGAGTCCGTAGATGGGTGTGTCCGGGTTCAGGGCTCTCAAGTGCCGGAGCCGCGCGGCGCAGATCTCCGGCTCATGATAGAACCAGAACAGGACGGCCAGCCGAGGCCCGTCAGTCTGCGGATCTTCCGCGCCATCGCCGCGATCGCCCCCGGTGACGTCCATGCTCGGCCTCAATCCAAACTCCCTGGCGCGACGCCCCTTGTCAGTCGCTCGGGATCCGTCCCAGGCTAAGACCCGATCGCCGCGGGCCGTGAACCGCGCGACAAGGACCGAACGACATGGATCTGAATGAGGTCATTGCCGGGCATGTCAAGGCGATGGTGCAGGACGGTACTCTCACCTCCGGGGCCGGCCTGAACCGTGCCCTGCGCCTGCTCGCGATCTGGCGCTCCAAACTGATCGAGCGGGAGATCATCGCCCGGCACGGCCTCACGGTCCAGAACGGTCCCTTCGCCGGCATGGTGTTCCGCCAGGAGGCCGCGGAGGGCTGTCTCGCGGCGAAGCTGCTCGGCTGCTACGAGGCCCCCCTTCACCCCTTCCTCACGGAGGTCTCCGGATCGGCGTTCGACGCGATCATCGATATCGGCGCGGCGGAGGGCTATTACGCGGTCGGGCTCGCGCGGCGCGCCACGGGGTGTCAGGTCTACGCGCATGACATCAATCCGGTGGCCCAGGCAGCCGTGCGCGAACTCGCTGCACTCAATGGCGTGGCCGAACGCGTCGCCGTCGGCGGCGAGTTCCGCGGCGAGGATTTCGCCCGGTTCCGCGGTCGCCGCACCCTCGTCGTGGTGGATATCGAGGGTGGCGAGGACGCGCTGCTGCGGCCCGACCTCTACCACGCCCTCAGAGACATGACGCTCCTCGTCGAGTGCCACGACGTGTTCAAGCCTGGCTTGTGCGAGGCGATCGCTGACCGCTTCCGCCCGAGCCACAGCGTCCGGCGCATCGACGAGACCCTGACGCCCCCTGCCCTACCCGACTGGTTCGGTCAGACGACGCATCTCGACCGCCTGCTCAGCATGTGGGAGTGGCGCTCCGGCGCGACACCCTGGCTCGTCATGCGGCCGCGCGCGGCCTCCTGAGTTCAGCACCCACTTCCGCGGGCGCGAGAGGCCGCAGAGGCATCCAGGCCGTCGACTTCGACACGGGGCAGACCTATAGAGGCGCCACAGCACGCGGCTCGTGCCGCGGGTCGGCGAGGCCGAAGATGACAGAAGATGAGATCAGGGCTGGCCGCGAGGCCATCGTCGCGGAACACGGTCCCTGGGGATCGGCCAACATCGCGCTCCCGTACGGCCTGTTCACGATCGACAACCAACCGCGTGGCGACAACCATCGCACGCTGAAGTTTCTGCAGATCGTGTCAGACATGCTCGATCGGCCGCTGCACAGCCTGCGCGTGATCGATCTTGCCTGCGGCGAGGGGCTCTACGCGATCGAGTTCGCCCGACACGGGGCGCAGGTTCTGGGCATCGAGGGCCGGGCAGCCAATTTCGCGAAGGCGGACTTCGCACGAGCCGCTCTCGAGCTCGATAATCTGCGCTTCGTGCAGGACGATGTCCGGGCGTTCTCGGCCGAGCGGTACGGCCAGTTCGACGTGGTGCTGTGCTCCGGCATCCTCTACCACCTCGATCAGCCCGCCTGCTTCCACTTCCTGAAGGCAATCCGTGCGGTCAGCACCGCGCTGTGCATCATCGATACACGGATCGCGATGCAGCCCGAGATCGCGGTTGCCTTCGAGGGTCGAACCTACTGGGGCAGCATCTACCGCGAGCATGCCGACACGGACTCGCCGGAAACGCGGCTCGCCAATCTCGGCGCATCACTCGATAATCCGACGAGCTTCTGGTTCACCCGCCTCAGCTTGGCGAACCTGCTCACAGATCTCGGCTTCACCTCCGTTTTTGACTGTCTCGCGCCTGTGCCGCTGAATACCCGAGCCGACCGCGTGACTCTTGTCGCCCGGCCCGGCCGAGGGCAGCGCCCGTTCAACGCTGTTGCGGCGCGGCTCGATGGCCTGCGCTGGCCGGACGGAGAACAGGAATGAAAGCTGCGCGCCCGGAACCGAGTCGCCAGAATTCGCATCCAGCTTTACGGGTCCGCACATTCGTGGCCGGGGACCGGCACTGGACCGACGCGGCAGCTCTCGTGCTGCTGAGTGAGGACCGCTGTACCTCTGGTCGCGAGATGCGAGTACCGAGGACAGGGCTATAGAGCACTCTGGCGAAGCTGCAAAATCAACTGTTCATCGCAGAAGACGGTCGGGTCAAAGCGTTCCGCTACAGCTCGATACAGGCAATAGCACACAGGATCGCTCATCGTGAAGACAAGTGAGAGATGGCTGCGGAGGCGCATCGGTTCCATCGGTCGGACCGTGACGGCCCCCCTGGAGTATCTCAAGCACGGGAAGCAGGTGCCTGGAAGCGAGCGGAACCGTGACTTGAGGCTTATCAGGAAGATTTTTGACGCGGATTGGTACCGAGCGACCTACGGCGACGTCGATAAAGATCCGGCCAACTACTATCTGCGCGAAGGCGCGCGGCAGGGACATACGCCGCACCCGCTGTTCGACCCTGAGTGGTATGCACGCGACAATGCGGACCTCGCGCAGAGTGGCCGCAATCCGTTCGCCCACTTCTTGGATACCGGTTACAAACAGGGACGAAACCCGCATCCTGTTTTCGATGTCACCTGGTATCTCGAGCGCTACGGAGACGTGCGCGCCGCGGGCGTCAACCCGCTCGTTCATTACATCCGCGACGGTTCGCGGGAGGGACGTTCACCGCACCCATTGTTCGACCCGCGATGGTACGGCCAGCACAATCCCCACGTACCGCCCGAGAAGCAGCTGCTGCATTACCTTTCGGGTGCGGGGCACATGCCACACCCGCTCTTTGACGATGCCTTTTACTTGAGAGCCGTCCCGGGTCTCGACGGCATCGGCATGCCGCCGCTCGTCCACTATCTCATCCGCGGCGCCGCTCAGGGCTTCGATCCCAACCCGATGTTCGATACGGACTGGTACGTCCACAATCACGAGACTTTGGGTGAGACAGGCGAGAATCCGCTCGCACACTACGTCCGCATCGGCGCCGAGGAAGGCCGTGATCCGCACCCGGATTTCGACCGCTCCTGGTACGGCTACCGCCACCCGGACGCGGCTCGCTCCGGCCAAGACCCCTTGGCTCATTACCTCACGGCCGGCGATGGAGAGCGCGCCACGATCCGGCCGCCCGACGATGGCGTGGCTGAATGCGCCGTTCTCGACATCCCCTACGAGATCCGCCGCGCCCCCGCCCAACTGCAGGACCGGGATGTCTGCGTGTTCGTGACGTACAGCGCGGATGGCTCGATCGGCGAACATACCCGGCACTACATCGCGGCTCTCCGCGAGAGCGGCTTCCTGGTCATCCTTACCGTGGCCACGCCGGGCCTCGCGAAGCCGCTGCCCACCTTCTGCGACGCGTGCGAAGGGCTCATCATCCGGCGCAACCACGGCTGGGACTTCGCGGCCTGGGCCACAGCCTTGTCGGTCCTGCCAGATCTCTGGCGCGCGCGTTGCCTGCTCCTCGCAAACGACAGCCTCTACGGCCCTACCGATCCGAAGCAGTTCAGCACGTTGGTGAACCGCGTGCGGGCCAGCGCTGCCGACGTTGTCGCGCTCACCGATAGCCATCAGGTACGCCACCACCTGATGAGCTACTTCATCGTCATCAAGAATGCAGGCCTCACCTCACCTTACTTGCGCCGGTTCTGGAACAGCGTGCGAAGCCTGCGTGACAAGCAGGCGGTGATCGATGCCTACGAAATCACACCGGCCGCTGCTCTCCAGGAAGCCGGCCTTACATACGAGATCCTGTTCCCAACGGCGATCCGTCCAGGTCGAGCCATCAATGCCACGCTGGAGGGCTGGCGCGAGCTGCTGACGCGCGGATTTCCTTTCGTCAAGGTCCAGGCGCTCCGCGATCGACTTGCCCAAACCGATGCGCGGGGCTGGCGCCAGAGTCTTGGGACCAACCCGGCACTTGTCGAGGCCATCGAAAATCATCTTGCCCACCACGGTGGTGAAGCACGTGCTCCGCTCGGCAGGCCTGTCCCGGCTCCGCGCCGCCAGTACCGGCGTACCGCAAGGTTGAAGACCTTCTACGGTGCGGTGGAGAGTACACGGCCCACCCGCAGCACGGACCTCGCGCTGGAGGTTCCGTTCCATCATGTCCCTGACCAGGCGGACTTGCCCGATCGAGTCGCCGTGATCGCCCACATCTTCTACCCTGAACTCTGCGACGAAATCCGCTCGCATCTGGGGCACATCCCGACCCAGGTCGATCTCTTCATCTCAACAGACACGGAAGCGAAGCGGCGGGAGATCGAGACGGCTTTCTCCGCGCACCAAGGCGCTCTCACGGTCAGGGTCTTCCCGAACATCGGCCGAGACGTTGCGCCGATGCTTGTCGGCTTCAAGGACGTCTTCGGAACTTACTCGATATTTCTCCATATTCATTCCAAGAGATCTCCCCACGATAGCCGTTTTGCACCGTGGCGCACCTATCTACTGGATACGTTGGTCGGCTCCCAGGAGATCGTGCGCTCAATTCTGAAGCTGCTGGGCCGACCGGATGTCGGCATCGTTTACCCTGAACATTTCGAGCCGGTTCGCAACCTCCTGAACTGGGGTGGCAACTATGATACGGCCAAGGCACTGCTCGCCAGAGCCGGCCTCATCGTCAGCAAGGAGTTGCTGCTCGAATTTCCGTCGAGTTCGTTTTATTGGGGACGGTGCGACGCGCTACGAGGTCTCCTGAACCTCGATCTCGATTGGACAGACTTTCCAGCCGAGTCGGGCCAGATCGACGGGACCCTTGCGCACGCCATCGAGCGGGCAATCCTGTTTTTCGCTGAAGGAGAGGGCTACAGGTGGGTCAAGATCGGCCGCGCAGATCGCGTGCCACCCGCGGCGCTGATACCTGTTCACAACGCCGATGATCTTGATCAGGACCTGTTGAGGGCGTGTCGCACACTACTGAACAACCGCTTGCCGACACTCGACAAGCGAAACCTGAATCCAGAGTTAATCAACACGCTCACGCGCCGGGACACAAAATCCCGCCCGCGACTGAACTTGTTGATACCCACACTCAGCCCGGAACTTCGGTTTGGGGGCATCAACACGGCGATCCGGATCTTTGAAGAGATAGCTGCTGAACTCGGCGGCGATGTCGATCTGCGCATACTTTGTACAACCCGTGCGCTTGATCTCGAGGCGGTTTGTACTCTTCCAGGCTGGATACTTGTGGCGCCGGGAGCCCACTCAGACTTTTCTCGCGTGCTCGTCGATCTGACACATCAGGAGAGTAGCGAACTAGATTTGCGGGCGAACGACGTCTTCATTGCCACTGCTTGGTGGACTGCAGTCACCGCGTACGACTTCCAAATGCGTCAAGTCGCCTATTACAAACACGCGCCCCGCGTGATTTACCTCGTACAAGATCATGAACCAGATTTTTACGGCTGGTCGAATCAGTACGGCCTCGCTCAGGCCACCTATGCCTTCGGCGATCGCATGATTGCGCTGATCAATTCTGAAGAACTTGCTTCTTTCATGACTACCCGCTACGTACTGCCAGACGCTTACGTCGTTCGTTTCCAGCTGAATCCCACAATCGAGAGCGCCCTATCCCAGAAACCACGCGAGCGCATCCTAATCATCTACGGACGTCCCGGAACGCCGAGAAACTGCTTTGCGACGATCTGCGATGCCATAGGACGTTGGCAGCAGAGTAATCCGACCGTCGCGGCGCAATGGCAGATCGTGTCCGCGGGAGAGGATTACCCACCCGACATCGCCGGATCGGTTCAAAATCTAAGCATCCTCGGCAAGGTGTCGCTGAACGCGTACGCTGACCTGCTCTCCCGCTCATCAGTCGGCATCTCTCTGATGATGTCGCCGCACCCAAGTTATCCGCCGTTGGAAATGGCCCAGGCCGGCATTCAAACTCTCACGAACATCTATCCCTTTAAGAATCTTTCAGAGCGCGCGTCGAATATTATTTCCATCGCAAATGTCACACCCTCGGATTTGGCCAGCGCACTGGATGAAGCGATCACGAAAGCCGACAAGAACGTCGGTAAAATCATACCATTTGAAACAATCAAGCAGCTCCCTTGCGACCTGCCTGACTACACATCGAGTGTCTTGGCACAGCGGATACGACAAGAAATGTCCGAAAAAGCCGGCGCCCTACCTGAGTAAGGAGTTAGGGCTTAGAAAAATCGTATTCATCATCGAAAGAGCTTCTCGTAGCTGTTCCCGGATCTTGAAGCGAGGACAACATCGTTTGGACTGAGCTTGGTGGATGAGGGAGCAGTTGAGCGTGGTGAAGGCGAGATATCGGTCGGCGCGGTACTCGTAGCGACTAGTGAGACGGCGGAAGCGGGCGAGCCAAGCAAGCGCCCGGTTCACGATCCGGCACGATGGCGATCCAGCCGCTCGCGCCTCTCGGTGCCGTACCGGTCAATCCGAGCCGTGAAGCCGCGCACGCGGCACTCGCTCCGACGACGACGTCGATCGTAGTCCTGGTCTGCGGGCAGCTTGTCGGGTCCGCGCCGCGGGCGACTGGGTCGGCCTATCCACAAGCCCGGACCGCGTCGAGCGTGGCGGCCAGCATGCGGCTGTCGTGGCAGTAGGATCCGCTCTGCCTCAGTCCGAGCGGCGTGCCCCTGGGCGTCCACGACGCGGGGGCGCCTCGTCCCCGGCTTGCCCGAGCCCGTAGGGTTCGGACCAGTCGCGGCGCCCCTTTCGGTGGGCGGGCTGGCGCTTTCGAGAGCAGCACGCGACCGATCCAGCGCATCGGCGTCCTGAAGCTGCTCTAGCATTGCCCGATGCGGCTCGGCCCGGACCGGGCCGCCTCCCAGGCAACCAGCCGCCGCCATCGCGTCTTGCCGCTGCAACCTATCGCCACCCGTGGCAGGTGCTTCCCCTGCACGCCCGTGGGCAGGACAGGATGATGCCGGCCAACGCCGCCCGATCAGAGGCCGGCGGGCGACCACTACGCGGCTCGTCAAGTTCAGGCGCCAGAAACGGCTCGACTATCGCCCACAGGTCGGCGGGCACGAGAGCGTCCATGCCCTTCCAACTCGTCTAAACATCATTTGTCCGCCATTCTCAGAGGGTCAAGTTTGCGGCCCTGCGGAAGAGCAGGATGCCGCTTTGCTTCGGGGCAGGCCGCTGGCGGCCACGACGTGCTGGCAAGCTGAGGTTTCGGGAAAGCCTACACAGTCGCTGGCCAAGCACCGGAAGCCGGTCATCTAGTCAAAGGCGCGCTCGAGGACCCGTTGAGGTGACAACAGGACAGAGCCGCGCTTGACCTCGGGCATCTTCACCTTCTCCAGGACCATGCCGTGGTCGACCGCGGCTTGCGCCGCGCGCTCACCTGTGTTGCCCTGATCAAGAGGCAAGTTCGACGTTATCGTCCAGAGGATCGCTGAGATCTCTCCTCTCTGATCAGGCCAAGCCGAGCGCGTGACACATGGTTACAACCGGCAAGGCACGCTCGACCCGTTCGCATGTAGATGGGCACGAGAAGTATGTAACAGCTTGATCAAGGGCTCCACCGCATGGTCAGGCATATATGCGCTTGAAAGTGCCATGTAGGCGCGCGCGACGATCTTACGGCCAAGCTCAATGCCTTCCTCTGTCGACACGAGCCAGGAGACGAGATCAGGGATATTTCTAGATGTTTCTTCAAGAAAATGCTCTCCCGGCCTGAATATGGGATGGGGATATAATGGACGACTCACAATCAAAGTCCGGTTCCAGAACCCAAGAAGGCACGACTCATACCATGCGAGAGATCCGATTTCCTGAACATCAATATTCAGTAAAATCTTGGAGTTGCGAGCTACAACATTCTGCACCGAGACCCTCTGAGGACCCCGAGCGCGAAGAACCGCCGAGCTTCGATCCCGTTCAGGATAGTTGATAAAACAACGCAACCGTGCAAAATTCGCCGCGCCCTTTAAAAATACTTCGTCGCGAATGCTATGACCAGATCCAAAGTAACATAGATCCAGCGGCCTACTGGACCACGATTCCGCTGGACGGTACTTCTCGTTTATATCGTCCCGAACGGACATACTAAGAGCATCGGACTTATCGTTGTCGACAAAGATACTTTCTTCATCTAAAGGCAAAGGTAGATACCGTGCGAACGGGATGTCACAGCAGGCATAGAGACTGCAGTTTTGTTCATTATCGTCGATGACTGCGCGACAGGAGAAGAGCAGCGGTAGGATACGCGCTCCGGGTATGGAGTGAAGGGGTTGCGTGGGATAGAGGATTGCGGACGATACGATCCCCTTCGACAGCCAACGCTCCCCCCCTTGTCGAAAAAAGAACTCATGTGGCGCAAAAAAAATGCGATTTTGCACTTGGACATCTATAGAGTGCGTCTCGTCATGTAAGTGAACAGGTATTCCGCGCGACATCAAGGCTATGGAAGTTAGCTCAGCTCGAAGTCGAACTTTAGTGTCACTCGTGCTGTGAACATAGATTGAGATACCTTGGGACGTGGCGTGGACAAGAGCGTCAACCAGATCCTGCTCAGGTAGGGGTTCAGCACCCGAGTAGCTAGGCGAGAGGCGTCTTATCGCTGCGACAACAGACTGCTCGCTACAATAGGGCCGGCCCTCCCACAAGCCATGCGCAATAAAGTGCTCTATGGCATTCGTCTCACTCGTCAAATCGCTGTTCAATCTGAGGTATACCTCCGGACGAAAAGTCGGAAGTCTTGAAATGCCGTACCTTAAAGCTGCAGGATCGGCCAAGTCCCGGAGCGAGCCATTGATGACACTCATGTTCCGCCTGATAATTGGAAATTAATATTAGGACAGGTCCGGCCACGAAGTTCTCTGTCATAGATCGCTGGCAATCACGTACCTAGGCATCGTGCTCCACCGCCTAATCCCACGCGATAAGACCGAGCTTGCACATCCATACAAGTGCCATCGCTGCCACTTCTCGGCGATGGGGTTCGAGCTGCGATAGAAGCTGTTGGAGCGATACAGGCTCCCGTCCGATACAATCCAGCAGAGATTTACATCCCGCCAAATCCATTCGCCAGTTATCTGCGAAGCTATCTAGACGGACGTCGCGAGTACGAAGCAGACCGTCCTGAAGCGCGGCCGAAGTCATCCCTGCAGGCAGCGACAATCGAGTTTCAGGACTCAGAACAGATGTGGCGAAACCGCCAAGCTGGGCATAGGGGTCACCTTTGATCGGATTCTCAGGCCAAAGATCGGACCGGCCAAAACCGCGTTCCTCCACGCGTTTGCGACCGAGATCCGCATTCAATTGCGAAATCTGACGTGCGATCACCGGCCAATCGAAAGATATTCGAATGCGATCACGACCAGCCATGCCCATGCTACGGCGCAACTGAGCATCTACTGCAAGGCGGCCGATCCGTTCGGCGGCCTGATCGATATCAACTGCGGTATGCTGGGCGACTGAGCCGACATAATACTGATAAGCATCCTGGCCAAACACATGACGTAAACTCATCATCCTCCCCGGGAAGCCGGAGGGACCGCCCAGCGTCCGAACAAGAAAGCCTTCAATCCCATCACGAACCGTGTAACGGTAGCCGTCCCAGTCGCTTGCAACGACCGGGAGGCCAGCGGCCATCGCTTCCAACGGAGCCAGCCCGAACGTTTCCTGAATGTTATCGACCAACGACAGGAAGATATCGGATGCCGACCACAACCCGGCAACCACCTCAGGATTGTTGCCATCCAGGAAATGTACTGGCACGTCCGGTGCGTATGCGCGCGCGGCCTCCTCGTAGAGCTCCGGACCAATCGGCTCGTTTGGAAACCAACCGACCATCGCGAAGTGCAGGCGTTTCCCTGCTAAGACTGCCGCCTTGGCGATTGCCTTGAACATCGGCTGTGGGAAAGCCTTCTCGAAAAACGAGAGCCGACCGAGCCAGAGCACCAGCACATCGTCTTGGCCTACATTGAGGCGCGACCGCCACTCCTCCCTACGATCCGGCCGGTCGGCCTGATCGGCAATGGCCTGCCCATCGACGCCAAGTGGAACGAGTGGCAGATCCGGTTGCGGCCGCTTGCTGCCGCCGAAGCGGTCGGACACGTAGTCCGTGAACGCATCGAACATATTGCGCATCGCGTCTTGCACGGAGGGTGAGGTGCAGATCAAAGCGTCCCAAGGCTGGAGCGGGGCGATTGTCGATGCGGCCATGTAGTCGCGTATCGCCGGCGCCCCGATCGTATGAATTAGGCCGATTAGGCTGTAGCGACGGTCGCCGACGTAACGACGCAGCCAAGCTTGGTCTGCTAAGTCTGCTTTACCTCTGAGGATACATCCTGATCTGATAGCCGCGTGAGCATCATAGATGCTTCCGGTCCGGATCCGAGTTCGGTCCATTGGTCCCCGCAGAAGGGCATGTGAGACTTCTTCTTCATTGCCAGGGATGACCGACAACACAGTCAGCTCGTCGAAACCACCGTGCTGAACCAGCGCCTTGAACAGTCCTACATTTGCCGTATCTTTACCAAACGGATTTTTGACGGAGCCAAAATGGGGACTGGGGGTATAAATAGCAAAATTGTTACTCACTTGCCCTCTCCTACCAGTCGCAACCCGGTTAATTCCGTAAACCGCAGCTGATCAGCAGCGTAGAGGCTTCGCAAGTAAAGTCGATCTGCATCCGATAATGGTGCAAGCAATGTAGTTTCTGATCCAACGTTGGCGCGCAATGCCTTTTGGTTCTCGGGGAAGTGCGATATTTCTAGAAAGTCACATACCCTTCGCAGCACCTGGTCAGAAAAATTAGAAAGATCACTCGAGGAGATATTAAGAACTTGCCGCTCCGGGAATACATTATATACTCGCTCAAGTTGATTTGCGTAGAATCCTCGCTCCACGTAGCTGTAGACTCGATGGTGGCCTCGGATGATCGGGTCATCAACCCGGGTGCGTCCTTCGCGGATAGCCCAAGAAAATGGCCGATCGTCGTATCGGCGCCGTGTCTCCATCGCCCAGTGTGAATAGGCTCTCTCAACAGGATCACGAAAAAGAAAAATCATTTTCATGTCGGGATTGTAGTTATAGATTCTTGTAATACTATCTGGCCAATATATATAGATGGGCGTTGCTTCGCCGCGCAAACGCCCATTACCCTCCTCAAAAGAAGCGTGGTAGATATTGTAGTCAGGATTTTCCCAATCGATGTCGGCATCTCGATCGAAAAAGTGAACCTCTTTGCAATCTGCCATTTGCAACTCAGCATGTCGTCGCAGATACTCAAATAGTGCTGTCGTGCCGCCCTTCTGGACACCACCGATCAGGAACCCGACGGGGGGCGTGCCTGTCATCACAACCTCGTATTCACGTCTGGCCATCATGCCGGCCTTCATCACCGTTCCGTATAAGGCATTTTGGGTCTCACCGCGCCTCCCGATCTTTCGTAGCCGATTTCGGCGCGGCGCGAGCTCGGCGATCGCCTCAAGAGCGTGGGACAAAACCGGGGTGAGCGGGTTGGAAGGGTATCGCTGGTCTCGTACCCGACGACCACTGGGCGGTGGTTGAGCCGCTTCTGTGGCCTGAACTTGAAAAGCCGGCAGATGGTCGGTCGCGTGCCTCGGCCCGAGCTGCGCTGGCCGGCATCATGTTGGTTCTGCGCAGGGGCATGCAGTAGAAGCATCTGCCGCGTTCCGAGGTGGGCTGCAGCGGCGCACGACGACTTGGCCGCGGCTGGATGCGTGGCAGGCGGCCGGCGTATGGGCTGCCCTGCACCGGTTGATGCTGGAGCAGTTTCAGGATGCCGATGCGCTCGACTGGTCGCGGGCCGCGTTCGACAGCGCGAGCCTGCCCGCGGAAAAAGGGGCACCGCGCCGGGCCTGAACCCGACGGACGAAGGCAAGCCAGGCACGTAGCGTCACCTCGTCGTGGTTGCCAACGGCACGCCGCTCAGCCTGAGACTCACCGGAGCCCATTGACACGACAGCAGCATGCTGGCCGCTTTCCTTGGTGCGGTGCCGGGCGTCCGCCAGCCCGACACAGGCCGAACCCGGGCAATATGATCGCCCCTGTCCGCGTCGCTCCTGGGTCGAACAGCTAAGAGAGTTCCTGCGATCAAGCCGTAGGCTGCGAGATCTGCAGGAGGCCAGCCCGCCCCGCCTCGCTATGGCAGGCTATACCGCGCCCGCTGGCCAGAGTGGTCGGCCCAGGCATTGATCGTACGCCGCCGCCAATGCCATGAACCGCCGGATCACGTTGCCGACCGGGCGATCATCGGCAGCCGGGGACAGCGAGGCGGCGCCTCGTGATCCGAGCGCCACAGCGCCATCTGTCCTTGCATAGCCTGGATCCGCGTGGTCAGTGCGAGCGCTACGGTCTACCGGAGAACTAGCTGATGGACGACCCCGCCTACGCCGCTCGGCGCTCGGCGCTCGGCGCTCGGCGCTCGGCGCTCGGCAAGCAGATCTGACCGAGGAGGCCCGGGCGCCATAGCGGAGCGGGCCGCGCCTCGCGACAACCGGCGGAAGGCGGCCTCAGTCCAGACCTGAGCCATTCTTGCTGGTCAGGGCTCGTAAGCGCTCCCGGTATTCCTGAAAACTCAGGTGGTGCTTCTTGAGATGGCGCTTGAGCGTCTGGTAAGGCTTGACATGGATGAAGCTGATCAGACCGTTGGGCTGGATGCTCTTGCGGACCTGCGTGGAAGCCGTCTTGTACGGATTGGACTTTGTGGATGCCGGGCTCTGTCCAAGCCCGTTGAGGGCTGAGTGAACATCCCGGATTAGCTTCGGCAGTTCAGCCGCCCGGCTTACTCGATGATCAAAGGTCAAGCCATGGATGAAGGAAAGTTAACTGCGCGCGAACACGCTGGTCATGCAGATCAGTAACGGTTCTCAACATCGACTGCCCATGTACGCGATAGCGACATAAAATTTCTGGCAGAAAAATGCCGTGCATGCCATGCTCTATGAACTTAAGCCAGAGATCATAGTCCTCCCACCCAAGATCGAGAGGCGCATAACCTCCGACACGCGCCCACGCACTACGGCGCACAAGCGCCATCGCGTCTACGTAATTGCCGACGCGAAAGAGATCGGGGTCCCATTCCGAAGCGAAACCGAAACCGCGCTCACGGCCGAAAAATTCGATCTGCGAGTATGCCACCGACGCCGCAGACGATTCAAGGGCGCGACTTAACTTCGCAATTGCTGTAGGATAGAGACAGTTATCCGCATCGAGAACAAAGACATACTTGGTCTGGGCAAGTTCAAAAGCGGTGTTTCTAGCCGCTGACAGACCGAGATTACGAGGATGCCTAATTATACAAGCCCGCCGGAAACGTTTGTGGTTTACATCTAACCAATTTGCGGCCAAGGTCGATCCTTCATCGGTAGAGGCATCGTCGACCACGATAAGATCGAGTGTTTGATGCGTCTGCTCAGAAACACTCTGCAGAGCCTCAAGTATGAACTTCTCGTAGTTGTATAAACTGATAATGACAGTGACGGATTCTGAAGTGGCAGATTTGATCATCGCATACTCCCTTAAGACCTCTAAGGGGAGCGGCACAGGACCAAATTGCTGCTTAAGCAAAGTAATCACCTCTCGGAAGATGGAGACAATGAGCGTACAGGAAAGATCTTTCGCCCTTCACGATTGCCATATTTGAGGAAGTGAAATAAAGGCTCCTGCGGTGCTTCCACGACATCAGCGTAGGCCTCCGCATACTGTATAGCACAGAACCGTGGGCCGGGGCTTCGCAACTCACGGCTGCCGTAGGCTACAAAATGGTCGATTGGATCCATCTCGTAACCCTTCAGATCAGAGTTGTATGAGCAGTACCAAGCGGCATCGAATAAGCCGGAGGACTGGACTAAAAGCCTCCTATCACAATGCTCGCGCGACCAGATCTTAACCTTTGCACTTTGAGTCAGAGAGCCCGCAATCATAGCCAACGCTGCTAATGGCGAGCGGCGCAGACGTACGAGCCTCCCTTCGGATTGAGCACGAGCCGCCTGCTCAAGCTTGAGCCGGTACTGCCATAAACGGTTGTCTTTCTCGGATCGGTTAAGCGTCTCTGCTTGCATCTGCTCCGAATGTCGCGCAAGTTCCCGCAGTTCGCATTCTGCTCTTGAACTGACTTGTTCGAGCTCTGTCTCCGCCTTTCGCAGAGCAGCTCGAACCTGTGTCAGTTCTCTCTGTGCCTCGGAAAAGTTCAACGCTGCCTCATCAGCGGCGGCCCTTGTTTCAGTAAGCCGCGATGAAATATCTTGAATCTCAGATCTGGCAGCCTCCAGGGCATCGGCATTAGCTCCATGGGACGCGATCTGTGCAGCCAAGGCTGCGCTTTCCTCCGACTTTGCCTGTGCGCTCTGTTGCTGTAGAACTTGCAGAGTATGCCCCGTCCGGCGAAGCGCTTCAGCGAGAGCACGCGTGATTCTCTCAGCGCTTGGCTTCGTCGCTCCATCCTCTATTCCGACATTCAGGCCATGGAGTAAATTTTTAAACTCAAAGCGGCCATGTGTTCCAACACTGAGGTCGACCGGGGAAGGTATTTTTTTGTCGAGAGCCAGCTGGTTGTTTTTACGCTCCAGAGCCATGACGTATTTGTTGAGATAGCGTTCCCGGATTCCGTTGAGGGCGCCCACATCGCTGAAGCCATGACCGCCCCAAGCCGGCTCTCTTTCCAATCGTCTCAAGTCTTCCACATAACGGTCAAGCTCCGGCAAATCGACGCGACCGTCAATGATCGTCTCATGTTTGTGCGAGTGATCCAGGAAGGCGTCTACCGCTGTCGCTGAAGCTTCCCCGTACGAGAAATCCATACCAATCTGAGCACTCACCCGCGCAATCGTACCCCGCCAATCGGCGAGCAAGCCATCGAAAGAGAGGAATGCACGGGGATGATTGCGCGTGGCCCTTTCAGCTTCTTTGATGTAGCGCAGCCAAAGAAGCCCCCCTCTCTCCGAGGGCCAAACACTTTCAGGAAAGACTTGCGTCTGGCGCCGCGTTAATGAAGCAGCGACCTCATCAGGCGTCCGGTATGGATGTATATAAAGATCTTGCAGGCCCATTTTTCGCATCTCATCCTGCCAAAGTGGCAGGAAAAGGCAGATGCGGGGATCTTTGATCACTACCGACGGGGATCGTGAAAATGTGTTCTGCAGGAACGCTCTGATCCGTTCACGGCCAGGTGCCGACTCACTGCTTTCGATCCATGCAGGATCGAAACCGACAGGATCGTTGACGTCCGAGTCTGCCGCATGGAGCAGCGCATCGTGAATCGCCACAACCTCCTCAGGCTCCCAGTGACCCAGCTCATTGCCGGAGAAACCCGGCACAAGCCGCTCTGGCAACTCGACGCCAAGAAGGTTCAGTACGCGCGTTAATGCAGAAGTTCCGCTTCGGTGCATGCCGGCTACGATTATTGCGCGAGGCTGCGCTGACGTCATCAACCGAGATTCCCCACTAATTCGGACTTGGTTGAGCGGCCATTCAATTCATGTCCCCACCAAACAAGACTCCTTAACTGCCGCTTTTGCTTTATCATTTCACCCCGACATATTGAATTCTTGGCAAGTAGCAGAACGAGCGCGTGTACGTACCCTCCCCGTAGAGGGTGATCGGTTCGCCCCTCAGCGCCTGCACGATCAGGTTCGAGACCACGCGCCCGTCGTTGGGGTGCATGCGTGGCCCGTAGGTGTTGAAGATGCGCACCACCTTCACGGGCATGCCGTGCTGGCGTCGGTAGTCGAAGAACAGCGTCTCGGCGCAGCGCTTGCCCTCGTCGTAGCAGGAGCGGAAGCCGATCGGGTTGACCCGGCCCCAGTAGCTCTCGGGCTGCGGATGCACGTCCGGGTCGCCGTAGACCTCCGAGGTCGAGGCCTGCAGGATCTTCGCCTTCACCCGCTTGGCCAGGCCCAGCATGTTGATCGCACCCACCACGCTCGTCTTCGTGGTCTGGACCGGGTCGGCCTGGTAGTGCACCGGCGAGGCCGGGCAGGCGAGGTTGTAGATCTCGTCCACCTCCACGTAGAGCGGGAAGGTCACGTCGTGGCGCATCAGCTCGAAGCGCGGATGCCCGAGCAGGTGCGCCACGTTC
>JAESGJ010000307.1_pt1 | contig 41690 bp, 37 predicted proteins | sample 9266241 | NCBI WGS metagenome assembly JAESGJ01 (sample SAMN14514841, study PRJNA621669) | algae metagenome | isolation source: Brasilonema octagenarum HA4186-MV1 and co-occurring heterotrophs from wet... | place: USA: Manoa Valley, Hawaii | collected 2009-07-20
CCACGGCGAGCTCACACCAGCCGAATTCGCTCTACAGTGGACCACGACCCATCAACCCCAAGCCGCATAGCGACTGGACCACCAAACGGGTCCCCCTCAGAGACGTCACCGTTGGGAACCCACCTGCGGTCCAGGAAGGCGTTAGTCATCCGGCTACGGTTGACAGACAGGATGGTTTTCAGGGCTTGTTGTCGTGCGGTGGCATCCGTGTCTGGATTCGGTCAGCATCTCGGATGTCGATACCCCGGGCAAATCAACCTACTTCCAGTGTCGGGCCCGCAAGTGGTGTTGTCGTTCGCGGGCGTCGCCATCGTCGAGTGGGGATACCTGAGGCGGCTTGCCCATGCGGATTGACGGAGGGGCTTCACGACCTTGGCGTAGTCCTCTCATGAGGATGTGGTTCAAATCGTGTTGCTGTTGTGCAGGTACGCAGGATAGTTGTTGGTGGACAACGGGAGTCGCTTGCGAGGCGGCATCGCTTGACTTCGTGTCGGAGCTGCAGGACCTGCGGATGACGTACCCACTCGGACTCAGCGAGTAGTGGAAATTGATCGCCCACGTCATTTTTGAGCGTCGCACCAGCTGGGAGATTGCATAGGATCTGCCGTTGCTAAACTCAAAATTGGCTGTCATCATGAGTCGATTGACTGGGGGGCAGGCAAACATATGGGGATGAGCAGCCGGCGTCGATTAGGCGCTTCGGAACGGCCGAACTACAACACGAACGTCAGCAGTGCGCTGCGGGATCTCGTGAAAGCGCGCGAAGTCCTGGAAGACGCTAGGCGTGAAGCGAAGTGGATCCGAAAGTGCAAGGCTCTGCACCACGCCACCCGCGCTGTTGAGGTTGCCGCGCTGGCGGCTCACAGAGCCGGGGTTGATTGGAATGAAATCGGAGATGTGCTCGGTATCGAGCGCGCGACGACAGCGGAAGTCTTCTCGATGGCCATCTCGGGGGTAGCCCCCGAGACCGAGCCGCCGATTCTGCAGCGCGATCTGCCCGCGTATGACGCCGCGGTGTCCCTCTGACCTTGGCACGACGAGCTGACGGCTAGCCCGGGCTAGACGTTTCGCCGGTGGCAGCCTGTCTAACGGCAGATGCCGTGGTGACGGACGTTCGCTTCGCGTATTACCCTGCGCCAGTGGCATGCCCGGCCTCCGTGCACGTCATTGACGAACTCTCATTGGCACGCCCCCATGTTGCTAGACACCGCCAACGGTTCCGCTGCTCTAAGTGACGCGCCAAGTAGCCGCAATCGGTATGTGATAGCGAGGGCGTTTGGACACGCCCTATCGAATCTGTCCCTCATCTGCCGAAATGGCCGGATGCGATGCTGAGCCTTCCCTGCAGGGTTACGCCGAAGTTGCTTAGCTATCTGTCGGTAACGTCCGTTCATCGGTAGACATTTGTTAGCTGCGTGCTTTGAGGGGAGCGCTCGAACCGGCTGCGGCCGTGCAGCAAGGAACTGGGGGATGCAACATTGTTTCAACTCGCGAGCCACTTTCGCCTGTTCAAGGCAATTTCCGCAGCATTCGGTGTGTCCGCCCTCTTAGCGATGGGTCTGATCGGGGTAGTTGTGGGCGGCACGCCTGACGCAAATGCGTGGGTGGGGGGCAGCGGCACGATATACATGCAGCAGGGTCAGACGACGACGCTGACCAACTCGGGAACCGTCATGCCGGAGAAGGCTGCTCCAGCTGTTAAGGCGCCGCCCTACGGACACTGACGGTGTGCGGGGCGAAACTGGCGACAGGTCTTCGCTCTACGTAGGGGGAAACCCCCATACTTTCGCGGGACGACAATCGTAGGGTTCACCTCCCCAAGATCAGGTGATGTAGTGGCATGGTCGAACGAGGTGGCAATCGGGGGATGCTCGCGTTCGGCGCATGCGTAGCTAGATCCGCTGAGCGTCACGACCGGGGGGTGTAACGAGATGGTGCTCATTGTCGCCTATCTGCTTGGGTGTCTAATCGCCACGGCGACAACGGCTTTGGTCGCTCGCAGCAAGCGTGCATCGCATGAGATGAGTCGGGAAGAAGTCGCCCTGCTCGCGGTCGTCGCCGGCGCGGTGTGGCCACTGCTGGCGGTCGCCGGCGTGCAGGCCGTCGGATTACTGGGCCTCGCGAAGTCGCTGCATCTCATGAAGTCGATCGCTGGTCACGACCAGAAGCAGCCGACGGCTGACACGGCCGTGACGCTGGCGTCGCACGCCGCCGCGTAAGAAAGTCAGTCACCCTCGCACGTCGGCACCGTCAGCACCGGAGTAACGGGGTCGACCAGCGGCTGTATCGGAAAGCGTGGCGCCCCAGCTGAAGTCGGCTCGGTCAGGTTGATCACCAACGTGCCTGACTGGCCCGGCGGGATGGCCACCTGAACCTCGAAGGTGGGGTGGCCCCGCTCGACGCCCCGGAACACCGGCACGCGTTGGCCGTTGGCCAGCGCGCTCCGCAGCGTCGCGCCCTTCGTGGCGATCAGCCGAATCGACGTGATCATGGTGCCGTTGGGAACCCGTAGCGGCGCGTCGGGCGACAGGCCCGGTGCGCCCGCGATCCACTCCGGCAGGTCGGGGGGCGCCGTACTGGTGAGCTTGACACTCACCGTCGAGTTCCGCGTCCGTCCGGTGCACTGCTCTGCGGAGTACTCGATGCTGCGCTTCAGGTAGTAATCGAGCTTGTTGCCGCCCAGGTTGTTGAGCACCACCTGGGCGTAGGGCGCGGCGTCGTCGGGCACCTCGTGCGCCAGCGGGGTCTCCTCGAGCAACTTCTGGTCGTTCGGGTCGGCGCTCCACACCTGGATCCGACCTTCGCCGACGGCCTTGCCCAGCGCCTTGAGCAGAACCCGCGGTGCCTGCACCGGGCCGGTCATCTTCTTGACGACCTCCTTGGCGATGTCCTGGAGGTACTGCTTGCGCGCCGGCTGGTCGGCCTCGTTCGGGAACCGGAGGTACAGGGTCGACTCGGTCAGTTCGACGACGTTGTCGCTCGTCACCACCTGGCCGTCGGGCATCACCACCGGACCAACCGCGCTCAGCACGTAACTCAGCGCGACCGGATCCAAGCCGATGACGCCGTCGACGTCCACCCCCGTCCGCTGCGACCACATCGACTTCCAGATCTGCGCCGTGTACGGGAAGTGCGGGCTCATGTTGGTGTTGCGGATATCGCTCGTCGGATTTGCGAAGCCATACAAGTCCGTGTAATCGGGACCGAGATCAATGGGGTTGAACACGCCACCGAGATCGGTATTCGGCGCCAATGTATCGATCGACGGAACGCCATTGTCGAATCTCAGAATTCCAAATCCGCCGAGCAAGCCGCCCGTTCCTCGCGCCTCGGCATTGGTTTGAAATCCCATGAAATACGTGCGCGGTCCGTCGGCTCCCATCATCGACGGCGCAATTCGCGCTGTGAGCGCTGCATTTTGCAGCAGAGTTGCCAAATCAGAGGTCTGCTGTTGAAGCTGTGAACGAGCCGTGCGAAGGACGGAAACGAAACTGGGGTCCGAAATCGCCTTTGCGTCGTCGTCGAGACGGGTTGCGGAGGCCGATATCTTGGCCAGCGCCGGTTCCTCGTTGCGGAGCAGTTGGACGTCCAGATGGCCGTCCTGCAGCAGACGGTCCGGCGAGATCAAGGTGCCGACCTCGGCGGAGGGCCTCAGGACGTCTGAGGCCAGCCCGAGCACGACGTCGGTGATCTGCTGGCCGGCCTGGAAGGGGCTACCCAGCCACGGCACGAAGGCCGCGACGTCCCACGGAATCGAATGCGTCGCGTCGCGAGCCCCCTGCGCGTGGGTCTGAGCGTCGGCAGCCCACTTGGCCGCCTCGTCGCCGTTGCCCTGCAGCAGGGCGTCCTTGGCCTTCTGAGCACTGCTGCGTGCCTGCTGAAGGTCGGTTTTCGCATGCAGCGCGCCGACCCCCAGCCAGCATCCGAAGGCGATCAGCACCGCGACGAAGAGCAGTCCGATCAACCACGACCGACGTCCTCTGCGCGATGTGGCGTGTCGGCTTTGCCCCGCTCCGCCGTCATCCCCGTCGGGGGACTGGTCCCCGCTATCCTTCGGCGGTCGCGAGAAGATGGGCACTCAGCGGATACTCCATGCTTCGGTGATGTGGTCACGCCCGTGATTCGGGCATGGAGCGGCTAACCCAAGACGAGGCACAGGCTGATGGCGATGCGTGTCAGATCGCTAGCAGGCACCGGTCCTGACCGTGAACGTCAGGTACGGGCCGATGGAGGCGCCGAGGCCGGCAAAGCAGATGGCGAAGTTCGGGATGAACTGCAGGAACCAGCCGACATAGGGCTGAATGAAGCCGGGCAGCAAGGCAAGAGGCGTGAACTGGAAGACGATCGTGCCGGGCTGCGGGACCGAGGCGCTGGGATTGTTGGGGTTGCCGTACCACCAGAACGGCACGTCGGCCGCCAACTGGACCGGACCCTGGATCGGGTCGGTGCCGAACAGCTGGGACATCGGAGTGGTGGGTATCAGATCGGGCCGCGCCTGCGCGATCGCCACGGGGGTGATGGTCGCGGCGGCCGCGATCACACACGCCGCGGCGCCTGCCTGGAGCCTCGTCAGGTGCGTAGTAGCAGTGGACATAAGTTCCCCCAACCGTTCAGGCAACCAAATTGTGATAAACATCCCAGACTTGACGCCCCCTGTCAACAAAAATCGTTCGCTGGAGAGGTTCTCTCGTCAGTGCATATCCGGTCGTGCGATCGGCGTGATACCTCGTTTCCTGCGGTGAGGAGCCGTCGTGCTCACCGTCGAAGCATGCTCGGCATGTTGTTTGCCTCACCTAAATGTTAATTTGCCGAATTTATTCACTTCTTGAACTGATTGAGTGACGGTGTTCGCAGCAATTCCGTCGACGCCAAATCCTTCGAATTGCCGGATCAATTGAGGTGACATTCGGCAATGGGCGATCTCTGACGGACGACGTGCTGGCACGCGCATCGCAGGCTAGATCAAGGGTTTACATACCTATGCAATTGTATCCGGAAGATGGTTGCAAAAACTTTCGCGAGCGTCAATGATCCAGTTAGCTGGCCAGCCGTGAGAGGAGGGGGATCGTGAGGTTACTGGAGCTCTATCTCGCAGGTTTCCTCCTCGCGACCGCCGTGCTGGTTCTGGTGGCTGTCGGCCTGCGCAAGTCGCACGGCATGCGTCCGGTCTCGATGGTTGCCCTGGCGTTGTCCGCAGGCCTGGCGTGGCCGCTGTTGGCGGTTGCCGTGGTCCAGGTGGCCTGCTTCGTCACGTTGGCCAAGGGGTTCCGCACGATCGGGGTGCGCAACGGCCGGGTCCTACCCGCAGCCGACGAGCCGCTGCTCGACGGGGCGGACGATCAGACCGTGCCGATGATGATCGTCGAGCTCGGCGACGACGCCGGGGATCAGCTGACCTCCGACAGTCTGCGCTCGAGAAAGGCCCTCGCGGGTTCGGAGCCACTGCAGCCCAGCGCGATCTGATACCACCGAGCGGCGTCCGTGGGTCGACCGCTGCGGCGCAACAGGTCGGCGCGAATCGAGGCGACGGTCGCCGAGTCACGGAGCCGTGGGTCGTGTGCCACGTCGTCCAGCGCGGCCAACCCGGCGTCGAAGCCGTGCAGGAATCCCACGGCCAGCGCGCGGTTGGCCCGCGCTACCGGCGAGCCGGTCAGCGTGATCAGCCGGTCGTAGGCCGCGCAGATCACCGCCCAGTCCGTCTCGGCAAACGTCGGCGCCGTGGCGTGCACCGCGGCGATCACCGCCTGCGGCAGGTAGGAGCCCACCGAACCCTCAGCCATCCGCAGCTGCTCCAGCCCGCGCGCGACGCGGCCGCGATCCCAGCCCGTGCGGTCCTGCTCGTCGAGCGGAATCAACGCACCGGCGCCGTCGACCCGCGTCGCACGCCGCGAGTCGTGCAACAGCATCAGCGCCGCCAAGGCGTGGGCGTCCAGCGCCGCGGGCATCAGAGCGCACATCTCGCCCGCGAGTCGAATGCCCTCGTCGCACAGCTCGTCGCGGATGGCCGACGGGCCTCCCGTCGACCAGTACCCCTCGGTGAACACCGAGTAGATGCAGGCCAGCACATGCGGCACGCGGTCGGCCAACAGGTCGGCGGGCGGCACCCTCAGCGGGATGTTGGCGCCACGAATCTTGCTCTTGGCCCTGGTGATTCGCTGCCCGACCGCACCCTCGGTCTGCAGCAGGGCCCTGGCGATCTCGGGCACCGTCAGCCCGGAGATCAGCCGTAGCGTCAACGCCAGTTGCGAGGCGGGGTCCAGCGCGGGATGGGCGCAGGTGAACATCATTCGAAGCTCGTCGTCGCGCACGGGATGGACGGGGACGCCCTCGATGCGGGCCCACGCGTTGTCGCTCACGGCGGCGAGCTCCTTTCCGGGCCGTGCCGACTCGCGACGCAGGCGATCGAGCGCGCGATTGCGGGCCACGGCCACGATCCAGCCGCCGGGGTTGTCGGGCACACCGTCGCGCGGCCATGCCCGCAGTGCTTCGGCGAAGGCCTCCTGGACGGCGTCCTCGGCGACGGTGAGGTCACCGGACCACCGGGCCAACGCGGCGACGGCCGGGCCCCACTCGCGTCGAAAGACGCCGTCCAGGTTGGTCATTCAGCGATGGCTACAGCCCGGAGACGCCGGCCAGCTGCCGGAGTTCCACCAACCCCGCGGGAATCATCGAGGCGATCTTGACTGCTTCGTCGCGGTCCGCCGCCGCCAGCAGGTAGAAGCCGTTGGCGACCTCGGCGCCCTCGACGAACGGTCCGTCGGTGAGCGACACCTTCCCGTCGCGCACCGTCACCGTCGTCGCCGCGGTCGGCGGATGCAGCGGTGCGCCGCCCAGGAAGTGATCGCCCGCGACCTTGGCGCACTCGACGTGCTCCGCAGAACGTGCCTCCCACTCCGGGCTGCCGGGCACGTTGACGTGATCGGGGGACTCGAGCAGCAGCGCCAGCCAGGCGTTGTCCACCGGGGCGGTCGGCGCCATCCAGTGCACCATCGGCCAGATCTCCACCGCGCCGTACTTCGCGGCGGGGATCTGCCCGGCCAAGTCGAGCGCCTCGTCCAGGTTGTCCGCCTCGAACACGTAGTAACCACCGGCCACCTCGGCGCCCTCGGCGAAGGGACCGTCGGTGACGCTCGGGCGGTCCGGCCCGCCGGTGATCCGCGCTCCGGTCGCCGTCGGCAGGAGTGCGTCGCCGCCGCGGATGTGACGGGCCGCGTCCTCGTGGAACTTCTGGTACGCCGCCATCTCGGTGGCCTGCTCGGCGGGGTCGGCGGGACGGCCGTTCTCGGGGCTGAGCAGCAGTGCGAAGTAGTGCATCGGGATACCTCCGGCTAGCGAGCAGAACCCTGTGTCCCACTCTCTACCCGTCCGACGAACGGCGTGTCCCCGATCCGACACGTTCAGATTTAGCAATCTTGCTGACATGCGGGTCAATTGACGTATGTGTCGCACGCCACTGTGCGAGCATGCCGTGGGGGTCAGCGCTCGCGTGACTCCGAGGCGCGGTAACTGGAGGTCGACATGCGTCGCACAATCCGCTCGATTGGTGTTCTCTTCGGCTCGCTTTTGGGCGTGGTCGTGCTGTCGATCGGCTCGGCCTTCGCGGCGGCCCTGGCCTTTGGTGCGGTGGGGCTATTCGTCCCCGGCACCGGCACTCCCAACGCGAACGGCGTCGCCGACTACCTGTCGAACGCACGCGATCGGTACACGCAGACCACGGCGTGCACGAACTCGACGAACTGTCCGACGGAGCTGGAGAACCCCGGCGCCGCGACGCTGGAGGGCATCAACTACCCGGCGACGTTCTTCCCGCTGTTCATCTTCAACAACTGGTGCACGCTGTCACGCTGCAACACCTGGGACGACTCGGTGGGCCAGGGGACCGCGCAACTCAACGCGCAGCTCGACACGGCACTGCACGGACCCGGGAACAACGGCCAGGACGTCGTCGTCTTCGGTTACTCGCAGGGCGGAGCGGTCGTCGCCGACTCGCTCAACGGCTACATCAACAGCCTGTCCGCCGCGGACAAGGCACGCATCCAGATCGTCACCATCGGCGGCATCGAGAACCCCGACGGCGGACTGTGGCAGCGGCTGAACTTCATTCCGTTCCTGAGCTACATTCCGTTCCTCAACGTCTCCCTCAACCCGCCGATGAACCCGAACACCGGGGTGAACTACACCAGCATCGGCTTCCAGTACGACCCGGTGGTCAACGCGCCCAAGTACTTCGGAAACCCCTTCGCTCTGATCAATGCGTTGGCGGCCTTCGAGAACGTGCACGGCTACTACCTGGCGCCCAACGGCAACGGCCCCACGGACACGCTGCCCTTCGGCTACACGGACACCACTCTGGCGGCGGCGATCGACTGCAGCGGAGGGACCAACCCGAACTGCAAGACCGACAAGTACGGCAACACCTACATCACCATCCCGGCGACGACGCTGCCGATCTACAACTTCATCCTCGGCCTGACGCCCAGTGCGCTGACCCCGCTGGTGCAACCCATCGTCAACCTACTGACGCCGGTAACCAGGCTGCTGGTCGATCTGGGCTACGACACCAGCGGTGACCCCAGCGTGCCGACGCCGCTGTCGTTACTGCCGTTCAACCCGGCGACGTTCAACCCGATCGACTTCTCGCTGAAGTTCGTGCAGGCGATCGCCCAGGGCGTCCAGGACGCGCTCAACGGCGGCCCGACCACGCAGGTCACGCCGGCCACCACGCCCGTCGTCACCTCGAACGTCCTCGCGCGAAACTCGGTGGTGGCGAACGTCGACCCGACGCCGGCGGTGGACACGACGGCTCCCGCCGTCGACAAGGTCGTCGCGGCGGCCGACGTCGTGACGCCGCCGTCCACTGACCAGGGCACGTCCGGCACCGACAAGGGCGCGGCCACCCCGGCCGCCGACAAGTCGAGCACCGATACGACCGGCACGGACAAGTCGGGTACCGATACGACGGGCACGGACAAGTCGGGTACCGATACGACGGGCACGGACAAGTCGGGTACCGATACGACGGGCACGGACAAGTCGGGTACCGATACGACGGGTACGGACAAGTCGGGTACCGATACGACGGGCACTGGCACAGGCACGACGTCGTCGGACAAGGACACCAAGGACGCCAAGGACGCGGCCGACAAGGCGGCCAAGGACAAGGCCGACAAGGACGCCAAGTATGCGGCCGACAAGGCGGCCAAGGACGTCGCGGACAAGGCCAAGGACACCGCGGCCGCCAACGGCGCTGCATCGACGGGATCCGCCGCCAAGGACGCGACGACCGGCACCACCACCACGGCCGCGAGCGACGCGGGCGCGTCGGAGAAGTCCGCAGCCTGAGATACGAGAAACGCCCCGGCGATCGCCGGGGCGTTTCTCGTATCCGCGATCAGGCCGCGGCGCCGGGCTTCAGGTAGGTGACCAGGCTGACGTCGATCTGCTCGTCGACGAAGTAGTACTGGCAACCGGTCAGGTACTTCATGTAGCGGTCGTAGTTCTCCACGCCCGCCGCGGCGATCGCCTCGTCCCTGTGCTGCTCGAGCTTGGCGGCCCAAATGCCGAGGGTCTTGATGTAGTGGTTGCGCAGCGACAGCGCCTCGGGAACGGTGAAGCCCGCCTTCTCGCCACGCTCGATCATCATGTCCGTGGACGGGATGCGGCCGCCGGGGAAGATCTCGGTGATCATGAACTTGATGAAGCGGGCCATCTCGAAGGTCAGCTTCTTGCCGCGCGCCTGCAGGTTGTCCGGGTGGTACGCGACGCTGCTCTGGATGGTCATCCGGCCGTCGTCGGGCAGGATGTCGAAGCACGTCTTGAAGAAGTCGTCGTAGCGCTCGAAGCCGAAGTGCTCGAACGCCTCGATGGACACGATGCGGTCGACCGGGGCGTGGAACTGCTCCCAGCCCTCGAGCCGGACGTCGAACGTGCGCTCGCTGTTCAGGTCGGCCAGCAGCTGATTGCAGTAGGCCTGCTGGTTCTTCGACAGGGTCAGTCCGATGACGTTGACGTCGTACTTCTCCATGGCGCGCAGCAGCGTCAGACCCCAGCCGCAGCCCACCTCGAGCAGCGTCATCCCAGGCTTGAGGTCGAGGCGGTCGAGGTGCTGGTCGACGTTGGCGATCTGCGCGTCGGACAGCGTGACGTTCGGTCCCGTGAAGTAGGCGCAGCTGTACTTGCGCGTCGGGTCCTGGAACACCCCGAAGAAGTCGTCCGACAGGTCGTAGTGGGCCTGAATGTCCTCGAAGTGAGGAGTGAGGTCCTTGGTGCCAGTGGAGTCAGACATGTTTTTTCTGCTAGGCCTTTCGTCATCAAGCTGCCGGCATCGCCGAATCGGACCGCAATGTGATCCGCACCCTACGCGGCGCCGTGGCGCGACACGCACAACTAGCGGTACACCCTAGCGTTTCGCGGGCGTTCCACTCCAATTCGCTCCGACTACTTCTCCAGCGTGAACTGGCACACGTCGATGTAGCCCTCGTGGAAGCCCTTGGCACATCCGGTGAGGTAGTGCATGTAGCGGTCGTACACCTCTTGGGACTGGATGGCGATGGCCTCGTCCTTGTGCGCCTCGAGCGCGGCCGACCACGTGTCCAGCGTCCTGGCGTAGTGCTTCTGCAGCGACTGCGTCCTGGTCAGGTTGAAGCCGGCCTTCGTCGCGTACTCGCCCGCCATCTCGGTGGTGGGCAGGTATCCGCCGGGGAAGATCTCGGTGAGGATGAACTTCACGAATCGCGCGATCGAGAAGGTCAGCGGCAGTCCGGCATCGGTCATTTGCTGCAGCGTCAGCGCGGTGATGGTGTGGAGCAGCATCACGCCGTCATCGGGCAGCAGCTTGTAGGCCGTGGCGAAGAAGTCGTCCCAGCGGTCCTTGCCGAAGTGCTCGAAGGCGCCGATGGAGACGATGCGGTCGACGGGCTCGTCGAACTGCTCCCAGCCGTTGAGCAGCACGCGCTTGGTGCGGGGGCTGTCGTGCTTGGCGAACACGCTCTCGACGTGGGCCTTCTGGTTCTCGCTGAGGGTCAGGCCGATGACGTTGACGTCGTACTTGTCCAGCGCCCGCAGCATCGTCGAACCCCAGCCGCAGCCGACGTCGAGGAGCGTCATGCCGGGCTTGAGGCCCAGCTTGCCCAGCGCCAGGTCGACCTTGGCGAGCTGGGCCTCCTCGAGCGTCATGTCCTCACGCTCGAAGTAGGCGCAGCTGTAGGTCTGCGTGGGATCGAGGAAGAGGCTGAAGAACTGATCGGACAGGTCGTAGTGGGCCTGAACGTCCTCGAAATGAGGTTTCAGCGGGTTCTTCCGCGCGATCTTCGACATGTACGTGACGCCTCTCTTGGCTGATCAGTGGCCCGGCAGCGTCGCCGATGACTCGCCAAACCCCCGATGCTGCTCATCGGGCACTCTACGCTGACCAACCCCCGCCAGCCGAATCCGACAATCGCCGACGGTGTCACCGGGACGTCGGCCTCAGGGCACCTCAGCAAACGTGGTCTTGAGCTCGCCGACGATGTCGTCCCACAGCGGTTCTGGCAGATCGTGGGCCATTCCGTCGAACAGCACCAGCCGGGACCGGCGAATCGCCTTGGCGACGGCGCGACCGCCGGACGGACGCATCAGCTTGTCGGCCTTGCCGTGGATCACGACGGTCGGGGCGGTGATCTGCCTGTCGTAGTGCTCGAGGCTGCCACTGCCGAGGATCGCGCTGAATTGCCGTGCCACGCCTGCCGGGTAGTAGCAGCGGTCGTAGAACTCCTCGGCCTCGGCCGCCCGCGCCTCGTCGGACACCGGGTAGCCGGGGCTGCCGATGATCTTGCCGACGCGCACCGAGTTCGCGATGACGCCCTCGCGGGAGGTGTCCTTCGGCCGCGTGGTGACGGCCTTCAGTTGCTTGGGGCCCGGCGGCGGGAGCAGCGCCCGGTTGTTGCTCGAGAAGATGACGGCCAGCGTCTTGGTGCGCTGCTGATACCGCGCGGCGAAGATCTGCGCGATCATTCCGCCCATCGAGCCGCCGACGACGTGGGCCTTCTCGACGTCCAGGTGATCGAGCAGTGCCGCGGCGTCGTCGGCCATGTTCTCCAGCGTGTAGACGGCCTGGTTCTTCAGCCCGAACTGCGAGCGCAGCATCCTGGGCAGCAGCGGGGCGCCGGTGTGCCTGCCCTCGACCTTGCTCGACAGGCCGACGTCGCGGTTGTCGTAACGGATCACGCGCAGTCCCTGATCGACGAGCCTCTCGCAGAATCCCGTGCGCCAGAAGGTCAATTGCGCGCCGAGTCCCATGATCAGCAGGACGGCGGGGTCGTTGGGATCGCCCATGTCCTCATAGGCGATGTCGAGGTCGCCGGACGTGGCGGCGCCGGTGCGGACTTTCATCAATGCTCCTTGCGCAAGCGCTCGTCGGCCATCAGGCGTCCAACTCGTCGGAGTGCTCGCGGCTGACCTCGACCATGAAGTTGGCGAAGTAGCCGGTCAGCTGCGGGTCGGTCATCATCTGCCACCGCGGCGCGAGCAGCTTCATGTAGCGCTCCACGTAGAGGAACTGCTTGCCGATGAGCACCAGCTCGCGCGGCAGCTTCACGTCGTAGGCCTCGGCGAGCGTGGAGAGCTGCTTGCCGATCTCGGCGTAGGACATGTCGCCCAACGACGTCATGGTCAGCGGGGTGGCGAACTTCTCCAGGTCCTTCGCGGCCTGCGCCTCGGGCTTCACGTTGCCGACGGCGCCCATCAGGACGACGATCTTGCCCGCCGCCGCGTGGTCCTTCTTCACCAGCAGCGCGTACACCAATTCCCGCAGGAGCCAACGGGTGCGGGGATCGATGCGGCCCATGATGCCGAAGTCGAAGAAGACGATCTTGCCGTCGTCATCGACGTAGAGGTTTCCCGCGTGCAGGTCGCCGTGGAACAGGCCGTGCCGCAGCCCGCCCTCGAAGACACTGAAAAGCAATGCCTTGACCAGCTTTTCGCCGTCGAAGCCCTTCTTGCGAATGGCGGCGACGTCGTCGATGCGGGTGCCCTGGATGCGCTCCATCGTCAGCACCCTCGCACTGGTGAGGTCCCAGTACACCTGGGCCACGCGGATGTCCGCGCCCAGCGGCGAGGCGTGCATGTGCGACACCCAGGCGTCCATCGACTGCGCCTCGAGGCGGAAGTCGAGCTCCTCGGCGAGGTTGTCGGCGAAGTCGGCGACCACGTCCTGCGCGGAGAGTCGACGGCCCAGCTTGGCCAGTTCGACGAGCTGCGCCCCGCGCTTGAGGATCTGCAGATCGGCGGCCACGCGCCTGCGGATGCCGGGCCGCTGGATCTTGACCACGACCTCCTCGCCAGAGTGCAGCGTGGCGTAGTGCACCTGCGCGATGGACGCCGAGGCGAACGGCTCCTCGTCGAAGCTCTTGAAAAGGGTGGCCGGATCGTCGCCAAGCTCTTCCTTGAAGAGCTTGTGCACCTGCTCGGTGTTGGCGGGCGGCACGCGGTCGAGCAGGCTGCGGAACTCGCGGCTCATCGGCTCGCCGAAGGCGCCGGGACTGGACGCGATGATCTGGCCGAACTTGACGTAGGTGGGGCCGAGGTCGGCGAACGTCTGCGGGATCTGCTTGATGATCTTCTGCTGCAGTGAGCCGCGGCCGACGAGATTGCTGACGACCCGCGCGCCGGTGCGGGTGAGCTGCCATCCCGTCACGCCGATTCGGGCAGCCTCGACCGGCAGCGGCACCCGGTCCAGCCGGGCTACCTCACGGTGCTTGGTGGTTGACATAGGTGCAGTGTCTCAAAGGTGCCGGTCGCGGGGAAATTTCACGTGGCGCCGGTCACACTCTCGTTCCCCGCCGAACGTGGATTACCCCCACGCTCCACCGCGCTTGAGACGTGGGGGTAACCCACGTTCGGCGAGGAGGTGGCGTCAGGCGAAGGTGTGCTCGACCTCGATGCGGGTGCGGACGGGGTCGCTGCCTGGCACGTGGGACGGCATGGTGTGGGCGACGGTCGTGCCGCCGGCGACCTTGGCCTGGGCCTGGCGAAACTCGGGGATCGGCCCCGCCGCCGCATGCAACCCGTTGATCACCGACCACACCGCGGCGCGGCGTGCCGTGCGTTCGACGACGTTGGGGGACTGGTGCTGGATCAACTGCCTGGCCCACTTCGGCATGGTGTCGCGGATGGCCCAGTCGATCGCACTCTGCGGCATCGGCAGATTCGGGCCGGTGGCCATGGCCGCGCCGTGGGTGAGCGCCAGCCGCGGCAGATAGGACTCGAGGCAGTCCAGCGTCTCGGCCTTGGTGGTCGGTAGGTCGGTGCCGCCCAGCGCGTGGCCGACGCGGGTGAACTCGCCGTAGTAACGGTCGAGTCTCCTGCCGCGCAACGGGTTCGGGTGATACATCTCGTGCGCGGTCGCCAGCCCCCACACCACCGTGGCGTAGTTCCAGCGCAACCAGTCGGGATCGTCGGCGTCGTAGGAGGCGCCGTCCGGCCGCACGCCCTTGACGGTGTGGTGCATGGCCCGCACCGTCTGCGCCAGGCGCTCGGCAGTGGCCGTCGAGCCGTACGCGGTGCCGATGAAGAACGCGATCGAGTGCCCCAGTCGTACCGAGGCCCCCTTGGGATCCAGTCGCGTGGTGGGCGTGCCGTCGGCGTTGCGCGCGACGAGGCGGGAGTGGTGCATGCCCATCCAGTAGATCGACGGGTCAAGCCGCTCGACGTACGCCGCGCACTGCAGTCCGAACACCAGCGCCTCCAGGTGCGAGTGCACGTGCCACCGCGCTGCCCGGGCCGAACCAACCCGGATCGCCGGCTGGTCCGGCGAACTCCATGCCCCGGAAGTAGTGCTTGCGGACGTCGTCGTCGAACTTCTTCTGCAGTCGTTGCTCGACGATCTGGTGCGGCAGGAGCACGGCGGAACCCTCCTCGGAGGTTTGGCTACGGATGTTGTCACTCTACCTCTGTGGTTACGGCCGTGACCAGAATTAGCGGACGATAAGCTGCTGCCGTGGCGTCTCCGACCAGGTGGGCTGGCGTTCCCCTCGCGGACCGTCGCGCCGAGCGGCGAGGGTTGTTGATCGCTGCGGCCTTCGGTCTGTTCGGCGACGGCGGCGAACCCGCGGTGTCGGTCCGCTCGGTGTGCCGCGAATGCGGGCTCAACACCCGCTACTTCTACGAAAGCTTCGACAGCACAGACGAGTTGCTGGGCACGGTGTACGACGACGTGAACGCCGCCATGTCGCATACGGTCGAGACGGAGATGGTCGCCGCGGGCGAACTCGTCGCCGCGCGCACCCGGGCGGGTATCGCGGCGGTGCTCACCTTCTGTTCGGAGGACCCCCGGCGCGGACGCATCCTGTTCACCGACGCCCGCACCAACCCCGTACTGATGCAGCGGCGGGAGGCCACGCAGGCGCTGCTGCTCGAGCTCGTCGTCGCCGAAGGCGGGAGGCAGCACCCGGACGGCGACCCCGTGGCCGCCCGCGTCGGTGCCGCGATGTACACCGGCGCGATGGTCGAGCTGGCCCAGCAGTGGCTCGCGGGCACCCTGGGTGACGACGTCGACGCCGTCGTCGACCACGCGCTGGCGCACGTCCTCCGCGGCTAGCGCGCGTTCGCGACCACCGCGTCGACCACGGGGCGCCACACCGGCTGGGGCAGATCGTGACCCATGCCGTCGACGACGAGGAACCGCGCGCCGTCGATGACGCGAGCCAGGTTGCGGCCGTTGCGAACTCGGATCATCGGATCATGCGTGCCGTGGATGACGATCGTCGGCGCCGTGATCCGGCGGGCGAACTTGACCAGGCTGCCGGTGCCGAGGATCGCGTCGAACTGCCGGAGGCTGCCCTGCGGGTAGTCGCTGCGGGCGGTGAGCGTCTCGACGCGGTGGCGCAACTGTTCGTCGGACGGCAGGAAGTTGGGCCCGTTGATCACCGCGATGTTGCGCACCTCGTACGCGACCTTGGCGGCCTTCGGCGCGTCCTCACCCGGCGGGTTGAACGCCAGCTTGATCACGCGCCACGTCGGGAGCGCGGACAGTGCCCGGCCCGAACTGGTCATCAGCAGGGCCAGCGACGCCACCCGGTCGGGATGAGCGCCCGCCAGGATCTGGGCGATCATGCCGCCCATCGACGCCCCGACGACGTGCGCCCGCTCGATGCCGAGGTGATCGAGGAGGCCGCGCGCGTCGTCGGCCATGTCGAGCAGCGTGTACGGCACGGGACTGGACCTGCCGAGCAGATATCGCCCGATCCGCGGGACGACGGAGCCCTCGGCGCGTTGGCCGCTCATCTTGGTGGACAACCCGATGTCGCGGTGGTCGTACCTGATGACGCGGAAACCCTTGGCCACCAACATCTTGCAAAACCCGTCGGGCCACATCGGCAACTGGGCACCCACGCCCATGATCAGCAGGACGGGCGGGTCGGCCCGGTTGCCGAGGTCCTCGTAGTACAGCTCGACGGGCCCGCAGACCGCACGCCCGGTGCGCTTGCGCATCCCTCCGTTCTACGCGACGGCGCGGGCCCGCCGTCGGTCAGGCCGTCTCGGGCGTGAAGGGTTTGAGCCAGTCGGTCTCCGGCCAGCCCTCGATCCCGGCGATCAGTTCGTACATCGAGGCGCCGTCGATGGTCTCCCTGATGATGTCGCCCTGGCCGGCGTGGCGGGCCAACTCCTCGATCACGTGGAACACCACCCAGCGCACCGACCAGGCATCGACGTCCTTCGGGAACCACGGGGCATCGCGTGGCACCGGCACCGCGGCGCCGAGGTCGGCGGTCTCGACGAGTTGCAGTGCCTCGGCGCAACCGGCCTCGAACCGCTCCAGCAATGCCGCGAGGGTGTCGTCGGGCTTCATCAGGAACTCGTCGACGTACTCGGCGCGCCGCTCGTCCATCGAGCGGCCGTCGGCGGGCGGGGAGTCCGGCGCCGCGGCGATCCGCAGCATCCAGCCGTGCTGACAGTTGGTGACGTGCTTGATGAGGGCGCCGATCGACAGCGCGCTGACCGTCGGGGTGGCGCGCGCCTGCTCGTCGGTGAGGCCGAACGCCAGCGCGCGGAAGGCGTGCTGCTGCTGAGCCAGGAAGTCGCGAAGGCCTTGGCGCTCGTCGGCGATGGGTGGGGGCATGGCGGGCATGTCAGTTCTCCTCGGTAGCGGTGTGGACGTAAAGGTCTCGCAGCAGGGCGATTTCGGCGCCGTGATGGATCAGTTCCCGGTTGATGTGCAGGATCAGGTCGAGCGTCGGTCTGTCCGCCCACGGCCCCTCGGCCGGGCCGACGGGACGCCCGAGCGCATCGTCGGTGAGGGTGCGGACGCCGGTCATCCACCTGGCGTAGGCGTCGTCGAGTTGGCCAAGGGCAGTGGTGGCGTCGGTGGCGTAGTGCCACGTCTCATAGGACGCGGGCGGACCGTCGAAGTGCGAATGTGCTCGCACCGCAAGCACACCCACGATGACGTGGGCCAGCCGCCACGCGATCGTGGTCACCGGCTCGGGTTGCGGTGGTGGGTAGGCGAAGTCGACGGCGCCGTCGGGATGCACCGTCCAGCAGTCGGGCACCGGCTGCCAGAGGTACTCGTCGTCGGTCAGGCCGTCCAGGCGCGGGCGCAGCTGGTGCGTCCAGTGCCAGTCGATCTGGTCGGCCAGGTGGGTGGTGAGGCTGCTCATGCGATCAGCCTGTCAGGAGTTTAGGACGGTTTCTGTCCTAAGACTGCGGCAGACTGTGGACATGTCCGAGACGACCAGCCGCGTGCTGCACCTTCTGGGCCTGCTGCAGTCACGGCGGGTCTGGTCGGGAGACGAGCTGGCCGAGCGGCTCGGGGTGACCGGCCGCAGCGTGCGACGTGACGTCGAACGGCTCCGCGAGCTGGGCTACCCCGTACACGCCAGCAAGGGCCACGGCGGGGGATATCAACTGGGCGCGGGCGCCGCGCTGCCGCCGCTGCTGCTCGACCCCGACGAGGCCGTCGCCATGGCGGTCTGCCTGCGGGTGGCCGCCGGTGGCAGCGTCGCGGGTGTCGGCGAGTCCGCCCTTCGGGCACTGTCCAAGCTGGACCAGGTGATGCCGTCACGGTTGCGTGCGCAGGTCGCCGCGGTGCACGACGCGACGACCACGTTGACGACCGGGCAGTCCGACGAACTGGTCGAGCCCGACGTGCTGATGACCCTGGCGCGCGCCACCCGCGATCGCGAGCACGTGAGCGCAGGCTACGTCGACCGGGCGGGCAACGTCTCCGAGCGGCGGCTGGAGCCCTATCAGCTGGTGACGACCGGCAGGCGCTGGTATCTGCTGTGCTGGGACCGTGACCGTGACGACTGGCGCAGTCTGCGGCTGGACCGCATGGCCGACGTGCGGGCCCGCGGCACCACGTTCGTCGCGCGGGAGGCGCCCGACGCGGCCAGCTACGTGCGGCGCGCGATCACCGCGTCGCCCTACCGGTACGTCGCCAAGGTCAGGTACCGAGCCTCGAAGGAGGCTGTGGCGCAATCATTTTCGAGTGCCGCCACCGAGATCGAGGCCGACGGACCCGACGCGTGCATCGTGACGGCGGGCGCCGACGACGCCGAACGGATGGTGCCGTGGCTGGCGGTCCCCGGCGTCGAGTTCGAGGTGCTCGAGCCGCCGGAGGTGATCGCGGCGGTGCGGGCGGTCGCCGAACGGCTGGTCAGGGCGGCGGACTGCTCACGGGAAGGTGGGGAGCCCACGTAGGGTGGCCAGATGCACGTCACCTCGGCCGAGTCGACGGAGCTGTTCACCGGCCCAGCCGACGCAGCGCTGCAACTGGTGCGGGTGCACTACCGGTTCTGCTCCAAGGTGACCGCGGTGCGCGTCGAGGGCCCGGGGTTGGAGACCGTCGGCGAGGTGCAGGCGACGCCGCGCGGACGCACCGTCGAGGTGCCGGTGCGGGTCAGTGGCAGGGCGGTCGGCGACCGGATCGGTGCGCAGGTGCTGGTGGGCCGGGACACCGTCGACTTCGACTTCGTGGTCGCCGAGCCCGGCTGGACGATGCACATGATCAGCCACTTCCACTACGACCCGGTGTGGTGGAACACCCAGGCCGCCTACACCAGCGTGTGGACCGAGGACCCGCCCGGTCGCGCGAGGCAGACGAACGGTTTCGAGCTGGTCAATGCGCACCTCGAAATGGCAAGGCGGGAGCCGGAATACAAGTTCGTACTCGCCGAGGTCGACTACCTCAAGCCCTACTGGGACACCAACCCCGAGGACCGCGACGATCTGCGGCGACTGATCGACCTCGGCCGCGTCGAGATCATGGGCGGCACCTACAACGAGCCGAACACCAACCTCACCAGTCCAGAGACCGCAATCCGGAACTTCGTGCACGGCATGGGCTTTCAACGCGACGTCATGGGGGCCAACCCGGCGACGGCATGGCAGCTCGACGTGTTCGGCCACGATCCGCAGTTCCCAGGGATGGCCGCCGACGCCGGGCTGACGTCGAGCTCGTGGGCGCGCGGCCCCTTCCACCAGTGGGGTCCGATGTCCGGCGACGGCGATCCCGAACGCATGCAGTTCGCCAGTGAATTCGAGTGGATGGCGCCGTCGGGGCGTGGCCTGCTGACGCACTACATGCCCGCGCACTATTCCGCGGGGTGGTGGATGGACTCGTCGGCGTCTCTCGAGGATGCCGAAGACTCGGTCTTCCAGCTGTTCTCGAAGATGCGCAAGATCTCGCTGACCCGCAACGTGCTGCTGCCCGTCGGCACCGACTACACCCCGCCGAACAAATGGGTCACCGAGATCCATCGCGACTGGAACGCCCGCTACACCTGGCCGCGGTTCGTGTGCGCACTGCCCAGCGAGTTCTTCGCAGCCGTCCGGGCCGAACTCGACGAGCACGGGGTGACCCCGTCGCCCCAGACCCGCGACATGAACCCGATCTACACGGGCAAGGACGTTTCCTACATCGACACCAAGCAGGCCAACCGGGCCGCCGAGAACGCGGTCCTCGAAGCCGAGCGGTTCGCGGTGTTCGCCGGCCTGCTCGCAGGCGCGACGTATCCGGAGGCCGCCCTGGCCAAGGCGTGGGTGCAGCTGGCCTTCGGGGCACATCACGACGCCATCACCGGATCCGAGTCCGATCAGGTCTACCTCGACCTGCTGACCAGCTGGCGCGACGCGTGGCAGCTGGGCCGCGACGCCCGTGACACCGCGCTGAGCCTGCTCTCCACCGCCGTCGACGGTTCCGTGATCGTGTGGAACCCGCTGGCGCACAACCGGACCGACGTGGTGACGATGCATGTCGACACGCCGTTCGACGGGGCCGTGGTCGACGCGGACGGCGGTGCGGTGCCGGTGCTGGTCGAGCACGACGGGCACACGTTGACCTGGCTCGCAAAGGACGTGCCGTCGCTGGGCTGGCGGTCCTACCGGTTCGTGGCGGGTGATGCGCCGTCGCGGTGGGAGGCGCTGCCCGGCGATGGGATCGCCAACGAGCACTACCGGCTGCGCGTCGACCGGGGCCGCGGCGGAGGTGTGTCCTCGTTGGTGGTCGGCGACCGCGAGCTGATCGCCGAGGGCCGCGTCGGCAACGAACTCGCCGTCTACGACGAGTATTCCGCGCATCCGAAGGCTGGAGAGGGGCCGTGGCACCTCCTGCCCAAGGGTCCGGTCACGACCTCGTCGAGCACCCGCGCCACCTCGATGCAGCGCTACCGCAGCGCGCTCGGCGAGCGGGTCGTCGTCTCCGGCCGCATCAAGAACCTGCTGGCCTACACCCAGACCATCACGCTGTGGCAGGGCATCGACCGGGTGGACTGTCGCACCACGGTCGACGAGTTCACCGGTTCGGACCGGATGCTGCGGTTGCGGTGGCCGTGTCCCGTGCCGGGCGCCATGCCCGTCAGCGAGGTGGGCGACGCGGTGATCGGGCGCGGCTTCGGCCTGACGCACGACCGCGGCTCGGCGAAAGCCGTTGACACGGAGAAGTTCCCGTACACCCTGGACAACCCCGCCTACGGCTGGTTCGGGCTGTCGTCGACGGTGCGGGTGCGGTTCGGCTCCCACGCCGTCCGAGCCATCTCGGTCGCCGAGGTGGTGTCGCCGGGCGGGACCGCGGATCCGCTGGCCCGTGACCTGATGGTGGCGCTCGCGCGGGCGGGTGTCACGGCGACCTGTTCGCACGCCTCGGCGGCCCGATACGGCGATCTGAGCGTCGATTCGAATCTGCCCGACGTGCGGATCTCCCTCGGCGGGCCCGACGAGAACGCCTTCACCAGAGCGGTTCTGGGCGACTCCACCGGTACCGCCGAGCGCACCTGGGTTCCGGCAGTCGCTCCGTTGAGGGACGCCTGGGTGCCTGGGGCCGACTTGCGAGGCGTGCACGCGCTGCCGGTGCTGGTGATCGGCGGACCGACGCTGGCCGATGCCGTCGCCGCCCTCGTCGAGGATCTGGCCGACGCCGAGATCGTCGTCGATCAGGCAGCGCCCGAGGACCTCGAGAGCTTCGACGCGCGCACCGTCGCGGTGTTCAACCGCGGCGTGCCGAGTTTCGCCGTCGACGCCGACGGCACCCTGCACACCTCGATGATGCGATCCTGCACCGGCTGGCCGTCGGGAACCTGGATCGACCCGCCGCGTCGTACCGCTCCCGACGGGTCCAACTTCCAGCTGCAGCACTGGACGCACACCTTCGACTACGCGGTCGCCTGCGGCAACGGTGACTGGCGCGACGCCGACATCCCCTCGCGCAGTGCAGAGTTCAACCAACCTCTGCTCGCCGTGGCGGCTGACCACGATCCCTCGGCGGGCGGCCTGCCGTCGTGGGGCTCGCTGCTGGAGGTGGAACCCGAGCGGGAGGTGGCCCTCGGCGCGCTGAAGGTCGTCGGCAACCCCATCGCCGGAGGCAGCGGACGCCGAGCCGAGGCGACCGACGGCATCGCGTTCCGGCTCGTCGAAACCCGCGGGAGGACAACCGAGGTCGTCGTCCGCTCGGGACTGCGCAACGTCTCCGACCCGCAGCGTCTGGACCTGCTCGAGCAGCCCATCGGGCCAGAAGGCGACGGGTTGAGGTTGCACGGCTACGAGATCGCCACCTTCGGTGCCCAGCTCAACCTGCCGCGCGTCCTCGACGCGAAGGGCACCCCGCTGGCGCCCGATGCCGAACCGGCCCAACCGCTCTACGCCAGGTACTGGTTGCACAACCGCGGACCCGCTCCGCTCGGCGGCCTGCCCGCCGTCGCGCACCTGCACCCGCATCAGCTCGCCGTCGATCCCGGTGCGGCCGTGCAGCTTCAGCTCACCGCGGTCAGCGACGTCACCGACGTGGCACTGCACGGCAAGGTGCGGCTCGTCGGACCGCCCGGGTGGACCATCGAGATGGCCGAGCTGCCGTTCGTGCTGCCGCCCGGCGACTTCCTCGAATCGATCGTCGACGTGACGATGCCGCCCGACACCGTAGCGGGCCTGTATCCGCTGCGCGCCGAGCTCGGCGTCACCGGCAGTGCGATCCCCGCGGCGTGGCGCCAGGTCGTGGAGGACATCTGCGTCATCGCCGTCGGCTCGACCGACGACCGCGTGCTCCGCATCGTCACCGACCCCGAATCCGTCGACGTGCAGGCGGGTGGGTCCGCGACGGTCGGTGTCACCGTCGGCACCGACGCCTTTGCCGACCTCGCGGTCGAGGCCCATCTGATCAGCCCGTGGGGCACGTGGGAGTGGCTGGGGCCCAACGCCATCGGCGCCGAGGTGCCCGCCCGTGGCACGGTGGAGCTGACGTTCGACGTCCGGCCACCTGCCTGGGTGGAGCCCGGCGAGTGGTGGGCGCTGATCAGGGTGGGCTGCGCGGGCGAGCTGCTGTACTCACCGTCGGTCAAGGTCGTCGTCCGATGACGTCCGTCGCGGCGACGGTGGGTGACGGGGTGGTCCTGGTCGCCGAGGTGGACGCCAGCGAGGAGCGCCTCCGAGCCACGCGGCTGGCGAGCGCACTGCCGCAACCGGGCACCAGCGAGGGGCGCCAACTCCGGCGGTGGCTGACGCAGGTGCTCGTCACGGCCCGTGTGGTGGAGGCCGAAGCGACGGCACTGGGTCTGACTCCCGACGCGGCACTCACCGAGGAGGCCCTGCTGCCCGACGTGGCCGCACGCCTCGACATCGGCAGCGTGGCCGCATCCGCACTGGAGAGTGACCTCGGCCGGGCGCTGTTCGTCCACGTCACCTCGGACGTCCGCGTCGGCGAGCACGAGATCGCGGACTATCACCGCCGCAACCCCTTTCGGTTCCGTCGCCCGACCCCTGGCCGAGGCTGGAGTCCACGGCCCGTCGAGCCCGCGCTCGACGACGTGTGGGACGACATCGCCGCGCACCTGCTGGCCGTGGCCCGCCGCCGCGAGTTTCGGCGCTGGCTCGACGTCCGGCGCGCCGCCCTGGTGCACCTGTCACCGGGTTACGAGCATCCCGGCGACCCCCGCCAGCCCGACAACACCCACAGGCACTGATGACGGATAGAACACTCGCGCTCGACGTCGGCGGCACCAAGATCGCCGCAGGCGTCGTCGACGACACCGGGCGACTGCTCCACCACGCCCAGCTGCCGACGCCGAAGGAGGCGGACGCGATCTGGGCGGTGGCCGAGAAGCTGTTGACCGAGGCGATGGCGGTGGCGGGCGACGACGCCCGCGGGGTCGGCATCTCCTCCGCAGGCCCGATCGACCTCGCCGGCGGAACCGTCAGCCCGATCAACATCACTGCGTGGCAACACTTTCCGATCGTCGACAGGGTGCAGAAGGCGACCGGGCTCGGTGCGCGGCTCGGCGGTGACGGGCTGTGCATGGCGATGGGTGAGCAGTGGTGCGGCGCGGCCCGTGGCGCGCAGTTCCTGCTCGGCATGGTGGTGTCCACCGGCATCGGCGGCGGACTGGTGCTCGACGGCGCACCCTACGACGGCCGCACGGGCAACGCCGGGCACGTCGGCCACGTCGTGGTCGTACCCGACGGCGCCCTGTGCACGTGCGGTGGCCACGGCTGCGCGGAGACCGTCGCGTCGGGTCCGCACCTGGCGCGGTGGGCCCGCGAGAACGGCTGGGACGCCCCTGCCGAGGCCAATGCCAAGGAGTTGGCCGACGCAGCACTTCGGGGTGATCCGATTGCGCGGCAGGCTTTTCGGCGCGGTGCCGACGCGATTGCCAGGATGATCGCCTCCGTCGCCGCCGTGTGCGACCTCGACCTCGTGGTCGTCGGCGGTGGTGTCGCGAAGTCCGGTGCGCTGCTGTTCGACCCGTTGCGCCAGGCGTTGACGCACTACGCGGGGCTGGACTTCATCCGCGACCTGCGGGTGCTGCCGGCCGAGCTGGGTGGCGACGCGGGGCTGGTGGGCGCGGCGGCGCTGTTCAACGCCTCACCCTGAGCGATTTGTGTGCGTTTACCCGCGATTGGCGCGGGTTTCAACACGCAAATCGCGTGGGCTGACACGGGTCACGTTGTCGCCGTCGACCGGATCGAAAAGGTGCATCCGCTCGGAGTCGAGCCAGAGCGTGGCCCGGTCGCCGGTGCGCACCCGGCTCAGCGGGTCGAGCTCGACGCAGATCTGCGTGCGCATCTGCTCGCTGTCCAGTTCGGTCGCCAGTTCGGCAAGCTGCGCCGAGATCTCGGCGGGCGCCTCGAACGGCACGAAGGCGTACTGCTCGTTGCCGAGCCACTCGGTGACGTCGATCGCCACGTCGAACGTCACGCCGCGGGACTTCTTGCTCGCGTCGACGAACTCGGCGTCCTCGAACGCGCCCGGCCTGATGCCCGCGATGTAGACCTTGCCGTCGGTGACCTTGTCGCGCCACCCGTCCTGCAGGGGGATCGTGACGAACGGCAGCTCGATCTGGTCGCCGGTGATGCGGGCGGGGACGAAGTTCATCGGAGGGGATCCGATGAAGCCGGCCACGAAGAGGTTGACCGGCTGGTCGTAGAGCTCACGGGGACTGGCGATCTGTTGCAGCACACCCTTCTTCAGCACGGCCACGCGATCGCCGAGCGTCATGGCCTCGGTCTGGTCGTGCGTGACGTACACGGTGGTGACGCCGAGTCGGCGCTGCAGCCGCAGGATCTCCGTGCGCATCTGGCCGCGCAGCTTGGCGTCCAGGTTGCTCAGCGGCTCGTCGAACAGGAACGCGTCCGCCTGCCGGACGATCGCGCGCCCCATCGCCACCCGCTGGCGCTGGCCGCCGGAGAGGTTGGCAGGCTTGCGGTCGAGGTGCTCACCGAGCTCGAGGGTCTTGGCGGCATCGGTGACGAGCCTGCGGATCTCCTCCTCGGAGTGCTTGCCGGACAACCGGAGTGGAAAGGCGATGTTCTCGAACACCGTCAGGTGCGGGTACAGGGCGTAGTTCTGGAACACCATGGCGAGGTTGCGTTCCCGGGGCGCCATGTCGTTGACCCTGGTGTCGCCGATGATCATGTCGCCGGACGAGATGTCCTCCAACCCGACGATCATCCGCAGCAGCGTGGACTTTCCGCAGCCCGAGGGGCCGACCAGGATCATGAACTCGCCGTCGGCGATGTCGATGCTGACGTCGTTGACGGCGGGGAAGCCGTCGCCGTACTTCTTGACGATGTTGCGCATGGTGATCGCGGCCATGGTTATCCCTTCACTGCACCGGACGTGAGCCCGGCGACGATGCGGCGTTGGAAGACGAGGACGAGGATGACGACGGGGATGGTGACGACGACCGAGGCCGCCATGATGTAGGGCACGGGCGACTCGAAGTACGACGCACCCTGAAAGAACGCCAGAGCGGCAGGCACGGTGCGCGCGCTGTCGGTCGACGTCAGCGAGATGGCGAACAGGAAGTCGTTCCAGCAGAAGAAGAACGTCAGGATCGCCGTGGTGAACACGCCGGGTGCGGCCAGCGGCACGATCACCTTGCGGAACGCCTGCCACGCCGTGGCACCGTCGACCTGAGCGGCATGCTCCATCTCCCAGGGGATCTGGCGGAAGAACGCCGACATGGTCCAGATCGACAGCGGCAGTGCGAAGGTCAGGTACGGGATGATCAGCCCGATCCAGGTGTCGTAGATGCCAAGACCGCGCCACATGTCGAACAGCGGGCCGACGAGCGCCGCCTGCGGGAACATCGCGATGCCCAGCGCCAGTGACAGCAGCACCTTCTTCCCCCGGAACTCAAGGCGCGCAATCGCATACGCTGCGAACATCGCGATCACGACCGAGATGACCGTGGCGATGATGGCGATCCCGATCGAGTTGATCAGCGCGCTCGTGAACAGCGGATTGCTGAAGATCTGGGCGAAGTTGTCGAGCGTGAACGTCGTCGGCAGGAACTGCGGCGTGCCCGACACGATGTCCGACGGCGGCTTGAACGCCAGGCTGATCATCCACAGCAGCGGGACGAAGCTGTAGACGACGATGACGATGCCCGCGATGGTCCAGCGCCGGTCGACCTTGGTGGAATTCACTCAGTCACCCCTGACCTGTGACAGATCGGTCTTGAACACCTTGACGAAGATCCACGCGATGATCACGACGGTGAAGAACAGCACCACCGAAACCGCCGATCCCATCCCGAGATTCACCAGCGTGACGTTCTGCCGGTAGGCCAGGAACGAGATGGTCTCGGTGTTGTTGGCGCCGTTGGTCATGACGTACGGGTTGTCGAAGATCCGCCAGGCGTCCAGCGTGCGAAACAGCAGCGCCACCATGATGGCGGCCTTCATGTTGGGCAGGGTGATCTTCCACAGCCGCTGCCACGCCGTGGCGCCGTCGACCTTGGCGGCCTCCTGCATGTCCTCGGGCACCTGGACCAGGCCGGCCAGCAGCAGCAGTGAGATGAACGGCGTGGTCTTCCAGATCTCCGACAGGCAGATGACGAAGATGGCCGACCAGCGGTCGCCGAACCAGTCGAACGCACCCAGGTGCAGCCACTGGTTGACGAACCCGGCGTCGATCGCGAAGGCGTAGCGCCAGATGAACGCCGACACCACCGTGACGATGCCGTAGGGGATCAGGATCGCGGTGCGCAGCGGGCCGCGGCCGCGCACGATGCGCAGCATGACGAACGCGAATCCGAACCCGACCACCAACTCGATGGCCACCGTCACCACGGTGATCGCCAGCGTCGTGACGAAGTCGTTCCACCACACCGGGTCGGTCAGGATCACCCAGTAGTTGCTGAGCCCGACGAAGCTGCGGCCCTTCGGATCGGTGAGCCGAAAGTTGTACAGCGACAACACCAGTGCGTAGCCCAGCGGATAGGCGGTGACCAGGATCATCACCAGGTAGGACGGCAGCGTCAGGTACATCCCGAGCCGCCGTTCGCCACGGACCCGCTCACTGACCGACGGCTTCCCGGTCTCCGGTGCGACGGGCGGGCTGTCCAGCGTGGTCACAGCAGTCTCCTTCCTGCCAGCACGTCGGCCATGAATTGGTCTGTCCTCTCGGGGGTTTGGGACGTGACGGACGCCGGCGGATGCCACGTCTGGGTGATCGCTCCCGCGACGTCGACGTAGAACGGGGTCAGCGGTCGGGGGCCGCCCTCGGCGATCGACTCGCGGATCAGGTCGGCGTTCTCGTACTTCTCGCGGACCTTCGCGTCGTCGTAGGACGCTGCATACGGCGACGGCTCGCCCTCGTCGAGCATGTACTGCGTCGCCTTCGGAAGGGCGTTCACGCATTCGACGAGCTTCTCGGCGAGATCCTGGTGGCGCGAGTACGCCCCGACGCCGAGGTTCGCGCCGCCCAGCGGTGGGGCGCTCGGCTTGTCGGGGAACACGCGCGGGTAACGCGCCCAGCCGATGTCGTCGACGACGGCCTTGTCGAGTGAGCCCTTCTCGGCGGCCGTGCGGGCGGCGGCCAACACGTACGGCCAGTTGAGCATGAATCCGCCGTTGGCGGTCTGGAAGCTGGCGCGGGCCGTCTCCTCCTGGGCATTGGAGAGGTCGGGTGCTGCCGCCTTCGACCGGGCCAGGTTGCCGATGATTTCGGCGGCCTTGAGCCCGGCCGGGCTGTTCAACGCGGGCTTGGCGTCGCGGCCCGCGTCGGCGTGGTCCAGGATCTGTCCGCCCGCCGAGAGCACGAGCGCGTTGATCCAGACCATGTAGCCCTCATACCGGGCGCCTTGTTCGCCGATCTGCTTGCCTTGTCCGACAGCGGCTTTGATCATCTCGTCCCACGTGAAGGACGGGCTGGTGGGATCGACGCCCGCCGCAGCGGCGACCGACTTGCGGTACCACAGCAGCTGCGCGTTCGACTTGAACGGCGCCGCGTAGAGGGTGTCGTCCCACATGCCCGTCTTCACCGGGGCGGGCAGCATGCCGTCGGTGAGGCGGGTGGTCTCGTCGGGAGTGAACGGTCGCAGGAAGCCCGCGTTCGCGAACTCCGCGGTGAAGACGACGTCGACGCTGACGACGTCGATCGACGAGTCGCGGGCGGCCAGTCTGCGGACCATCTGCTCGCGCTGACCCGTGGCGTTGGCGGGCAGCGTCTCGATGTTCACGCGGTACGCGCCGCCCGAGGCCTCCGCACACTGCTGTCCCCTGGTGGCCGCGCCGCCGTTGTCCGGCATGGCGTACCACGTCAGGATCGGTGGGCCGCCGTCACTGCTGCAGCCGGCCAACAGTGCTGCGGCGAGCACCGGTGCGCTGGCCAGCGCGATTACCCGTCGCCGCCGGGGGCGGGCGAACTGAAGTCGGATCATCTGTCCTCGCCTGTCGATCGGTGGGCTGGCGAAGATCACGCGCAGCCGCTACGGCTCGAGGACGAGTGTGGCACACATCACACAGGGTTTTGGGAGGTTGCGTAGGATGTTTTCGAGCGCCCGCCCGCACGGGCATCCTTACAACATTTGTGTTGTATCGGTTGGGAAGTGCCGTCCCGCAACGCATGTCGACGTCCACGCGACGAGATAGGGAGAGCCGTGAGATCCGCCCTCGAAACCTGGTGGCAGACCGCCGTCGTCTACCAGGTCTACATCCGTAGCTTCGCCGACGGGAACGGCGACGGCATCGGCGACATCGCGGGCCTTCGCGCACGGCTGCCGTACCTGGCGCGCCTCGGCGTCGACGCCATCTGGATCAACCCGTGGTACCCGTCGCCCATGGCGGACGCCGGTTACGACGTCGCCGACTACCGCGACATCGAGCCAGCATTCGGCACGTTGGCCGACGCCGACCAACTCATCGCCGAGGCTCACGACGCGGGTCTGCGGGTGATCCTCGACATCGTCCCCAACCACACCTCCGATCACCACGCCTGGTTCCAGGCGGCACTGGCCGACCAGTCCGGCGCCAGGGCGCGCTACCACTTCCGGCCCGGTCGCGGAGCGAATGGTGAACTGCCGCCCAATGATTGGCGCAGCGTGTTCGGCGGGCAGGCCTGGAGCCGGGTGGCCGACGGCACCTGGTATCTGCACCTGTTCGCACCCGGCCAGCCGGACTTGAACTGGGACCACCCCGACGTGCGGGCCGAGTTCGAGGACGTGCTGGCGTTCTGGTTCGACAAGGGCGTCGACGGCTTCCGCATCGACGTCGCGCACGGACTGGTGAAGGCCGACGGACTGCCCGACGTCGGTGATCCCGACACCGCGACGCAATCCTTGGTGCAGCACAACACCGCTCACCCGGCATGGGATCAGGACGGCGTGCACGACGTCTACCGTGGCTGGCGGGACGTGGCGAATCGCTATGCGCCGGAACGGATCTTCATCGCCGAGGCCTGGGTGCCCAGCAACGAGAGGCTGGCCAGGTATCTGCGACCCGACGAGCTGCACACCGCCTTCCAGTTCGACTTCCTGCGGGCGCCGTGGCGCGCCGATCTCATCCGCAAGGTCGTCGACGACGCGATCGCCGTGGCGGCCACCGTGGGAGCACCACCGACGTGGGTGCTGTCCAACCACGACGTCACCCGCACGGTGACCCGCTACTCGCGGTCGCAGCCGGACCACCTGATCGAGACGGACTGGGAGCGCGGGCGCTGGGCCGCGGAGGCGCCGGACTACGAGCTGGGTCTGCGCCGGGCCAGGGCGGCGGCCCTCGTTCAGCTCGCGCTACCCGGTACGGCGTACGTGTACCAGGGCGAGGAACTCGGTCTCGAGGAGATCGAAGACCTGCCCGACGACATGCGTCAGGACCCGACGTGGGCGCAGTCCGGTTTCACCGACGTCGGCCGCGACGGCTGCCGCGTACCGCTGCCGTGGTCGAACGAGGCCGTGCCCTACGGGTTCTCGCCCGACGGTCAGGCGACGTGGTTGCCGCAGCCGCCGCACTGGTCATCGCGCACGGCCGAGGCCCAGGACGCCGACGGCGACTCGACGCTGAACCTATACCGCGCGGCGCTGGCGGCGCGGCCGCGGCTCTGGGTGGACGCCGGTCAGCTCGAGTGGCTGGCGACCCCTCCCGAGGCCGCGGCCTTCCGTCGCGGTGGGGCGCAATGCTGGGTCAACACCGGCGACGTGCCGGTCGAGCTGCCCGCAGGCTCCGACGTGGTGCTGGCCTCGGTGCCCGGCGTCTCGACGCATCTGCCCGCGGACGCGGTGGCCTGGCTCACCGCCCCCTGAACCGAGCCGACATCGCGAGGGGAGGTGAGGGCAGGGCAGGCGTTTTGGCTGATCGCGCCCCTGTCCGCTACTCTTGAGCGGTTCCACCGAAGACCGTCGGTCACCGAGCAATCGGTTGAAGGTCCCGGATCACCCGGGCGGCCTACGCAGGAGGACGAGGTAGTAGCAGTCTTTCTTGCGCGCCCCGACCTGTCTGCGTCGGGGCGTTCGTCGTTCCAGGCCCCTCGCGTCGGTCGTCGGTGACAACACCCGAAACCATCCACGAGGAGGCATGCATGGCCAAGGCTGACAAGGCCACCGCGGTCGACGACATCGCCGAACGGTTCAAGGAGGCGACGGCCACCGTCGTCACCGAGTACCGCGGACTGACGGTCGCCAACCTCGCCGAGCTGCGCAAGTCGCTCGGCGCCGGCGCCACCTACACGGTCGCCAAGAACACGCTGGTCAAGCGCGCCGCGTCGGAAGCCGGCGTCGAAGGGCTCGACGAGCTGTTCACCGGCCCCACCGCGATCGCGTTCATCACCGGTGAGCCGGTCGACGCCGCCAAGGCGATCAAGACCTTTGCCAAGGACAACAAGGCATTGGTCATCAAGGGCGGCTACATGGACGGTCACGCGCTGACCGTCTCCGAAGTCGAGCGCATCGCGGACCTCGAGTCCCGCGAGGTGCTGCTGGCCAAGCTGGCCGGCGCGATGAAGGGCAAGACCAGCCAGGCCGCGGCGCTGTTCGCGGCTCCCGCGTCCCAGGTCGCCCGCCTGGCCGCAGCGCTGCAAGAGAAGAAGGCCGCAGAAGAATCTGCTGCCTGACCCCGACCACCACAACCACACGTAAGTAACAAGGAAGGACCACCACCATGGCCAAGCTCAGCACTGACGAATTGCTCGACGCGTTCAAGGAAATGACCCTGCTGGAGCTCTCTGAGTTCGTGAAGCAGTTCGAGGAGACCTTCGACGTCACCGCGGCCGCCCCGGTCGCCGTGGCCGCCGCGGGCCCCGCCGGTGGCGCCCCCGCCGAGGCTGCCGAAGAGCAGTCCGAGTTCGACGTCATCCTCGAGGGTGCCGGCGAGAAGAAGATCGGCGTCATCAAGGTCGTCCGCGAGATCGTCTCCGGCCTGGGCCTCAAGGAGGCCAAGGACCTCGTCGACAGCGCCCCCAAGCCGCTGCTCGAGAAGGTCAACAAGGAGGCCGCCGACGACGCCAAGGCCAAGCTCGAGGCTGCCGGCGCGACGGTCACCGTCAAGTAGTTCCCGCTCGAACGCAAGAAGCCCCCGGGTTCTCCCGGGGGCTTCTTCGTGTCTGGACGAAGCCCCCGCGGCAACGGACCTCAGCACCCTGCCGGTGAATCACCCAGGATGGCAGGCAGATTGCCGACGATCGCACCTTCAGCAACGGGTCCCGATGGGATTCCACGGCAACTGGACGCCGGTCGGCGTCGAATGAGCAAACTCCTTTGCCCGTCCTGCACCGGCGAACGAATGTCACAAAGGCGGTAGGGCCAATACCGAGTGCGCTACAGTGACTCAAGCCACAGGCGGGTGTGCTTGTTTGGCGGGCAAAAGCACTGGCGGAAGGATCGCGCGCGTGGGCATTGGTATTCAGGTTGAGGGACTGACGAAGTCCTTCGGGCCCCAGCGAATCTGGGAGGACGTCACCTTCGATCTGCCCGCCGGCGAGGTCAGCGTTCTGTTGGGGCCGTCCGGTACCGGTAAGTCGGTGTTCCTGAAGTCGCTGATCGGTCTGTTGCGCCCGGAGCGCGGCAAGATCATCGTCGACGGCACCAACATCATCGAGTGCTCGGCCAAGGAGCTCTACGAGATCCGCACGCTGTTCGGGGTGATGTTCCAGGACGGTGCGCTGTTCGGCTCGATGAGCCTGTATGACAACACGGCGTTCCCGCTTCGTGAGCACACGAAGAAGAAGGAATCCGAGATCCGTCAGATCGTGATGGAGAAGCTGGACCTGGTCGGTCTGACCGGGGACGAGACGAAGTTCCCCGGGGAGATCTCCGGTGGTATGCGCAAGCGCGCCGGGCTGGCCCGCTCGCTGGTGTTGGATCCGCAGATCATCCTGTGCGACGAGCCGGACTCTGGTCTGGACCCGGTGCGTACCGCTTACCTGTCGCAGCTGTTGATCGACATCAACGCCCAGATCGACTGCACGATCCTGATCGTGACGCACAACATCAACATCGCCCGCACGGTGCCCGACAACATGGGCATGCTGTTCCGCAAGCACCTGGTGATGTTCGGGCCGCGCGAAGTCCTTCTGACCTCCGATGAGCCGGTGGTCAAGCAGTTCCTCAACGGTCGTCGTATCGGTCCGATCGGCATGTCCGAGGAGAAGGACGAGTCGACGATGGCCGAGGAGCAGGCCATGATCGACGCCGGTCACCACGATGGTGGTACCGAGGAGATCGAGGGCGTGCCGCCGCAGGTCAACGCCACCCCCGGGATGCCGGAGCGCAAGGCCGTGGCCCGTCGCCAGGCCCGGGTGCGCGAGATCATGCACACCCTGCCCCCGGCCGCCCAGGAAGCCATCCTCCAGGACTTCGAGGGCACCACCGCGCGGCACCGTAGCGACGACCCCACCACGCCGATCCCTGCGGGCTTGGTGCCATGACCACAACGCGCGAGCGCGAGGCGTCGGATCGCGCATTGGTCCATACGAGGGAAGGGACCCGTCGGATGAAGCGTGGCACCCCGTTGACGGTGTTGATCCTCGCCGGGATCGCGATGGTGCAAGGCCCGGCGCCGGCGGCACATGCCGTACCGGCGCCCGAGGTCGAGTACACCTATGATGTCGGATTTCGTCGGCACTACGCCTTTCCCGACAACGATGCGCTCGGCTACGGATATGGCATCTGCGACAAGGTGACTCGCGGAGAGGGCTACCCGCAGGTCATGGCCGAGGTCAAGAGCGACGTCATGCCCAACGACGAGGCGTCGGCGAACTACTTGGTCTCCAACGCCGTGGGGATCTTGTGCCCGGCGCAGATCTGGCAATTGCGGAACTCCGCAGCCGGCTATCAACCGCCCCCCGGGTCGTAGCGGTCCTTTCCGATGAATCGTGCGGAGGAAGCCAAACTTGCGTGGACGCTGATCGAGTCGGCGACCACACTCCTGTCCCCGCAAGCGCGTGCGCAACTCTGCGTCAAGGTGGGCGCCGGAGATCAGGACGACGCCATCGTGGCAGTGCTCGAGCTTTATGCGCGCACGCGGGCGGACATGCCCACGGAGTTGGCCACCGTCGTGCGCACCTGGGTCGGCGGTTATCGAGGGGCGGACGCCGAACCCTTCCTTCGCGATCTCCTCGATCGAATCGCGCCTCCCACCGCTTCAGATCCGACGGGCTCGCCAGCATCGCGGGTGTCGAAACAGCAAGCGCGAACGGGAGACTTCGTTGCTCGGTGACGTTTTGTCGACTCTGCGAACAGCCGCCGGACTGGGCTCGATCGCGCCCATTGCCATTGGCGGAGCTGCAATCGGCGCCCTGACGCGCAACAGGCGCCACGGCGTCAACTTCTTCACGTCTACGTGGCCGAGGCTCTTTCTCACCGTAGGTGGGGTGAATCTGAACGTCGTCGACGCCGAGAATCTTGAGGCGCGCCGACCTGCGGTGTTCATCTTCAACCACCGCAACAGCTTCGACGTGTTCGTGGCGGCCGCGCTGGTCGGTCACGACTGGACCGCCGTAGGCAAGAAGGAGTTGGAGAACGATCCGATCGCAGGCACCGTTGGCCGTATCGTCGACGCCGCATTCATCGATCGCGACGATCAGACCGCCGCCGTCGACGGTCTGCGAAAGGTGGAAGCCCTTGCGGAGAAGGGCTTGTCGATCATCATCTCGCCCGAGGGCACGCGGACCGCATCTGCGACGGTGGCAGACTTCAAGAAGGGCCCGTTTAGGATTGCCATGTCCGCGGGGATTCCCATCGTGCCGATCATCATCCGCAACGCGGACGCCATTGCGCGCCAGCACAGCTCGCTGTTACATGCGGGCACCGTGGACGTGGCCGTCCATCCGCCCATCTCAGTGGCGACATGGACGCGAGCGACGCTCGACTTGCGGATCGCCGAGGTCAGAGACCTCTACGTCGACGCGCTCACGGCTTGGCCCGCCGAGGTCGGAACCGACGTCGGTGACGACCGGTCATGACTTCCACGCGTCGAGCAACCGAAGATTTCGATCCGGGGCGTGACGCCGACCTGACCGGAGAGGTCCTCATCCTGGCTTCGGTGACGTCGCCGGTCGAACGGCGACTCGTCGACGAGTGGCTCGCCCAACAGCGGCGGGAACGCCCAGACGCCCGCATGGAAGTGCTTCGGTTGCCCAGAGGAGAACCTCCTCATCGCGTGGTCGCCGAACTCGCGAACCGGCTCAAGCCTGCAGGGCAGCAGACGGTCGTGCCGGTGCGAGTCTTCTGGGCACCGGCCGGTCGGACGGGTAGATCGACGCTGTTCGCGATTCTCTCCGGCCGCGAGACATACCGACCACCGCGAGTGCTTCAGCGTCGAGTCCTCGCCAGCGACCCGACGCGGGCACGCATCGTCGCGGGAGCCGCGGCGACCATCGTCGACCTGGCTGCCGAATGGCACGAAAGGACTTCGGGAGAGACTCGAGAGGAGTTGGCGCGCTTCGTCATCCGCAGAGCGGTACTGGCGTTGGAACGCGTCGAGTATCGACTGCTCGGACCCGAGTACAAGTCACCGCGATTGGTCAAGCCAGAGATGTTGGCGTCGACCCGCTTCCGGACCGGCCTGGCGAAGATTCCCGGTGCCACCGTGGACGAGGCCGGGAAGATCCTCGACGAGATGGCCACGGGCTGGAGCAGGTTCTCGGTCGACTTCGTACCGATGTTGGGTGCGTTGATCTTTCGCCGAGGATTTGATCCAGCGATCGACTATGACGCGATCGAGGTCGACGCGCTGCGCACGTGCCTGGAGGCGCATCCTGCGGCGATGCTGTTCTCGCACAGGTCCAATCTCGACGCCTTCGTGCTGACCGTGGCGATGCGGGAGAACGGGCTGCCGCGCGCGCACGTGTTCGGTGGAATCAACATGGCCTTCGGCCTCATGGGTCCCCTCATGCGGCGGTCCGGCGTCATCTTCATCAGGCGCAACATCGGTGATGATGCGCTGTACAAGTATTCGCTCAAGGAGTACATCGGCTACCTCGTCGAGAAGCGCTTCAACTTGAGTTGGTCCATCGAGGGGACTCGGTCACGGACCGGAAAGATGCTTCCCCCCAAGCTCGGTCTGATGGGTTACGTTGCCGACGCCTACCTGACGGGTCGCAGCGAAGACATTCTTCTCCAACCGGTTTCGATCAGCTTCGATCAGCTACACGAGACTGCCGAGTACGCGGCGTATGCACAGGGCGGCGAGAAGAAGCCCGAGGGTATCGGGTGGCTGTACCGCTTCATCAAGGCGCAGGGAGAACGCAGCTACGGCAAGATCTACGTCCGGTTTCCCGAGGCGGTGTCGTTGAGGGCCATGCTCGGCGAACCGGACGCGGCATCCGCGGATCCGGCAATTCGGCGACTGGCCCTGCAGAAGATGGCGTTCGAAGTGGCCTGGCGCATTTTGCGCGCCACCCCGGTCAATGCCACCGGACTCGTGTCCTCGGTCCTGCTGAACAGTCGCGGCGCATTGACCCTGGACCAGTTGCACCGCATCTTGCAGGATCCGCTGGACTACTTGCAGCGCAATCAAACACCGATGACGGACAGCGCGCTGCGGCTACGGAGCCACAACGGCGTGCGTTCCGCCGTCGATGCCTTATCCGGAGGACACCCGATCACGCGTGTGGATGGCGGGTCGGAGCCGGTCTGGTACATCGAACCCGAACGTCAGCACCAGGCGGCGTTCTACCGGAACACAGTGGTACACGCGTTTCTCGAGACGTCGATCATCCAGTTGGCCCTCGCACATGCCGCCAAGCAAACGTCAGATCCGTTGACGGCCTTCTGGAGACAGGCGATGCGATTGCGCGACCTCTTGAAGTTCGACTTCTACTTCGCCGACACGGCGACGTTCCGACAGCACATCGCCGAGGAGATGGCGTGGGACAGCGACTGGGAAGCTTTGGTGGCCGCCGGAGGCCACAGCGTTGCCACGCTGCTCGAAGGCAAGCGACCGCTGACGGCCGCGGCAGCGCTGCGCCCCTTCTTCGAGGCGGATCTGATCTTCCTCGATGCGTTGAGGCGCAGTCCCGCAGCAGTCGACGACTCGGTACTGACCCGAACGGCGCTCGGTATCGGCCGGCAGTACGTCGCGCAGAATCGCGTGGCCAGCGACGAGTCGGTTTCAGCGCTACTGTTCGTCACCGCGAGACAGGTTGCCGCGGACCAGGACCTCGTCGAGGGAGCGCCTGGAATCGACGAGCGACGGACTGCGTTTCGCGCTGAGCTGCGAGAGATCTTGGGCGACATCGGCGAGGTCGAGCGCGCCGCGGCCGGCCAGTTTCTGGCCCGTCCGGGTGACGCCAGGACATGACCGGCTTGCACCGAATGGCCTCGACTGCAGCATTCGAGGTCTAGGTTTATGGCGGTACAGCTGTGTACCCGGGGACTGTACTTGGCCGGCTCGAGTAGCCGACTCTGAATCCGGATCAAGGATTCGTGCGGCACCTCGTGTGGGATTCCAGCACTGTTACGTCACGTAACACAGCGGCGCATACCTGCAGGACGACGAGACCTCGCGTAACAACGGCGACGATCGATCATCGCAGTTCAGAAGATGTTTCCGCTAGAGTGGCAAGGGGTTCGAATCCCCTTCGCTCCACCCATTGGGAAACCCGCTCTGACCTTCGTCGGGGCGGGTTTCTGCATTTGCGGGATTGCTGGGGTTGGTGGGAGTTTGAGCCCGGCAAACGCGATGAGTCTTGCTGGACGACGAGACCTCTTGTCCTGAGGACGGTTGGAGCTGTCCCGCCAAGTCCTGCGCGTAACCCATGAGTGCGGCGTCGCGTAGCTTCTAGAGATCCACACCGAGGAACCCACCGCAGCATTCAACGAGAGCCATCATGCCCGAGGACCAGAACACAGACGTTCCACCGAATCACCTCTCCATCGATCCGCGCAGCGCCTTCTATAGCGAAGAGGTGCTCCGCCGCGACGTCGGTATTCGCTTCAATGGCGTCGAGAAGACCAATGTTCACGAATACGACGTGGCCGAGGGTTGGGTGCGTGTTGAAGTTCCCACCGCCAAGGACCGCCGTGGAAATCCCATGGTCGTCAAGCTCAGTGGCACGGTGGAGCCCTTCTTCCGCGCGGCAGACTAGCGGACGCCGCCCCGGTTACCGACGCGGCTGACAGCCGTTCCTCACCGCTGAACCGGTCGGCTGAGGACATGTCGACGACAACCCTGAATGATCGCCCCAGAGCCGGCGAGCGCCACCCTCGCGGATCGGTGAGCCGAACACCTACCGGACTTCCGGTGTCCAGGTAGCCGGCAGTCGCTTGACCCCGTTCATGAAGTTCGAGAGCAGCCAGTCCGGTTCGCCGACTTCCAGGTTCGGCATGCGATGGTAGATCTCGCGCATCTGGGCAATGAGCACCTCGCGGCCGAGCATGTGGCCGAGGCAGTAGTGTGGGCCGCCGCCTCCGAAGGACTGATGGGGGTTGTGCTTGGCGTCGCGCGAGATGTCGAAGGCGTCCGGGTTCTCGAAGACGTCTTCGTCCCGGTTGCTGGCGGTGTACCACATGACAACCTTGTCGCCCGCCTTGATCGGGACACCGTCGAGGACGTAGTCACGGGTGGCCGTACGACGAAAGTGCATGAGCGGCGGCTCCATTCGCAGCGCCTCGTTGCATGCGTCCTCGACGCGCGCGTCGAAGTCCTGCATCAGATGGGCGAGCTGGTCGGGGTGCTCTTGGAAGAGGAGCAGGACGTGCGCCATCGAGTGCCGCGTCGTGTCGTTGGCGCCTGCGGCCAGTAGCGCGAAGAACACGCCGACCTCTTCGGTGGTCAATTTGTTTCCCTCGTACTGGGCTTCGGCGACCCACGTCAGCAGATCGTCCCCGGGGTTCTCGATACGTTCCGGGACCAGTTCGAGCGCGAGCGTGGCCAGCTTCTGTGACGCGTCGGCGAACACCATCAGTGGAGAACCGATGTGCGCGTACTCGGGATCGTTCCAACAGGCGAACTGCTCGGCGGCGTCCATGACCCGCTGTATCTGACTCTCGTCGGTGATGCCGAGCATGCTGGCGAAGACCCGGCCGGGCACCTCCTTGGTGATGAGTTCGCAGAGGTCGCCCTCGCCTCGCGGGGCAACGTCGTCGATGATGCGCTTGACGATGCCGCCGATCTTGTCCGACATCTTGCGGATGTTGCGCGGGGTGAAGGCGACGCTGACGATGTTGCGCAACTCGGTGTGGCGCGGTGGGTCGGTGACGATGAACGACAGCATTGCCTCCAACTGAGGGAAATCGTCGATGAACACGCCCTCGGCCGAGCTGAACACCTCGACGTTGCGGGACACCTCGCGGACGTGCGCGTGTTTGACCACCGACCAGAAGCCCTTGGCATTCTGCAGATTGGGGTCCAGGGAGTCCGGCGGCTCGTTCCAGCTGACCGGCGCGTTCGCACGCAGCCAGCGGAATGCCTCGTGGCGGGCAGTCCGTGGTTTCGCCCAGAACTCCAACGAGTTCAAGCGGGTGTCGACGCCTTCGGTGGCAGCGGTCATGGTGGCTCCTCGGCTCTCGTCTTACCGGCCAGGTGCATGCCGGTCTGCAGCGACGCTATCCGGGCGCGAGTGGGCGACACATCCACGAAAGGTGTCAATGTTCGTGCGGCATAGGGGGTATACGAGCGGCGGTGGGATGCTGCACCACCGACCCCGCGCCGCGCACTCGAGGCGCGACGCGATGTTGATACCGTGCCACTGCGTCGGTGCGATTGCTGGCGTCGAGCTTCTGCATGATGTGCCTGACGTGTGTCTTCACGGTGCCCTCGGACACGAACAAGCGCTCCGCGATCTGGGCGTTGGTCCCCCCGGCTGCCATCAGGTGCAGCACCTCTTGCTCGCGACGGGTGATCTGGTCGTCGGTCGTTCCGCGCGGAGCGAAGTCGGCAATCGAGACGGTCGAATCCATCCTCGACCGCTCCGGTCCGAGTTCGGGCTGGGTGTCGTCATTGGACAGCACGGTCAACGATCGAATCGTGCGGGCGTACGTCTGCGCGGAATCGCGCATGGCCTGCATCTGCTCCATGGCCGCATTGCGCTCCAGGATGGTGCCGAGGGCTTCGGCGAACACCCCGAGGAGGTCGCGGTCGGCGACGCTCACGTCGCCCGCCGATGACGGCGCATCGGCGTGTAACAGCCCTACCGGCCGCTGCCACATGTAAATCGGGGCAGCCACGTAGACATCGGGCTTGACGACGTCCACCAGGTCGGTGTGTACGCGGGCGTCCGTCTGCGGATGCTCCACGAGGATGGGTTTCTTGAGTCGCACCATGGCGCTTTCGGGCAGCGGCGCGCAGAGTCGGCGGGGGTGTGCTCGTCCGGCCTGGAGTAGAGCCTCGGCCATCCCGGCGTCGTGTGTCATGTGGGCCGAGCAGACGATCCAGGTGTTGTGCTCGATCCTGGACAACAGCACCCGGGCAAAGCCGGCCTCGCACAGTTCGATTGGAATGCGTTCGGCGAGTTGTGCGTTGCTCGTGCAGCGGCGCAGTCGCGCCAGCGCGTCACGTGCCGATGCGGACCGCGCTTCGCTGTGCGTACTCGTCACGGTCAGCAGCCCGTCGCCGCCCGACGCCGGGCTCTCCCACGGTAGTGCCACGGCATCACGCTAAGTCGATCGCGGGCGTCCCCGCATCTCCCATGAGAGGGAACTTCTAGGCGTCGACGACGCGCAGCGACTGCGTCGGGCAGCTCATCGCAATCTCTTCCATCTCGACTCGTCGAGCACCGTCGATGACGTCCGTCTGGACGGTCATGACACCGTCGTCGTCGATCTGGAACACGTCGGGTGCGACCATCTCGCACAGTCCCATCGTCGCGCACTTCGAGCGGTCGAACACTATCCGGCACGCCCCGGTCACGATCGACCCACGGACCTGACACGACCGGGGGCCGTGTCGATGAACATTCCCACGACAACTCCGCTCTTGGGTTGGAATGACAAGCACACCACGGGAATCCCCCTCGCGAAATTGCCCGAAAGGATGCTTTCCCGTATCTCGACCGGGTGAGTGCACGGTGGGGACCGGCCCCACGATCGGTCGAAATCTCCCAGCCGGTCACTGAACTCACCCCTTCGGGAGGATGTCCGGGCCACCAACCCGGGCGACGATGCCCCTAGAGCGGTGGCGATCGACGAAAGGGCGCTTCGAATGCGGACGAGGGCTGCGGTGCTGTGGGGGTTGGGCGAGAAGTGGCAGGTCGAGGACGTCGAACTCGATCCTCCAAAGAGCGGCGAGGTGCTGGTCAAGCTAGTGGCGAGTGGGCTGTGCCACTCCGACTACCACCTGATCACCGGCGACATACCGGTTCAGTTTCCGTTTGTCGGAGGGCACGAGGGTGCGGGCGTCGTCGCGGGAGTCGGTCCCGGAGTGACCGACGTCGCCGAAGGCGACTCGGTGGTGCTCAGCTTTCTGCCGGCCTGCGGTAAGTGCTCGCACTGTGCGCGTGGCATGACCAACCTGTGCGACTTGGGAGCCCAGATCATCCAGGGCCCGCAGCTGGACGGCACGTACCGGTTCCACGCAAGCGGTCGGGGGCTGGGGCAAATGTGCCTACTGGGCACCTTCGCCGAATACACGGTAGTTCCGATGGCCTCGGTGGTGAAGGTCGATGGTGACACCCCGCTTCACCGCGCCGCCGTCATCGGCTGCTGTGTCCCGACGGGGTACGGCAGTGTGACGAGAACGGCGGGCACCCGCCCCGGTGACGCAGTGGTGGTGATGGGCATCGGCGGAATCGGCAGCAACGCGCTGCAAGGCGCCAAGGGTGCGGGCGCCCGTTACGTAATCGCCGTCGACCCCGTGGAATTCAAACGCGAGCGGGCCTTCGAGTTCGGCGCCACGCATGCCGTGGCCGACGTAGCATCAGCACGGGAACTGGTCACGGAATTGACCAGGGGCACCATGGCCGACGTGTGCGTGATCACGACCGATGTCGCCGAGGGCTCCTACGTCGCAGATGCCATGAGTCTGATTGGGCGGCGCGGTCAGGTGATCGTGACGGCAATCGGTCATCCTGGCGAACA
>JAESGJ010000308.1_pt1 | contig 41603 bp, 52 predicted proteins | sample 9266241 | NCBI WGS metagenome assembly JAESGJ01 (sample SAMN14514841, study PRJNA621669) | algae metagenome | isolation source: Brasilonema octagenarum HA4186-MV1 and co-occurring heterotrophs from wet... | place: USA: Manoa Valley, Hawaii | collected 2009-07-20
CCGGAGCCGAGGAATGTCTCTTGAGGCTGTACGGGTCTGCGGAATACATTCCTGATAGCCTGCTGCAGCAATGGTCCGAAAAAGCTGACCTACTCGGTCCAGAAACCGTCGGCAGTGTAGTGGAGCCGCGGGCTCGTGAAATCGCGAGCGGCGGCGCGCGGTACGACCATGCGAGTGATTTTCTCCACTCGCTCCTGAGAGACCTCGGGCGAAAAGTGCAGTGAGCAGATCCGCCGTTCCCGCGGCGCTTGGCCGAAGGCTCGCTACACGTCGGCTAAGGGCTCACAAGCAGTAAAGCTCGTCCAAAAAAAGCCCGCGGGGTCCTGTGGGCTTGTTTCGGTATCACCCAGAGACGCGGCCCAGTACCCGAATGTTGCGCCTGTCCTCCTCGGGGGCCACGTTACTCGGGGATGGCGCCTCCGGAACGAACGTCTCGGGCTTGTACGCGAGCGCGTCTGCAATCCATTGGGGCCATGTCGCTTCGGGATTCGGCTCCGCACGCACTTGAAGCAGCCTTTGAAGTATGTCGCTCATGCCTGCTCCTGCGACTGCAACCAAAGTTCTTCGTGGCAGGCATCGTTACCGCGTACCGCCCCCAGGCTTCCGAGAACGCTGACCGGCATTCGTTGCAAGCTCTCCTCGATATGCGCTTCCATCTTCACGTTGTCGCCGGGATGCACGATCACCCGCTCGATGCGGTGAACGAATTCCAGCGGCTTGCCGTCCTCGCCTGCAACTGGCTGTAGCGGCTTGCCCCAGCCCCGATCGAAAACGACGGCGACCGCCGCGACACGTGCATGGGCGGGCGCTTTCTCGTCGCGCATGATCTGCACCAGAGTCCTCATGCCGAGCGCCGTATGCGTCCGCGCCAAGGATTTGATTTCTGTCAACGTCCGCTGCTTCAGGGCACGGCGAGCAGCTGCCCTTGCGAGAGCGTTCTGGGAAAGTAAGTTGGTCTTTGCCGGTTCGGTCATTTGGAATCCCTGTTGCGTACAATCCAATTCGTCACTTGCATCGGGACGCAAAAAACCCGCGGCGGATTAAAACCGGCGCGGGCGCAAAACAAGTTCGTCTCGATGATGCTATTCTGCCGGTGTTTTGCCCGACGTGTCAAACAAGCTTCGGTGGGGAGGACTAGGCGGGGGCAGGCCGTAGTCCTGCGCGCGCTTTGTTGCGAGTTTGCGATACGATTGCGCAGCCGTCAGCAATTGCTCCTTGAACTGCCTGTCCCTCTCGTCGGCTGCCAGGCTTTCAAGCTGAACTGCTCGATCCAAATATTCAGTCAGCATTTTCATTTTGCGTTCCGGGCCGCTCCGCTTTCAGGAGATTGCTGAGCGAAGCAGGAGGGCTGTCGCCTGGCCTACTCAACCACTCGCTCATCTCCATCGCTTTTTCTGCTTGATAAACGCGCTTCATCAGAAGTTCGCGCTCGGTCCCGGGAGGCAGCTTATCCGCCGCCGCGCGAAATTTGGCGGCTTCCTCAAGGAGGCGCTCCTTGAACGTTTTTGTCTGCTTAATCCGACGCCGACTTTCGCCCATCGACCACTCCGATTGATGCGCAGCACAGCCCACGCCCCACCCTCTAAAACGCGCGGGATGGAGGGCAGGTTCCAGAATCGGAACGCCTTCAGTGCTTGCGACCGCGAGCGGTCTGTTTTTTCGCCCTAAGCCATGTTGCACCTCCATGCGCTGCGAAACGCCAAAGGATTCAGTAGGTTCGCAGAACCTGCAGATGCGGATCGACCGGCCCGGAACGAATCGTCGCAGAAAGATTCGAGTCAATCGAGTTTGTTGCGTGGAGTTGTTCAGTGGCGTGGCGTCAGCCAAAGGCACCGTCGATCGGCGTGAAGGCGCCCTTCCCGAAGTTCATCCAACCGGCCCTGGCGTCCTCCATCGAGAGGGTCCCCTCCGGAGAGCGATGGATTCACGAGATCAAATTCGACGGTTATCGCGTTCAGGTGCACATGGCCAATGAGGCCGTGACGATCTACACCCGCCGCGGCTACGACTGGACGAGACGCTTCAAAAAGATCGCCGATGTCGCGTGGCACATCAAGGCGGGTTCGGCCATCATCGACGGCGAGGTCGTCGTCCCCGCTGCTGACGGCACGACCGACTTCTCGGTGCTCCAGAACGAGTTGAAAGGCACGTCCACCAAGCTCGTGCTGGTGGCCTTCGACCTGCTCTATCTCAACGGCCGCGACATTCGCGGCCTGCCGCTGGTTCAGCGCAAGGCCGAACTGAAGAAGATCGTTGCCGGCTCCGACGTGCAATTCAGCGAAAGTTTCGAACTCGCAGGCCGCGAAATGTTCGCCCATGCCTGCAAGGTCGGGCTTGAAGGCGTCGTCTCCAAGGTTCGGGACAGCGTCTACAGCAGCGGACGGGGCAACAGTTGGGTCAAGACGACCTGCAAGCAGCGGGAGACCCTGACCATCGCAGGCTTCGCGCTCGATGAAGGCAAGTGGGACGGCGTATATCTCGGGCGCCGCAAGGGAGATGATCTCGTCTACGCCGGCAAGGTCGACCACGGCTTCGACAAGACTTCAGCCGCCGAACTGCGCCAGCGCCTGGAGCCGCTGCGGCGCAAGACCCAACCTTACGCCAAGCGCATCGCGCATAGGGGTATCTGGGTCGAGCCAAAGCTGCTTGCAGAGATCGAGTACCGAGCGAAGTCCGCCGCGGGAAAGGTGCGCCATCCATTCTTCAAGGGATTGCGGGAGGATCTGTGATGGACGAAAGCGCCCGCATCCTTCAAGACTTGTACGACAGTGAAATCAATTTCACGATCGTCACGTTTTGGGATGCCGGATTTGAGGTGAAGTTGGGGGACCAGTTGAACGGCTTTGCCGCTACCGGCTGGGTCAACAACTTTTCTGAGGCCGTCGAATGGCTTCGGCTTCGAACAATAGCGGAATATCCGGAAAGCGTCTTTGCGAAGGCGTATCAACGATGACGACAACCTATTCAAGCAACTCGTCTGCAATGGCGGTCGTCTATTGCGCCAACAATTGCGACACAGAGGTCGAGATGGACGTTGCGGATTTGGGTTGCGGTGCTGGACAAATCCGGTGCCTGGAATGCGGTGGCGATGGCAACTGGGGCAAGTTCGCACCAGAGATTGTCGGAGCAGATTGCGCCTGCATTGATTGCAAAGGCACCGGCCGGCAGTTGGTAAGCGTCTGACGCCCTGCATTGTCCACAGCTACGACCGGCAGTATCCAGCCGGCTGGCTGGCCCACTAGGAATCGACAATTTGCCAACACTGTTGGCGCATGCCTTTGATGATCCGATGTCCACGAAGTCGCGCCAATACCTCTTCGGCACCCAGATCAAGATGTCCGCTGAGCGCGCCAAGGAGGCTCGCAAGGAAGCCGACAAACTGGCCTGCGAGGCGTGGAACTATCGTATGCTTGGTTATAAGGGTCCGGCACAGCCGTCGCCAACGATCGGAGATGCAATCAACGGAGGATATCTGTACCTGGAGGTCCGCTGTCTCGGCTGCGACACCAATCAATCCGTCGCGCTCGATATCATCCGTCGCTCCAAGACGACGCCCGTTCACGAACTCGAACGCTACATGCGCTGTAAGGACTGTTCGCAAGTGCGGGGCTATCCCTATAAACGAAGCAAGCTAGTCGCGCTGAGACCAACAAAGATTTCAGCCAATCATCCGCCCACCACCTGGTGGCCGGGCGAGCGCTAAAGCGCAAATCGCCCTGTGTTGAAACAACGGATTTCCTCCGCTTGGCGTACGCACATTGCTATGATCACGGAAGCGGGGACGAATCGCCATCGGCGCCAGTATGCGGAGTTTGCTCGCTTCTGACAGCAGACCGGCCCGCATGAACCTGTTCCCCCATTATGCGGCGGATACTTTATGAGTTTAATTGCCTATTACGACGAAAGCGGCACGCATGACGACTCCGCAATGACAGTCCTCGCCGGTTTCGCGGCGAGGCCAAATGAGTGGGCCCTGTTCGAGCGGGAGTGGCAAAAGATACTGAATAAGTGGAAGCTCCCGTTTATCCACACCAAACATCTTTTTCACAAACAGAAATTCTACAAGGGATGGCCGGACAAAAAGCTTGGCCACCTCTGGAATGATCTCCTCTATGTAATCCAGGAGAGGGAAATATTCGGGACTAAGACCGTCTTGTACCATGACGATTACAGAATCTTCTACCGCATGGATGGTCCCTTCGCGAAAAAGGAAAGGTTGGATAGTCGATACGCTCTATGTTTCCGGTCCTTATTACATAGCCTTCCAAGCAGCTACTTAATCGGTCACATCGAACGCGATTTCCGCTTTGTTCTCGAGGCTGGCCACAGGAATGCTGGCGATGCACGTCGGGTTTTTGATGAACTGAAGGCAAGCAAGCACTACGATCACAGATCGATCATTGGCGAGACGGTCTCGTTTGCGACAAAGCCAGATTTTGGCGCCCTGCAAGCAGCCGACATGCTTGCCTATTGGGCCTTTGCGACTGAAAGATGGGCTGAAGATGAGTCAGAACGCGGCCTATACGTTAGCGATTTCGAACGAGAGATTCTCCAATCGAGATTGCAAATTGTAGAGCATTTGATTACGCCTCAGGATCTGAGGCAGCAAAGAGAGAATTTTTTGCGCAAAAGAAAGCTCCCCGTCTTCCAACAGGTTAGATTGAACGACGACGAAGAGCCGATCCTGATGAATGAGCTAAATGGTGATCCTGCATTTCACTTTATGCGCCGCTACGACTGATGCTTCAACTCGCGCATTCATGCAGCGGTGACTATGCCAAGTGGCCCCACTCCCTTCCCATCTCTAAGGCATCGGAAGTCGCTCATCGATAGTGCTTGAACTCATCAGCACTGGAGTGTCCATTGAGACAAAAGCAAGGAGGGAGCTACTCATCGACCACCTGCTGAAATTTTCGGACGAGGCGCCACCCTCCGCGTTGCTCGCCCAACAGTTGAAATATTTCCGAGCTTAGAACAAAACAAGAACATTGTCAACTGGCGTTTCTCTGGTTGATAATGCGCGGGCCAATCCGAGTGCCGACACAGCTTGCAAATGATCACCACGTTCTCAATCCACCCCGACGACCTCACCTCCGAACCGACCCGCCGCCTGCTCGCGCTTCATCTCGCCGGCATGCACGCGAACTCGCCGCCGGGCCATGTGTTCGCGCTCGACCTGTCGGGGCTGCAGACGCCCGATGTCACGGTGTGGTCGGTGCGCGAAGGCGATGACGTCATTGGCATCGGCGCGCTGAAGGAGCTCGGCGACGGCGGCGCCGAGGTGAAGTCGATGCGGACCCATCCCGATCATCTGCGCCGCGGCGTCGCGGCGCTGCTGCTGGACCACATCGTGCGCGAGGCCAGGGCGCGCGGGTTGACGCGGCTCAGCCTCGAGACCGGAAGCGGCCCGGCGTTCGAGCCGGCGCTCGCGCTGTACCGCAAGCGCGGCTTCGTCAACGGCGAGGCGTTTGCCGATTACACGGCGAGCGCCTTCAACCAATTCCTGCACCTGGCGCTTCGCGCCTGAGACTGCGCGCGGGCGGTGGCAGCGAGCGCGTCAGCCGGCATCCGCGTCCGGCCCCGGCTGTGTCGCAGCCGCCGCCGGCGACAAAGCCTCGAAACGATACGTTGGGGACGATTGGCGTGAAACGGTGCGTTGGCGGTGGTGTCGTTGCAAACGACCAAAGCGGCGGCTTCTGTTCAAAAGTGCACCGAGACATGGTCACGCTCAATTGAGTAATTTAGCTCAAAAGCCTCGCACGCATGGGCGAAGTTTAATCTGCCGATTATCAAAAGATACAGACTCGCTCCCGCAGCACGCGTAACATGGCTCCATCACCGCAAGGCCCTCGGCATTCATCGGTGATGAGAACGCCGATTGCGGGCCCGCCTCCACTCCAACACGGGAGCAGCACCATGCTGATGCGGCGTCGATTCAAGCAGACCACGACACTCACCGAACGACTCGCCGACGAAGCCGCGCGCTGTCGCGAGGAAGCACGCACGCTCTCGCCGGGGCGGCGCCGCGAGATGCTGCTGCGCCGGGCACGGCAGGACGAGACGGCCCTGCAGATGGAGGCCTGGCTGCGCTCGCCCGGCCTGAGGGCGCCGACGTGACGCAGCAAGCGCGTCGACGCGTCAGCGATCGCGTGACGACGATCGCGAGGTGTCGATCTCGAACCAGAGTGTCACTTGCATGACGGGACCGCTGGCGTCGCGAACGGCGATCGCCATCGTCTGCCTCCCGGCCGTGGGCGGCGCGGAGATCACGGCATCGCGTGCCATGTCGGCCAGCGACTTGGCGGCCTCGGCCCGAACGGCGCGCGGATTGGCCAATTCCAATCCTTCTTCGTCGAGCTCAATTCCCGTGTGGTCACGAAGGTCGAAATAATAGCGCGGCATCTTCGCAAGCCCCCTTTGCCGTATTTAGTCGTTGCGACCGGCAAAGGTTTCCCTCGCGCCGAAAAAATCGGTTGGATTCAGCGGGTTCCGGGAACCAGGCCACATCGCTGACGATCGATCCCCAGGACCGGACCTGCGCCGGCGTGGCGCACGCCGCCTTACTCCTCCGCGAGCTTGTGCTCGATATAGGCGTCCACCGTCTCGGCGAACGAGCGCTGCACGCCGACCGCCACATCGTGCTGGTCGAGTGCGTCGCGCTGGAGCACGCGCAGGCCGCGCCCGCGGGCGCTGAGCGGCGCCGTGTTCAGATATTGATCGATGGCGCCCTTGGCGAGCGGGATGGCCTTGGGATCGCCCCTGGCGATCAGGAGCCTGAGCAGGCTCTGGCATTCGGCCAAACCTGGCATGGGTTCGCCCTCTCTACCTGTTCTGCGATTTCGGCTTCGGCCGCTTTACCGGCTGGGTGTGGGTGCCGAACAGCGCCAGCAGGAACGCAACTTCTTCCTTCGAACCGATCTGGATCATGACTATCTCTCCTCTTCGCTCCGTTGGTCGGAACCGGGCGCGCACGCGTTCAGGACAATCGGGTTTCAGCCCTGTTTCAGGCGTGTTTCGTCGCGCCCAAACGGTTCTGGCTGGCCTGCTTGTGTGCACATCTGAACCTTGCGCACCCGGCCGCGGCGCGGCCTCCCCGCTTCGCTGTTCCTTAACCGCAACGCCATAACGTGCGCGGGATTGAAAGGGCTGCAGGAGTTTGGCGAAATGGTCGTGAAGTGTGCGGGATGTGCCGACGGGACGGAGTTGCCGTTCTCCTTCAAGATGGCGTTCCAGCCGATCGTCGATGTCACCGGGAATAGGATCTGGGGCTATGAGGCGCTGGTGCGCGGCCCGAACGGCGAGAGCGCCTACAGCGTGCTCAGCCAGCTCACCGACGAGCAGCTCTACCGTTTCGACCAGGCCGCCCGCGTCATGGCCATCGAGACCGCCGGCAAGCTGTTCACCGATCCCCGCGCCAGGCTCTCGATCAATTTCATGCCGAATGCGGTCTACGAGCCGCGCGCCTGCATCCAGAAATCGCTCGAAGCCGCGCGTCGCGCGAATTTTCCGCCGTCCAATCTGATGTTCGAGTTCACCGAGAACGAGCGGATGAGCGATCCGACGCATGTCGAGAAGATCGTGCGGGCCTACAAGGCCCTCGGCTTCTGGACGGCGCTGGACGATTTCGGCGCCGGCTATGCCGGCCTCGGCCTGCTGGCCCGGCTGCAGCCGAACCTGATCAAGATCGACATGGAGCTGCTGCGCGACATCCATCTCAGCCATGCCAAGCAGGTCATCGTATCGGGCGTGGCGGCGATGGCGCGCGAGCTCGACATCACCGTTCTCGCCGAGGGCGTCGAGAGCGAGGCCGAGTTCACGGTTCTCAGGGCCGCCGGCATCACGCTGTTTCAGGGTTATCATTTCGCCAAGCCCGGCTTCATGTCGCTGCCGGCGGTGCGGGGGTTTGGACAGATGGACGTGTCCCTCGCCGGGTGAACCGGATTCTCCCGATCACGCTTCAAACTCGAAAGCCCGCGCGGATTGCTCCACGCGGGCTTTTGCTTGTTGCTTCCTGCGATGACCGGCGCCGTGGGTCCACGGCGCCGGGCCTCGCCTCAGTGCATGTGTCCGATCAGATAGACGCCGCCACCGAGAACGATCACGGCCGGGACGGCCCAAAGCAGAATGACGGGCATCGCCGCTCCTCCTCAGTTCGTCGTGCAGACCTTGACGGTCTTCATGCCCGCCTCGGCCTCGGTCCTGGTCTTGTAGACGGTGTCGCCGCTGACGACGGTCGTCTCGGTGGTCGTCGGCTTTGCCTCCGTGATGGTGCACTTCTTGGTCTTGATGTCCTGCACGACGTAGAACGACTGCGCGAATGCAGGCGCCGCGACCGACGTCAGAACGGCAGCGGCAATGATGGTCTTGATGTTCATGGTGTCCTCCTCCAGCAGCCCGGTCATCCGGATCTGTTGTCTTCAAACATCAAAAATTGCCACTTGTTCCCGATCGAGCGTGAACCAATTCCCGCAGCCTGCGTTGGTGCGGACATTGGAGGCTTCGATGCTGGATTTGAGACTTGCGACGACTTCGCTGGCGATGCTGATTGCACTGCTGTCCGTGGCGCTGGCCGATCCCGCCAAGGATCAAGCCCGGCCTGTCGCGCAAAGCGCCGCCGACGCGCGCCCGATCCGCGTCATCCTTCCCGCACCCTGGCAGCCCGCCACGGCGCAGGCGGACGTGCAATCGTCGAAGTGACCCGGCCGCGCCACAGCGATCCCGCGAGCCGTGTCCGACGACGCGGTTCCCCTGAGCGGAACGCCGACTTTCACTGACGACCTTCATCCTGCATTCACACCCCCGTCCCTAAACCTCCGGCCGATGAAACGGCAGGCAGACAGGACGATGCTCTTTGACCCGATGGCCGCTGCGGTGGACTGGCTCGATGCCTACCGCGCCGGCGATATCGAGACGATACTCGAGATGTACGCCGACCACGCGGTGGTCCGTTGCGGCTGCGGCGGCATGAAGACGATCGCGGGCAGACAAGGCCTGCGCGCCTATTGGGTCGACCGTCTCAGACGCTACCCGGCTTCCAGCCTCGACAACCTGCAGCCGTCGGCTGACGGCACGGTCATCTCCTATGTGGCGCAGGGCCGCGTCGTGAGTGCGATCCTGACCTTCGATCCATCCGGGAAGATCGCCGCGCTCACATGCGGGCCGTCGCACTAGCCAGCTTCACGCCTTGCGCTTCTGGGTGACGAGCCGCAAGGCGATGCCGTGCTGCCAGGCACGCACCCTCACTGCGGCTTCGCTTCGATTGAGTTCGTGTGCGATGTCTTCCGGCCGCCGGCCTGCTTCGGCCAATGCCTTCAATCGCTCGTGGTCTTGCGCCGTCCATTTCTTCAACAGCGGGTAGCGGGATTGCATGATGGGAGTTGTCTCGCCTGCTTAACGATTCCGGCGACAATGGACCGGCGCAGTTGAAGTTCCGAAGTCGACAGCAGTTCAGCCAAATGACAGCGACCCCGGGCACCTCCGGGGCTGGACGTGAGGAGCAAGAATGCCGGGGCCGCCGGCGCGCCGACTCAACGCGCGCGCTGTGCCATCATCCGCACACCGCTGCGTGGTGCCGTATCAATTGATGCGGTGGCCGAAATAAACCCGCCCGGTGATCCGATCATGGTCTGCCGCGGAGCGCCGCTAAACGGGGCCCGCCAATAAACGTTCCTAAATCGAGCGCGATGCACGCGGCAATCGCGAAAGACGCGCTGCGGCACCCGGAAGCTCCGAACGCAAGCAACCAATTCGAATCTCACTTGTTGTCGCCGGCACATTCACTGCCGGAGGACAAAAAAATGCGACGTCTTACTCTACTTGCCACGACCATGTTGCTGCTCGCAGCGGTGCCCGCAAGCGCACAGTCGCAGCCGGCCCAGAGCGGGCCGGGCAACAACGCCGTCAACAGCGCCGACCAGAACAACTCGAACAAGCCTGTTGCTGGCCGCAACAGCTTCACCGAGGGACAGGCGAAATCGAAGATCGAAGAGGCGGGATATTCCAATGTCTCCGGCCTGCAGAAGGACGACCAGGGCGTCTGGCGCGGCAAGGCCGACAAGGCCGGCACCAAGACCGACGTCAGCCTGGACTTCCAGGGCAACGTCAATCCCGCCAAGTAACGCGCCAGATATCGCGCAAAGCCATCAGGAGACCTGACAAATGACCACCACCATCTCTCGCCTTTACGACACCTACTCCGACGCTGAGAGCGCCGTGACCCGGCTCGAAGGCGCCGGCGTGCCGCATTCCGACATCAGCATCGTCGCCAACAACTCCGACAATTGGTACGGCTCGAGCTCCGGCAAGGTCGATCGCGATCGCGACGGCGTCGATGATCGCGCCGAAGGCGCCGGGACCGGAGCCGGTATCGGTGCGGGCCTCGGCGGTGCTGCCGGCCTGCTCGCAGGCCTCGGCCTGCTGGCGATCCCCGGTCTCGGACCGGTCGTCGCTGCGGGTTGGCTCGCCGCGACTGCGGTCGGCGCTGCTGCCGGTGCGGCCACGGGCGGCATTGTCGGTGCCCTGACGGAAGCCGGCGTCTCGAAGGAAGAAGCCTCGCGCTACGCCGAAGGCGTTCGCCGTGGCGGTACGCTGGTGACCGCGCGCGTGCCCGATCAGGATCGCGCCCGACTCGATGCTCTGTTGCACGAGCGCGCCGTGAACCTGCAGGAGCGCAGTGCAGCCTGGCAGAAGTCCGGCTGGAACGACTTCGATGCCGCGAGCCCGCCGCTTTCGCCGGAAGATATCGGCCGCGAGCGTCAGCTCTACGGCACGACCACGCGTCGCTAAGCGATTTCGGATAGCAACGACAAGGGCCCCGCGGTGCGGGGCCCTTTGTTCATGGGCAACGCCATCAGCCGATTGCCGGATTGTCCCGATAACTTCTTCCGACCGGTTGCCTTACCGGCGGATCGAAACTTTATCTCAAATGCAGCAGAGCGGATTTGGCGAAATGCAATCAGTTAGCGCCATGCTGGGACATGTGCTTGCGCGAATGCAATCGGGAAAGCGTCGGGGAGATCGCCCATGTACTACGTCGCCGCTGCATTGCTGGTGCTGTCGGGACTGTTCTACTCTGCGAGCCATCATGAGATCGGCTCGTTCGGCGTCACCATGTGCAGTTATGGCGGCGCATTCTGTGATAACCCTCTGATCGTCTTTTCCGGCGCGGCGCTGGCCGCCGCCTGGGGCATGTTCGTCAGCATCAGGTAGCGCGACGGCGCAATCCCTGGGCCTGGAATTCCCGCCGCCTAGCCGGGGCGACCTCGCCCGTGAGCTGGCGAAATCCTGCGATAATCTCAATCTACACCTGTTTTGCCCGGCGGTCAACCTGAATTAGGTTTAGCCGAAATCTCGGATCGCCTCACGGCCGGGAACTTTTGTTTCCTGATCGGCATTGGCTGTGAAAATCAGCCGCGAGGTCCGTCATGAGCGACAGCGCCCTCACGCCGACGAAACCCGGGCCGACGCTGCTGCAAAGGCTGGGGCCCGGGTTGATCACGGGGGCTGCCGACGACGATCCGTCGGGCATCGCCACCTATTCGCAGGCCGGCGCGCAATTCGGCTACGGGCTGCTGTGGACGGTGTTCCTCACCACGCCGTTCATGATCGCGATCCAGCTCGTCAGCGCGCAGATCGGCCGCGTCACCGGCAAGGGGCTCGCCGCCAACGTCATGCAGCTCGCGCCGCGCTGGGCGGTGCTGGGCCTCGTCGCCATGCTCGTTGCCGCCAACACATTCAACATCGCCGCCGACATCGCCGCGATGGCCGAGGCGCTCTCGCTCGTAATCGGCGGCCTCAACCACGAGCACGCGCTGATCTTCGCCGCGGGCTCGACCCTGCTGCAGGTCTTCCTGCCCTATCGCCGCTATTCGCCGGTGTTGAAGTTCCTCACCCTGGCGCTGTTCGCCTATGTCGCGACCGCCTTCACCGTGAAGATCCCGTGGAGCACGGCGCTGCTTGCCGCGGTGTGGCCGAAGGCCGAGGTGAACGCCGACTACCTGATGATGGTGGTGGCGGTGCTCGGCACCACCATCAGCCCTTATCTGTTCTTCTGGCAGGCCTCGCAGGAGGTGGAGGAGATGAACCAGGGTCGGCGCGACAAGCCGTTGCGCGAGCTGAAGCGCGGCGGCATGCACGAGCTCGACCGCATCAAGACCGACACCCTCGCCGGCATGCTGCTCTCCAACGGCATCGCCTTCTTCATCATCCTGACCACGGCGTCCGTGCTGCATGCGCACGGCATCACCAAGATCAATTCGGCGACGGAAGCGGCCGAAGCGCTGCGGCCGCTCGCCGGCGATTTCACCTTTGCGCTGTTCGCGCTCGGCATCATCGGCACGGGGCTGCTCGCGATTCCGGTGCTGGCGGGATCGGCCGCTTATGGTGTCGCGGAGGTATTCGGCTGGCATGCGACGCTGGAGGCAGAGCCACACGAGGCGGTCGGCTTCTACACCATCATCGCCGCGGCAACCATCATCGGCTTCGGCCTCGGCTTCACCGGGATCGACTCCATCCACATGCTGGTGTGGAGCGCGGTGCTCAACGGCATCGTCGCCGTGCCCATCATGGCGATGATGATGCTGATCGTCTCGAGCCGCGCGATCATGGGCCGCTTCAGGGCCCGGTCGTGGCTGGTCTGGCTGGGCTGGCTCGGCACCGCGCTGATGGCGCTGGCCGTGCTTGCTCTGCTCGGCTCCTCGGTGATCGCGTGAAGCTAGACCGGTGACAGCGCCGCCGAGATCTGCGAAGCGATGATGAAGGCCGCGAACACCGCCGGCACGCTGATGAACCGCAAGAACTGGTCTATCGAAAGCATCTGTCCCCCCAAAGACAAGAATCGCCCCCCGCCCGTCGCGCTATTCCGCCCCTTGCGCGACGTGCTGCTCCGCCGTCAGAACCCGATCGGAAATGGCGGCTCCACTGATCGTGAGCAGCGCCAGAATCGAAATCATCGCCAGAAATTTCATGGCCGGAACGTCGCTTCCGATTGTGGCGAAACCCGTCAAAACCTGGTGCGATTCCGGGACGATCCCCCGGAAAGATCATGGCACTCCCCCGGGTTTCCACGAGCTCCGCGACGACGGTCGCAGGAGGTGGCAAGCTACGGCGTCACGGGGTTGACCGTGGGCGAGGTCTTCGGGCCCGGTCGCGCCGGCTCGATCGACGATTTCGGATTGGTCGGGAGGACCGCGGCGCCAGCGGCCCGTGCCGCTTCTCCCGTGGTCGCATACATCGCAACATGAGCCGGCTGGGTCTTGGCGCGGCTCCAGGGTCCGTGATCGACGATGAGCATCGCTGCGATTGTCACGCCGGCTATGATCAGCGCGATCACACCAGGATGGCGAAGAGCGGCAGACATCGAATTGGCAAAGCGAACACTTGTCATCACGGGACCCGCTATTTTGCTGTCGCAGGGTAATTCAAAGCTGCCCCTCCCGGTTCCCGGGTCGCGCCACCGGGTTCCAATGATAGACTCCTCGCGCAAGCGCGAAAGCCGCCTGTCTTGAGGCGAGAGCACCTGCCCCTAAATCAGCAGATCATGTTGCCCGTGAAGACTGCCGGGAGGCGGACCATGATTGGAATGCTGCGCCGTGTGATCGTCCGGCGGATGCGGAACCATTTCGACGATCGTCTGAAGGCCATCTTGCTGACCAAGCGCAGCATGCGGCTTGGCAAGCTCCCTGGGCTCGGCCACCGTGATGGGCGTCGACGGAGCCGCCTCGCTATCGAAGCGGAAGACGTGGTCGTCACGGCCGAGTTCGAACGCGGCTTTTGCTGGCGGCGCAGCTTCCGATGCATTTGAACCGGCATGCGCAGTCCGCTGCGGGTTGCCATGATCCACCGTGTCGGTTGCGCCGCTTTCGCTTGCGTCCGCTGCCGTCGCCGGGGCTGAATGGGTCGAATTGCCGTGCTCGCCACCAGGTTCTGCCGTCTTCGCTGCTGCCGGCGGATCGTCGGAAGCCTGGGAATGATGCCCGTTGTCGTTCCTGGTGCCGTTGCCGGCCTTCGGCTGGGCTTCGGCCACCTCCGTCGCGGCCGCCTTTGCGGGCTCCGGCGCCGCAGCATGCGGTGAGTGGCCGTGCCCGGTGTCAGCGAGACCTGAACCGCTCTCGCCCGCTTCCGCTGCTTTGTCGGAAGCCGTGTGACCCGAATGGCCGTGCTCGGCTCCGCCGGTCTCCGCCGTTTTCGCAGGCTTCGCCGGACTGTCCGAAGCCGTAGAGTGATGCTCGTGGTCATTCCCGACACCGTTGCCTTGGTTGGACCTGGTTTCGGCCATCGCCGTCGCCTCCGCCTTTGCGGGCCCTGGCGCTTCGTGCTGTGAGTGGCCGTGTTCCGTCTCAACGGCGGGTTTTCCGCTCTTGCTTGCTTCTGCTCCTTCGTCAGATACCGCGTGGCCCGAATGGCCGTGCTCGGCTCCGCGGGGCTCCGCCGTCTTCGGCGGACTATCCGGAGCCTGGGAATGGTGCTCATGATCATTCCCGACACCGTTGCCGGGTTTGGACTTGGCTTCTGCGATCTCCGTCGCCGCCTTTGCAGACTCTGGCGCTTCGTGCTGTGCGTGGCCGTGCTCCGTGCCGACGGGACCTTTCCCGCTCTTGCCAGCGTCCGCTACGTCGTCGGAGACCGAGTGGCCCGAATGGCCGTGCTCGACGTCAGGTCCCGTCGTCTTCGCTGCCTGTGGCGCACCGTCTGCGGCTTGGGAATCATGCTTGTTGCCATGACCGGCGCTGTTGCCGGGTTCGGACTCCGCCTCCGCCGTCTCTGCCTTTGCCGACCCCGGCTCCTGGTTGTGCCCGGAGTTGCCGCGTCCGCTGCCGTCGGCGGTGGCAAAGCCCGGCTGGGCTATCTCGTTTTGGTTCGTCGACGGCGCGGCGGCGTTCGGATTACCCGGCTCGCCCTTCGAGGCGCGATTGTCCGCGGCCGGCGTCGTCGCGCTCTGACCGGGCGACATCGATGATCCATAAGCCGGCACACCGGACGAACCTGAACTCTCCTCCGTTGCATCCGCCTCGTCGCTCGTGCTGACGCTGGACTTTGCGGAATTACCGGGGCCGGTTCGAACGGCTGCGAATTTGAAGCTCAATCCATCATCGGCCGAAGCGCTCCAAACGCCGGCCGTCCCGACCGAATCCTCATGGGCGTGGCCGCTGCTCGTATTGGGAGCGGTTTCATCGGTCGTGGCCGCCGGCATCAGCGCCTGTTCGAGTTGCTCCAAGGTGGCGGCGTGAACGGCGCCCTCTGCTGGCTGAACGGAGTCCGTCTCTGCCACGGACACGATCCCCTGCAGATGGACTTCCACAAGGCCGCGATCCCCGACATCGAGCACACGATCGGTCGGATTCACGAAGACGATGGTTTGATTGCTTGCGGAATCGTAGATCCAGGCAAGGGTGTGAGGCGGAATGGATTTGGGTGCCGCCGTCAAGTGCAACCACGCCAGCGCTCCGAATGCTGCGAGATTGAGCCTGCCGGGCCCCGATGCAAGATCTGCAACGGAGTCGGACGAGACGGACTTGGCACCGCTCGGGGCATGATGAGCCGCGTCTTCACCGGGGCTCTGCCGCATTTGATCGGGGCTATCTCCGCCTGTAACGGGCGCGCGACCGGCGTCCGACAGCACGAGCGCTGTTTGGACGTTATGACCGGCGGCGACCGGGCTCGCCTCGCCCTGAGTGACGTCTTGTGCGACGTCAACTGCGGTGGTCACCGAGGCAGAATGCGGATTCAAATCCCGCGCCGGCACGTCCGGGTCTGCGCTGTCAGCGTGATGGGCGCCACCGTGCGTGATCGTCGCCAATGCAGAGGTCGCACTCTCCGTGGTGCCCGTCAGCAAGCTCTCGATCGATGCTTCGTTCACCTCGCCCGCGTGCGCGGCAACATGCGGGTCGCTCAGTGCATAGATCAGGGCACCTGCGAGAGCGGCGAAGGTGCCGAATCCCGAAGGACCGAATGTGGCCGTGGAGGCAAGCTGCGGGATCGGGTGCGCCGAGGCTGCGCCACCTCCAAGTCCCATTTCGCTGATTGCCGGGGGTATTTGCGCGGGAAGATTGCCTGCGCCCGATCCAATCGCACCGCCTTCTGTCCAGGACCTCGAGCCCAGGAATTGCTCCGCCGCGCGCAACGCTGCCATCGCCGCGGCCGGATTCTCAGCCTGGCTTGCTTTGGTGAGCAAGTCCCTCTCCGTGAGAGCAGGCGTCCCCCCGGATCTCGAAACGACGAGATGCTGAAGAACGGCTTTCTTCAAGACCTCATAGCCGGCGTGTTCGTCGGCCTGGCCGGGGCCATCGTCATGAGCAAAATCGTCGTTGGCTTCCGACGCCTTGAGTTCGTCGGCAATTGCGAACGCCAGAAAGGCGAGAACGAGCGCGCTGAAGCCGGAGGTGCGCTGCAGCCATGAGATGGTCGCAAGCACCGTCCTGTTGGTGATCTCGAGCTTCTGAAAGATATTGTGCAAGTGGACTTTGATTGTCCCGTGCGACACGTCGAGCCGGCGCGCGATTTCCTTGTTCGACATTCCTTCCGAGACCAGCCGGACGATCTGACGTTCCCGGGGCGTCAATAGCTCCAGCATCTTTTCGATCTTGCCTTCGCCATCCGCCTCCTTGCCGGCCGGCGATAGATCGGAGGGTTCGAGCGACAAACCACTTTTAGCCATCAGTCGCAGCGACTGCAGCATGGTCCCGGGCGCGGCATATTTGGAGATCGCGCTGCAGGCGCCGGCAGCAATCGCTGCACTCAGATCGTGATTGCCGTCGGCTTCCGTGAAGAACACCAGGCGGGTGGACAGCTTCTCGGTTTTCGCGATCGCGAGGACATCGGAGACCGTCAGGTCCGGCAGGCTATCGGCAATGAGCGCGACATCGGGCGCCAGGTTCCTGATGGCTTCGAGGCAGCTTGTCCCGTCGCTGGTCGAGGCGACGACGTCGAAGTCGTGCTGTGTCCCCAGAATCGACTTCAGCCCCTGCAGCACGATCGGTTGCCGATCGACGATCACGAGCCGGATGGGTTTGACAATCCCCAGCTTGGCGGTCGCGTCTAACATGGGGTTTCCTCAGCCCGGTCCTCTATATCCTTCGGCATATGGCCGTCGCCGGGCGGGTAATTAAAATAGTACTGGCGGATTTGGTTCCCGATCCGGAAATCAGTTTGGACGGTAGGACGTGACAAAAATCTCTTTTGACCCCATGGCCGTGGCGGTGGACTGGCTTGACGCCTACCGTGCCGGCGATATTGACGCGATCATGGAGCTTCATGCCGACGATGCCGTGGTGCACTGCGGTTGCGGCGGCGCCCAAACCATCACCGGCCGCACGGCGCTTCGTGCCTATTGGGTCGACCGCCTCCGGAAATGTCCGGCAGTCACGTTGGACGATCTCAATCCTTCGGAAGATAGAACCGTGATCTCTTACGTCACCAGCACAGGCGTGATGAGCGCGGTTTTGGCGTTTGACGCCGCCGGGAGGATCAAGGTGCTGGACTGCAGTCCTCTGCACTAGGCCCGCGCCGCAGTCTTGGCCGCAGCTGTCCTGCATTGCGGCACGAGGCTTGGAATCGTCAGCCTGGGCCTGAAGTGCCGGTACTAGCCTTCGAAGGCGATCCGCAAGGCGATCACGATCACGGCCGACACGAGACACGAAATCGCCAGCAGCGTCCAATTCGGCCTTGTGCTTTCGCGGACCACGCGCGCGACGAGCATTTTCATGCTCGTCAACATTCGTCGCCGGGAAGGCGGTGCAGATAAGCGACTCCCAAGCTCGCGAGTTCCTGGGCATCACTCTCGCGCTCTTTCCATCTCCTCTGCAGATGTCGTTCAAGCAAGCAGCGCCGGCTGTCGAACGCGTCGACCTCAGGGTGCCGCGCTCGGTACACCGTCCAGGCGGTCTGAGTGGCACGTCTCAAGATGGCATCGTCCACGGCGCTAGCTCTCCGGTCATCAGAGCCAATCGCAGCCAACTCAAGCCACGTCCGAAAGTTTCCACTTTTTCCCGGTTATCATTGTCGCGCCTCGGGTGGCGCTTCGCCTCGCCGCTTACTCGCCCGGGGCGATCGCGTTGCTCGGGGTCGGCCGGTCGGTGATCTGCTGGCCGAACAGGCTGCCGATCAGCTCGACGGCGGTGCGCGCCGTCCGGCCACGTTCGTCGAGGAAGGGATTGAGCTCGACGATGTCGACCGATCCCACCACGCCGGAATCGTGCAACAGCTCCATGATCAGATGCGCCTCGCGATAGGTCGCGCCGCCTGGCACCGTGGTGCCGACTCCAGGCGCCACGCACGGGTCGAGGAAATCGACGTCGAAGCTGACATGCAGCACGCCGTTGCGCGCCTTGACCCGCTCGATCACCCGCCGGGTCAACACTGCGACGCCGAACTCGTCGATCTGGCGCATGTCGACGATCCTGATCCGACGTGAGCGCATCAGTTCCTTTTCAAGCTTGTCGATCGAACGCGCGCCGAACAGATCGAGCCTGTCAGGGTCGATGGATGCGCGGGGGTCGTCACCGAGCAGTCCGTCGAGGCCGGGTTCGCCGCACAAGAACGCGGCCGACATGCCGTGCATGTTGGCGGTGATCGTCGTCTCCGGCGTGTTGTAGTCGGCATGGGCGTCGAGCCAGAGCACGAACAGCTCGCGTCCCCGCGCCTGCCAATGGCGCGCCATGGCATTGACCGATCCCATCGAGAGCGTGTGGTCGCCGCCGAGGAAGATCGGCAACGCCCCGGTTTGCGCGATCTCATGGCCTCGTTGGCTCAGAACGCGCGTCCAGCGCTGGATCTCGCGGTAGTGATTGGCCCTTTCCGGCGGCCTGTCGGTGAGGTCACGGACCTCTGCCACCGAGAGATCGCCGTAGTCGACGACCTCGAAATCCAGGCTTTCCAGCAATGTCGCAAGGCCCGCGGTCCGCAGTGCCGCCGGTCCCATCAAGGTGCCGCGCTGCGAAGCCCCCATATCGATGGGAGCTCCAAGCAAGGCGATGCGCCGGGCTCGATCCGTCGTGGGCTGATCGGTCACGGCTGTCTCCTGACGTCAACTAAGGTCGAGCCAGCCTAACAGAGATTCGCACCCGTCGTTTCACGGGTGCGCCTTGCCCTGCCAGGAACCAAATCCCGCGCGCTGAATTGCTTAGCCATGGCCGGCACCCGCCGTGAACTACGGCGCCTCTCGCGGATAGCCAAAGGTCGTCAGACCCGCTGTTCAAAACGAGCGCTCGCGCGGATAGCCAAAGGTGCCGGCCTCTATTCTCACCTTGGAGATCGCGCTTGAGCACCGAGATACCGCAGACAGATCACCCACCCGGCATGGCCGAGCGCGCCATCGACACAGCGGCGGACGTTTCCCGCACCATCGGTGAAGTGGCCGGAGGCCTGCATTCGGCAGTCAACCGCCTGACCTCTGCCGTCGAGGACTCGCGCAAACCCGGCGGGACTCTGGCGACAGTCGCATCGATCACGCGCGAAGCGCCGCTGGCCAGCCTGTTTGTGGCTTTCCTGTTCGGAGTCGCGGTCGCCCGGCGCCGATAGGCGGCGACGCCGCCTGGCTCAGGCGGCACTGACCGCGTCGAGTTCCGGCGCCAGGAATGTCTGCTCAAATGCCTGCGCAGGCATCGGGCGGCCGAAGAAATAGCCCTGACCTTCTTCACATCCGAGGCTGACCAGGAAGTCGGCGGTTGCACGATCCTCGATGCCCTCCGCCACGACGGTGAGGCCGAGCTGCCTGCTGAGGCCGATGGTCGAGCCGACGATCGCGGCGTCGTCGGAATTCGACAGCAGGCCGGACACGAACGACCGGTCGATCTTGAGCCCGTCGAGCGGAAACTTCTTCAGATAGCTCAGGCTCGCGTAACCGGTGCCGAAATCGTCGAACAGGATGCGAACGCCGAGTTGCTGAATGCGCTTGAACATATCGAGCACGCGGCCTTCGTCATTGAGCAGGATGTCTTCGGTCACCTCGATTTCGAGCAGCGACGGTGTGAGCCCCGTCGATTCCAGCAATGTCGCAACCGAAAGCGCGAGATCGCCAGAGTGGAGCTGCGACGGCGACAGGTTGATCGCGACGCGCACGCCATTGCCTGCCAGTTCCCAGCCGCGAGCCTGGCGGCAGGCGGTCTCCATCACCCAGTTCGCGATCCGCTCTGACAGCGCCGAGGTGTTGACCACCGGCATGAACTCGCCGGGCGAGACGTAGCCGCGCACGGGATGCTTCCAACGGATCAGCGCTTCGGCGCCGACGAGGCTGCCGTCGACCAGGCGAACCTGGGGCTGGTAGAACAGCTCGAACTCGCCGCGATCCGCGGCGAGCGCCAGTTCGCTCTCCAGCGTCAGCCGGCTTTCCAGCTCCTGCCTGATCGCAGCCTCGAAGATGACATGGCTGCCGCGCCGCGTCATCTTCGTCTTGCTCAGTGCCAGATGAGCATTGCTGAGAAGTTCGTCGGCGCCCTGTCCGCCTTCGCCATAGACCGCGACCCCGATGCTGATCCTGACACGATGCTGGCGCGTTCCCGTCGCGAGCGGCGTTTCGAATGCACGCGCAATCCGCTCGGCGAAATTCGCGATCGGCTCACTGCCGTCTGCGGCTTCGCGCGCAATGGCGAATTCATCTCCGCTCAGTCGCGCGACGATCGCGCCATCTCCGGCCTGACCCTCCAGGCGAACGGCAACCGCCTGCAGCACCAGGTCTCCCGCCGAATGCCCCAGCATATCATTGATGCTCTGGAAGCCGTCGAGCCCGATGACGAGCAGCGCGACCTCCCGAGGCTTTCGCTCGGCATTTGCTATCATGCCGACCAGACGGGCATGCAGCGTGTTGCGATTGGCAAGGCCGGTCAGCGCGTCATGTTCGGCAAGATATTTGACGCGTTCGGCTTCACGCTTGCGGACCGAGATGTCGCGCAGGATCGCGCCGTACTGAAAGCCTTCCGTTCCCTGCCAGCCCGAGAAGCTCGCCTCGACGGGGAAGGTTTCACCATTCTTGCGCCGGCCCTCGAACTCGACGACAACCGCGCCGCCCGGAACGAGCAACGCCTGGCGCGCGGCGTCATGCATGGAGGGCCTTGCTTCACCATTCGCCGGCACGGCGCACAACGTTTCGAACGGACGGCCGATCATCTCTGCCGGGACGTAGCCGAAGATCGCGCTCGCGCCGGGATTCCAGACCGTGATCCGGTGATCCTCGTCGGTGCAGACCAGACCGTCACCAAGCGACATCGCGATGCGGTGAAAGCGGCTCTCGGCGATGCGTCCCAGCAGGCTGCGGAAATCGATTTCGTCCAGCGCAATCGCGGTCAGATAAGCGACGATCGCGATGTGGAACAGCGATGTGTCGATGACCAGGGACCATCTCGCCTGCACGAGGATTGCGACCAGATCGATCACCGCCCCGGAGGCGACGAGGATCGCGACGCGAAGGCCCGGTGCGAAGCGACGCCACGAATACAGCATCAGCAGGCAGATCACACCCAGGCCGAGAATCATGCCGATGTCGGACGTCCAGCGCAGCATCCGGCCTTGAAGGATCGATTCCGCGGCCAGCGCCTGGAGGACCGGCCCCGAGACGATCTTTCCGTTGGGGACGCTGAACCGGTCGCCGAGTTCGAGCGCGGTGGCGCCGACGATGATCTTCTTGTCCTTCAGCTTGCCGAGCACGGCAGGATCGCCGCGCAGCACGTCGACATAGGAGATGACGGGAATGGAGGCTGCACGAATGCTGAAATCGATCAGGAAGGGCGGCCGCCGGTTGGCGTCCTGCCCGGCCAGCACGACGGCCATCGACGGCATCAGGGCATCGCCGAGCTTCTCGCCGAACGGATAGCGGCGAACGAGTCCGTCGGGTTCGATTGCGACGTTGACGACCGCCGGCCACGACTGGTTGCCGAACGATTTCAGCGGACGATTGATGTGGGCCGCACCGCCATTCGGCGCCGGCTGCTTGAAGGACGGCAGGATCGTCGAGCCGCCGGCGTCGCGAAGGGCCTGGACGAAGGCTTCGTCCGAGGCCGGGTCCGAGGGTGAGCTGAAATCGACGTCGAAGGCGATATCCCCCGCTCCCGCCGCCTCGAGCTTGCGCAACAGCTCCGCGTGGAGCCGGCGCGGCCAGGGCCACACCCCGATCTGATCGATGGACGGCGCGTCGATAGCCACCACGACGACATTGCCGCTGGCCGCACGCGATTGCGAGCTGAACCGTAGGTCGGTGAGCGCGTTGCGAAGCGCACCATGCCATCCCGTGGACAGCACGATCGCAAGCGCGATCGCGACGAGAATATGCGGCCGGTAGCGTTTCACCCGATCCTCCCGCGTACCCGCTTCTGCAGGTACGTCCCCTCATCCCCTAGGAAATCCCCTCAGCGCCTGCCGTAGGCATGGCCATGACCGTTGCTGCCGTTGCCGCCGCCGTTGCCATTGCCATTGCCGTTGTTGCCCTTGCCGTTGCCGGTGGCGCCGCTATTGCCATTCCCGTTACCGTTGTTCCCGTTACCGCTATTGCCGTTGTTACCGTTGTTGTTGCCGTTGTTGCCGTTGCCGTTGTTGCCGCCGGAGTTTCCGGGGCTGTCGCTGGATGCACCGGCTGCCGCTGCCGCAATCGCCGCACTGGCAGCCGAAGCGCTGCTGCCGGAGGTTGCCGCGCCACTCGTCGTTGCCGCAGTCTGGACGGAGCTGTTGGAGGCCGGCGTGCTGGATTTGCCGTCGCTCCAGACCGTGTCGGATCCGGCGTTGGCATTGGCGTTGCGCACATGTCCGGGAGCAGCCGCGCCGCGGGCGAGCCCATTGGTGACCTTGTGGACATTCAGCTTGACCTCGCCGAGCGAGCTCGAGATGCGCACGACGCCGGCCTTGCCGACATGAGCTCCGGCCGCCTGATGCGATGCCTTCGGCACGCCGGCCGCCTTGCTCCCCTTGTCGATCGGACCGAGCGCATGGACCGCCTGGCCATTCGCGGCATTGCGCGGCGCCGACAGGCCCGATTTCGGCACGGGCACACGCTCGATCGTCGAGGCGCGCGGTTTGCCCTGCTCGATCGGATTGAACGTGCCTGCGCCGCTCAAGCTGAGGCCGGGCTTGCCGTTCTCGAAGACCGTGGCCGCCTGACCCGGCATGACCTGGGCGATCTGTCCCGTCTTGAAGTCGGAGACTTCGACCTGGCCGCGGAGCACGCCGACCTTGGTGCTGCCGGCGCCCACCGTGACGCTGAACTGCGTTCCCTTCACCACGGCGGCGAGATAGGGCGTCTCGACCTCGAAATGCTTGACGTTGCGCTTCTCGACCTCGAGCAGGATCGATCCCGCCCGCTGGATGATGGTGGTCGAAAGCCCGTCCTTCTTCTCGGCCGGCAGGCCGACCACGGAGTTGGGCGAGATCAGGATGGTTTCCTCGCCGCGGACCAGCAGCACCCGGCCATTACGCCCGGTGCGGATGGTATTGCCGGGGTTGAGCGTCGCATCCTGGTTCAGCGACACCTGTTGGGCGCCGTCGGTCGCGACCCAGACCTCGCCGGTGGCCTTGCTGACCGACCAGACGCCGTCCTCGGCGGCAAACGCCCCGCAAGCCGTTCCCAGGCTCAGCGCCACCACGAAGGCACATCGCATTCCAATTCTGCCAAGCATTGACGATCCTCAGTCCGCGTTACAGCCGGATCCGAGAAGTATCCGAAACCAATCAAGAGAGGATTAGCGGGAAGCGACCAGCCCGGGCGCCGCCTTAACCAATCATTGACCATAAAAAACTATGAAAAATCATGCGGCTAACGAAGCCTTACCATTCCAGCAGAGAATCTCCGTTAAACTACGGGGACAAATTTGCTGCGCGGGCTGAGAAGCGGCATCTCCTTACCGCACTGGTGGTGATCGCACCGATTTTCGCGGGAATTCCGCAGGCCCTCGCCCAACAGGCGAACCAGCCGGGCTTCGATCCCCGCCAGCCCGAAAAATATTTTGATAACCAAACCGAGCGGGAATCGCTGACCCAGCCTTCGGTTCAGCTTCCGAGCGTCGGACGGCCGAACACCGGCGGGGATACCAAGCCGCAATTCGTGCTGCGCGGCATCAACGTCAGCGGCGCCCACGCCGTCGCCCCGGATCGCATCGCCGCGGTGTATCAGCCCTATCTCGGCACGAAGGTTTCGCAGGCGGATCTCGCTGCGATCGCCGGCGCAATCAGCGAGCTCTACCGCGCCGACGGATTCCATCTCAGCCGAGCCATCGTGCCGCCGCAGGACATTGCCGATGGCCGCGTCCGGATCCAGGTGATCGAAGGCGCCATCGTGGAGGCTGAGCTGAAAGGCGACGGCGCCGAGCAGTTTGGCGTCAGGCCGATGCTCGGGCCGATTCTGGCCGAGCAGCCGTCTCGCCTGCCGACACTCGAACGTCAGCTCTTCCTCATCAACGGCAGGCCGGGCGTCCGGATCACCGATACCGCGCTGGAGGAGATCGGTGGCGCGACCGGCCGCTTCCGCCTCATCGTCTTTTTGAAGACCTGGCACGTCTTCTCCTCGTTCGGACTGGACAATCTCGGATCATCGTCGGTCGGCCCCTGGCAGACCTACGCAACCGGCGCCTTCAACTCCTATCTCACGCCCGGCGACACGCTGGCGGTCAACCTGTCAACCATCGCCAACGACCCACGCCAGCTCGGTTTTGCGCGGCTGTCCTACGACACGCCGGTCGGCGTCGACGGTCTGCGCCTCGGTGGGTCGGTGCTGTACAGCGCGGTCCGGCCAGGCGATGCCCGCCGCCTCGACAGCGACATCACCACGACGGAGGCCTTCGAGCTGCGGGCCAGCATCGTCCCGCTTCAGTCGCAATCGTCCACGCTCACGCTGACTGCGGCGACGACCTTCAGCAACGTGTCCGAGCACGACCTTTACGGTCCCTGGTACAACGACCATATCAGGACCGCGAGTCTGACCGCCGACTACCGGCTGCAGGATCGCTTCGGCGGCACCAATCTTGCGACACTGACCTACCGCCACGGCCTCGACATCTTCGGCGCCTCGCATTTCGACGACGCTCTGTTGTCGCGCGACGGCGCATCCTCGAACTTCTCGGTACTGAACCTCTGGTTCACGCGCTACCAGACGCTCAGCGATGCCTGGTCGCTCAAGCTCTCCGCGGCGAGCCAGACGGCATCGCGGCCGCTGTTCACCTCGCAGCAATTCTATCTCGGCGGCGCGGCCTTCGGCCGTGGCTATGGTGCGGCCGAGATCAGCGGCGACAACGGCCTTGCCGGCTCGCTCGAAGTGCGCTTCGACCAGAAGCTCAATTTCCGCTACTGGACCGGCTATCAGCTCTACGCCTTCGGCGACGCCGGCGCCGTCTGGAACGACGGCTACCGCCTCAGCGACGGTCTCTCGCTGACCTCGGCCGGAGCCGGCGCGCGCTTCTTCCTGCCGGACGATTTCCAGGTCGATCTCGGCGTGGCCGTGCCTCTGAGCTACCGGGCGCCGGACAACCAGCGGCGCAGCCCGCGCTTCCTGTTCACCCTGTCGAGCGCATTCCGGCTCTGCCCCGAACGCGGCAAGTCCGGCTGTCTCTAGTGGCTTGTGGTTCGCGCGGGCTCGACACGCGGCCCTTTTGCGGCCCTGCTCACAGACTTGCCTAAATTTAATCCGGCAACCTGCTCACGGTCACTCGATCCGGGAGTTACCAATGGCCATGTTCAGCGTAACGTGATCTGAGACGAGACGAATGAAGCGGGTGTTTGCAGTCCTGGCGTTTCTTTGCGTCCTCGGCGTCGGACAATATTTCGTCGTCAGCCGGTTCGCGATCCGCCACGAAACTTTGGCCCTCTATGACGCTGCGCGGCAACGGCCGATTTCGGTCGAGCTGGCGGTACGGCGCGATTACGAGACCAAGGCCAATCTCGGCCTCTGGAAACTCCCGCTCGCGATCATCAGCAACGGCAACACCGTCAAGGCCTCCGAGTATTCCTTCCTCGCCAACGTGCTCGCCGCGCGGGGTTATCTGGTTGCCAGCATTCAGCAGGACCTGCCGAGCGATCCGCCCTTGATGACCCATGTCGGTCAGCCCTATGTCGGCCGGCGCGAGGTCTATATCCGCTGCGAAGCCAACATTCTTTTCGTGCTGGGCCAGCTGAAGAGGCAGCAGGAGAACGTCGATTACGACCACGTCACCCTCGTCGGCCATTCCAACGGCGGCGACGTCTCCATGTACGTGGCTCACCAGCACCCGGAGCTGGTGTCTAAGGTGATCACGCTCGACAATCTGCGGGTGCCTTTCGTGCTCAGCGACGGGATGAAGATCCTGTCCTTCCGGTCGAAGGACCCGCATTTCGTGACCGATCCCGGCGTGCTGCCGACACCGGAAGAGGCCAAGGCGCGCGGTATCGATATCGTCGATACCGGCGCGCAGCACACGGAAATGAGCGATCGTGGGCCCAACGCGGTCAAGGAGAAGATCCAGGAGACGCTCGACCGCTTCCTGCGGGACAGCGCCAGCAGCGCGCTCGCGCCGGCCGATACGAAAAGCCCGATGATCATGAATCCAGGCGACTATTAACCAAAAATGCTTGCGGCAGATCAACGCGGCTCCGAGGCGCCAGGATAAAAGGGCATTCTGGCCTCGGAGAGCTGGCGTGCCGAACTATATCGACAGCCTTGAACCGAAAGGTCTCGATACGAGAAGTCTCGTTACGGACAATCTCGAGTTAGGAAGCATTGGCCTGCCCGCGGCGAGAATGCTGGCATTCGCTCGATATCTCTTCCGTGCGGCCCGCAAACTGCTGCGCTCGATCATCGCCCGCATTGATCTCTCGCAATTTCCGGGATCGTGCTGCGGATAGCATGGCGGCGGTCGTCAACGATTCATGAAGGTTGCCCGATGCGCCAGCATTTGAGACGAATTTGCCTGTTGCTAGCCGCAACTTCGAGCTTCGGCACGTCGTCCGCTCTCGCAGCCGATGCCGATCACGGTGCCGACCTCGCCAAGCGCTGGTGCGCCAGCTGCCATATCGTCACGAACGGCCAGACCCAAGCGAGCGCCGACGTCCCCTCCTTTGTCTCCGTTGCGCGCAAACCGGACTTCAGTCCGGAAAGGCTCGCCTTCTTCCTGCTCGATCCGCACCCCAAGATGCCGAATTTCCCGCTCAGCCGAACCGAGGCCGGCGACATCGCGGCCTACATCGCATCGCTGCGCTAAAGCGAAACATCTTGGATTGAATCGATTGCTGCGGCTCGTCCACTCCTCCCGCTCGCGGAAGAGGGAGCGCATCTCCGTCATGACGGCGACGGAGCTCATCTCATTGCGAGCAGAGCACACGACGCCTGCCACAAATGCAAATCCCTGCCGGCGGTCCGACAGGGATCGGCAGAACGGATGACGGACGGCAGACGAGGCCGTTCCGTGGCCTGTCATCGACCTTGGGGACGCACGCAGAGAATTAGGATTTTCCCTTGCCCGGCTGCATGAGGCTGCCGGTCATCTGGCGCATGTGATCTCCGGCGCTGGTGAACTGGCTGCGCAGGAAGTCGGACTGGATTCGCATCGCTTCCTGGAGGTCGGTGGCATGAACCAGCTTGCGCGCATGCTCGAAGGCCGACTTCATGTTTTGCTCGGTGAAAACCAGCGCCTGCTTCGACACCTCCGTCCCAGCTCCCGGAACAGACGACATCGATTTGGTGGCGGCTTCGAAAAACATGCCGAATGCCTTTTCGGCCTGATCAATTGTCTTCTCGGCCAGGTCGCGCAGTTCGGCCGGAACTTCGATCTTCGGTTCGATCATGGTCGCACTCCCTTCGTTTCCCAATTGAATACCACACTTGCCGGATCGCCATCCAGCGGCCAGGCTCGGGGACACCAGGCTTGGGGAACGTCGCCGGGGGTCCGGCTTCGGCGCGGAAAACGAACGGGAAAATGAAAGTAGAGGCGTAAGGCCGGCGCGCGGCCGGCTCAGGACAAGGGATGCTCGGGAAGAGCCTCTTCGGTGGCGAGGTCTTCGACCAGCTTGATGACCTCGAAACGCTGTCGCGGCGCGAGCTTTAGAAACGCGCGGAGCAAGCGCAGGCTTTCGACCGTGCCGCTCGCGGGCGCACCGACCTTGAGGTGCAGTTCAGCCGCGAAATCGAGGTTTTTCATCTCGCACCTATTCACAAGCATCGGCTTCGTGAGTCACTCAAAAACCGAACGCCATCGTGATAACGGGACGCGCCATGACGGGACCCGTGGCGACGAACCCCTGGCCGAGTGCGCCGCGGGTTGGCACGCCGAGTGACATGTCCAAACGCCCAGCTTAACCAGAGGGTTGCAATTATGACAAGTAACAACCCCTCCGGCAAGCGCGACAATGACTGTAGCGATGCTTCGTCTGCATCACACCACGGCAATTCCGGATAACAGGTATATCAACCGCCGTCACCCACCTGCGTCAAGAAGCGGCATCAATCACACACTCGGCTCGGATCGTGTCAATCTAGGCAAACGTTTCTGATTGTTTCCAACATGAACGGACATTGGCGACGAGTTTGGCGCTTCTCCGGCGTCTACACGCCATTGTTGAGTCTCGCCTCAGCGGTTGTACAGCACGAAATGAGGACCGATCCGGCAGCCGATTTAAAGCGTCCCGCCCCCGGCGCGGCTGTCGCCCCGGGAATTCATGCGGTCCCGACATGTCTCCGCCCGTGAACCGTTGTTCGTGACGGAACGACCAAGGCCATGTGACACGGCCACGCAGACAAACGGGCGCCATGGCTGAAAACTCTTCGATTCGGGCGCGCCTCAGCACCAAAGGACGACGGCATGCTTTCTCGCTGCGATCTCATCAAGGGCGCCGCGGTCGCGCTTTTTACCCTCTCGATACAAGGCGCATGGGCCCAGGAAACCAAGATGAACCTGTTCAAGATCGTCACCATCAAGGACGAAATCGTCGTCGGATTGTCGGCGGAGGAGCTTCAGGCGCTCGGCGGCAATGATGCGAGCGCGGTTGCGCACGCGCTGGCGCAGAAGGGTGATCTCACGGTCTGGCAATATAACGTGCATCGCGGCCCGAACGGTGAGTTGCAGCAGGCGCCGTCCGCCAAGATCGGGCTTTTGGCCAACGCCTCGCTCCGCGTCGAGCCCTATACGACGCCTTACCAGATTGTGCCGCATCCGTGAGCGGCAGACTGGCACGCCCGCGGCCAAGGCCGCAGGCGTGCCGTGTCATCTGCGCCGCCCTGCGTGCCGTGTGCCTGTTTCCGTCGCAAGACCGTAGATCAGCGCCAGCCGGTCCAGGCACTCGCGAAAGCGTCGCGCGAAATAGTCGTTCCAGCGCTGCGTACGGACGGCACGACGCTGTCCGATCTGATCCATGGTCAGGCCCAGCACCAGCACGTCGTGCACCAGCGCCGCGCCATCGGTCCCGAGTTCGCGCTCGATCCGGTTCAGTCGCAGCACCGCCTGGCGCTGGCTCTCGGTGACCGGCTCGCGCGTGCGCGCGCCATCGACATATTCGTGGGTCGGGTCCATCGCCTGGGGGCCACGCTCCGCTCTCTCCCAATCGTTCTGGAAGGCGCGCCCGCCGAGGTATTGCGCCTCATCGATCTGGTGGTGTGCGTGCAGCCGTCCCAGCGGATCGCCACGGATCGACCGGATCGCCACGATCTTCTCGCCAGCATCAAGCGCCAGCGGATTGTCGATCTCGACCTCCGCCACTTCGGCATTGAACGGCACGTCGCGGGACCGCCGGTCGTAGATTTGCGCCAATTTGTAGGACTTGTTGCGTCTGACACGAGCCACTTGGATACTCCTTTCGAAATTGACCGTGGAAGGCTGAGAGCTCAGGCCGCGACGACCAGCTTCAGCACGACGGGACCTGGGACACGGGCGGACGTCGCCCCGGAGCGACGCGTCAGGCCCGCATGCGGCGCGCAATAGCTGGAGCCCGGCTGGCGTGGATGGCCGCAGAAGGTGATGTCTTCCCCCTCCTTGTCGCCGCCATAGGGATAGCGGCAGTCGGCCGGCTCGAGTTCGACCAGTTGGATCAAGCGCGGCTGAACGCCGACGCAGCGCAGCTTCAGCGGCGCCGCGGGTTTCATTGCGGACTTCGGCGGCAAGTTCAGGTTCGGTAGCACCGCGCGGCGGGGCGAAACCGGCGCCTCACCCGGCAAATATGGCGCGACCGATGGGCTCGCGATCCATTGCGGAATGACGAGGCCGAGCCGCTTGGCGCGGCCGATCACCGCATTGCGCGTATAAGCCGTTCGAAACCTTGCGTTAATCTGCCTTGCGACCTCCGCGTAAGACATGCCTTTGAGAAAATAGTCGCGAAGCGCGTCGGAGTGCTCCGACGGCCAATGGCCCGGTTCCATGCTGCTGTCCTGTGATGCGCCCCTGCGATCGCACGACCGCGGGCGAAACAGACATTCCGGTACTCCGAATCCAAAGTCAAGCGACAATTCTGATATTCATAATTGCAATAATTCCGAATTTCGGATTACAAGAGCGGGCGTTGGGTAATCGAGGGAATCACCATGTTGGACGTTGCAATGATCGAGCGGGGCCTGGAGAAGACGGGCAAGAGCAAAGGCGGCCTCGCGGCGGCCATGGGCGTGCGGCCCGGCGCGGTCTCGGAGATCCTGGGCGGCGAACGTCTGGTAAAGGCCTCGGAAATCGTTCCGATCATGGAATATCTCGAGCTCAATCTCGCGCCGATCATGGGCCGTGTCGGCGCCGGCGCCATGATCGAGCCGGATTACGAGCAGGTCCCCCCGGAAGGTCTCGGCGACATCACGCTGCCTTTCCCGATCATGGAAGAGACCGTCGCCTTCGAGATCGTCGGTGATTCGATGCTGCCCAAATACGAGAGCGGCGACGTGATCGTAGTCTACAAGGACCAGCGCCATCCGCTGTCCTCCTTCTACGGCGAAGAGGCCGTGGTCCGGCTCAAGACCGGCGAACGCTATTTGAAGACGATCGAGCGGGGAAAAAGCCCCTCCGTCGTCAATCTCACCAGCTTCAATGCCAAGCCGATCGTCGGCGTGAAGCTCGAGTGGGTGGGTGAGATCTGCCTGTCCATGCCAAAGGGCCAGCTCGAGCGGCTACGCGCCAAATCGGCGCGCCCGCGCAAGAAGGGCAAGTAACGCTTCGCAACGCAGGCGACTTCGCTTTTTTCGAATCGGCGCTTGACTTTCTTCTGTTTTTCGTAAATAATCTGCCGCGTCCCGCCACGGGAGCGCGGCAGAGTCGTTTGATGCAGTATTTCGTCGTGATGATCGACTATGGACGGCGGGGCCGCGAGGCGGTCGTCGACCCTGAAATCACGAGGCGCGAGGTCATCTCCCGCATCGCCTCGGGCGAATACCGGAATGTCTCGTTTATCCACGAGATCGCCGGAAGTTCGGTCGAGGACGTCACCGAGGCCATCCTGACCGAGGCCGCCCTGCCCCAGATCCCGCCCGAGGATATCGACCTGCAGGCCATTCGCCTCGATCACGCCCGCGATCTGCGCGAACACGAACGGACGTGACGCAGGCCCGGAGTTCCGCTCCGATGGAATCGAAACGGAACTCCGGATTTTTTTGACGCGTTTGCTTTACGCGATCCGGTAGCCACTCCGGTCGAAAAACCTCTGGCGAGCCTGCCTCACCCTCGCACGGACATCACACCAGAAGGACAGTCGATCCCGTCGTCTTGCGTGCGGCGAGATCGGCATGCGCCTTGGCAGCGTCCTTCAACGGATAGGTCTGGTGCACCTCGATCTTGACCGCGCCGGACTTGACGACGTCGAACAGTTCGTTCGCCATCGCGACCAGGTTTTCGCGCTTGGCGGCGTAGGTGAACAGCGTTGGCCGGGTGACGTAGAGCGAGCCCTTCTGCGCAAGCAGGCCGAGATTGAGCGGCTCGACCGCGCCGGAGGATTGGCCGAACAGCGCGGCAACGCCGAGCGGAGCGAGGCAATCCAGCGATTTCAGGAAGGTGTCCTTGCCGACGGAATCATAGACCACGGGGACCTTCTTGCCGCCGGTGATCTCGTCCACCCGCTTCGCGAAATCCTCGCGGGAGTAGATGACGACATGGTCGCAGCCGTGCGCCTTGGCAAGTTTGGCCTTCTCGTCGTTGCTGACGGTGCCGATCACGGTCGCGCCGAGGTGCTTGGCCCACTGGCTCAGGATCAGGCCGACGCCGCCCGCCGCGGCATGCAGCAGGATGGTATCGCCGGCCTTCACCCGATAGGTCTGCCGGATCAGATATTGCGTGGTGAGACCCTTCAGCATCATCGCTGCAGCGGTCTTGTCGTCGACACCGTCAGGCAGCTTGAGCAGGCGGTCAGCAGGGATCAGCCGTGCCTCGGAATAGGCGCCGAGCGGCGAGGCGCCATAGGCGACACGATCGCCCGGCTTCAGATCGGTGACATCAGGCCCAACTTCCTCGACGATCCCGGCCGCCTCGCTGCCGAGCCCGCTCGGCAGTTGGGCCGGATACAGGCCGGAGCGGTTGTAGATGTCGACGAAGTTGAGACCGACGGCGGTGTGGCGGATACGTGCCTCGCCCGGTCCGGGCTTGCCGACGCTGACCTCCTCCCAGACCAGGACTTCCGGACCGCCGGTCTTGTGAAAACGAATGGCATGCGTCATGGGCATTGCTCCCTTATCGTTGGTTGAGGATCCGAAAAACCGGATTGGCCGCAGAAATAGGCATTTGGTCCGCCCGTTACAGTACAGACACGTAACAAGAATGTCACAGCGCGCGACAAACGTCTTCCGTTCCATCTCCGTTCAAAAGAGTTGATGACGCGCCTGGAGCGAGCGGCAGTAGCTTCTGCGCGGGGTTTGGTTGTCGCCTGCAAAGGAGAACCGAGATGCCAGCTTATGTACAGCATCATCAGGATATCGAGATCGCCCCTGTGAACTGCCCGACATGCATGGGGTTCCTGCCGATGTATGTGCGCGAGGTCGAACCGCATTGGAGCCTCGCCAAGATCGACTTCGTCTATGAATGCGCCGATTGCGGCGCCGAGGTCAGGCAGACGATCCGCAAGCCGGAGCTGCTGCGGCACTGATCCTGCGAACGGCGGGCCGCGGAAATATCAGCGCAGAGACGTATTTGCGTCGAACGGAAAAAGCGCTGCCCGCGCGGGTCTGATGCCTCCCAAACGAGGCTTGTTCTTTGCCGGGAACGCAGGCAGAACAAGCCTCAAACAAGACCTTGGGAGCGCCCTTTCGTGGCTGATCAGAAGGCCTCGACCTCGATCGAGGCAGTGCAGAGCGGGCTTGCCGCGCAGGGCTATATCGCGAGCCGGCAGATCGCGACCGCCGTTTATCTGTCGCAGCAGATCGAGAAGCCGATCCTGGTCGAGGGCCCAGCGGGCGTCGGCAAGACCGAGCTTGCCAAGGCGATCGCCGCCTGGCGCGGGATGAAGATGATCCGCCTGCAATGCTACGAAGGCCTCGATGAGGCCAAGGCGCTCTATGAGTGGAAATACGCCAAGCAGCTTCTCTATACGCAGATCCTCAAGGACAAGCTCGGCGAAGTCCTGGGCGGCGCGCAGACGCTGCATGCCGCGCTCGCCCAGCTCCACGATTTCGGCGACGTGTTCTTCTCCAAGGAATTCGTCGAGCCGCGCCCCCTGTTGCAGGCGCTGGAGCAGCCGGGCGGTTGCGTGCTGCTGATCGACGAGATCGACAAGTCGGACGCGGAATTCGAATCGCTGCTGCTGGAGATCCTCTCCGATTTTCAGGTCACGATCCCCGAGCTCGGCACCGTCTCCGCAATCACGCCGCCGACGGTGATCCTCACCTCCAACAGCGAGCGCGATCTCGGCGATGCCCTGAAGCGACGCTGCCTGCATCTGCATATCGGCTTCCCCGAGCAGCGGCTCGAAGAGCGCATCGTCGAGAGCCGGGTGCCCGGCATCTCGCAGGCCCTGCGCCGGCAGATGGTCGGCTTTATCCACGAGATCCGCTCGCTGGATCTGAAAAAGCTGCCCTCGGTCAGCGAGACCATCGATTGGGCACGCGTTTTGGTGCTGCTCCAGGCCACGGAGCTCGACACCGAGATAGTCAAGGACACGCTCAACGTGCTTCTGAAATACGAAGCCGACATCGAGGCCGCATCGCCGCAGGTGACGACCTTCATTGCCAAGGCGGCGCGGTCGAACGTCTTCGGTTGACGCCGATGCGCGAGAACCTCCATCGATTCTTTCGGGCGGCTCGCGGCGCCGGCGTTCACGTTTCGCCGGCCGAAAGCATCGATGCGATGCGCGCGGTCGCGCAGGTCGGCCTTTCCGACCGCGCCGTCCTGCGCGACGCCCTGCTCCTGACGCTTGCGAAATCGCAGGACGAGAAGCTCGCGCTCGGCGACTGCTTCGACCTGTTCTTCAGCCAGCCGGAGCCGCGGCAGGATCAGGCCGAAGCCAACAGCGAGGACGACGCTTCGCAGGATCCGGATCAGTCGCCCTCCTCCGGCGCGGCCAGCGAAGCGGGCGACAGCCAGCCTCCCAAGGGCCTGGGTCCGCTCGCGCAAATGCTGCTGTCGCAGGATCGCAACGCGGTCGCTGCCGCCATTGCCAGCGCCTCCGGCGCGGCCTCCCTGTCGGACATCCGCTATTCCACCCAGCGCGGCATCTTTTCCAGCCGCATCCTCGATGCCATGGGTCTCCAACGCCTGCGCGACGATCTCGATGCGCTGACCGCGACCAACCCGGCACTGGCGGAACGTCTGCGCACCGCGCTCGACGCCTTGCGCGAGGCCGTGCGCGACACCGTCTCGCAGGGGCTTGCGCTCTACGCCCGCGAGGAGGCCGAAAATCTCCGCAACGAGATCCTGCGCAACGCACCGCTCGCGCGCATCGAGCGGCGCCAGGTCGCAGAAATGCGCGCCCTGATCCGCCAGATCGCGCGCCGCCTGCGCGAGCGCTATTCGAAGCCGCGCAAGCGCCAGCGTCGTGGTCATCTCGATGTCCGTCGCACGCTCCGGCGCAATGCCGCCTGGGGCGGCATTCCGTTCCTCACCGCATGGAAGCGCAAGCATCGCGACCGCCCGAAGATCGTGGCGCTCTGCGACGTCTCCGGCTCGGTCGCACAAGTCTCCGATTTCTTTCTGCTGCTGATCCACTCGCTGCACGAGGTGGTCGACGACGTCCGCTCCTTCGCCTTTTCCTCGCACATGATCGAGGTGAGCGAGATCCTGGAAAAGAAATCGCCCGAAGAGGCGATGGCCGAGATCATGTCCAAGGTCGGCTTCGGTTCGTCCGACTACGGCTCTTCGCTGGTCGACTTCGAGAAGGACTTCATGAGTGCGCTGACGCCGCGGACCACGGTGATCGTGCTTGGCGACGCCCGCAGCAACAACCTCGACCCGCGCGCCGACATCCTGCGCCGCATATCCGAACGCTCGAAGCGACTGGTCTGGCTCAATCCCGAAGGACGTCTTGCCTGGGGCTTTGGTGATTCCGAGATGCCGCGATACGCGACCTTCTGTACGGTCGTGCGCCAATGCGCCACCGCGCAACAGCTTGAGCGCGCGGTGTCCGACATCGTGGCGACCTATCAATAGGCCTGCTCAGCGCGGGCAGCGTCAGTTCCGCGCAAGCTCCACTTGGCCGACATTGCACTCCCGAAAATGATAGGCAATTTCGTCGAGCGCGCGCTGCTCCCATTCCTCGGCTTGCGCGAGCCAGAAAATCCGGCGATTGAAATCGCGCGCCGCACGCTCACGGCATAGCGATTCCTGACTGCGAATTTCGACCAGCCTGTTCATGCACTCCACTCCTGCAGCGTGAAGTCATTCCTCGGGCAACACAGTAACAGAGTCCTCAAGCTTTCACCTCATGATTCCTGTGCATATTGCGACGCAGAATGGGACAGCAGCGCTGCCCGTGCATCGCAACAACTTGCTGCGCAACATCAAGCCGACATCATCAATATGTGATCGAAACGCGGGACGATGTTTGCAATCCAGCGATCTTTACTCTTGTGTCGCAATGAAGTGCGGTAATTCGTGAAGAGACGCTCTAAACAGCACACCGAATTCCCGACTCATTGTCGTCGCATGGTCTTCACGCAGCCCCGCTAACAGATGCGCTCGAATGGCACGATCGCTTGAGGCAACATGAGCAACGATATCGACTTCGATCTCTCGCCGGACCAATGGGAAGCTCTGCGCTCGCTTCGCCATCCGGTGTCGGGCGGTCGCCTCTCGAGGACCTATCTCATCGAGGGTCTCGTCAAGTTCGGCCTCGTTGTTATCAATGACGGCGTACCCGTGATGACGCCCACGGGGCGCAAGGCGCTCGTGCGCGGATCGTGCCGACTGCTGGATCTAGCGGCCTAGACGGGTTCGGCCTGATCGCCTGCACCATCCGCGCGGGCGTATCCGCGGACGTCAGTCGTTCCATTGGATGAGCGGCGTTCCATACGCCCTCTTCCAGACCGACAGGAAGCGGGGAAACCAGGAATGAGCCACGGCGCCCTTGTAAGCCCAGGTGCGGTACTTCAGCCCCTGCTCCGAGATCAGCTCCTGATATCCGCCGTGGAGTTCGGTCGCGGTGCGAATGTCCTTCAATATTCCTTGCGCACAGGCCCGGTAGTTGGCGCGGCTGGAGACATCGTCGTAGTCGAGCATACGGTCCGCAAACTCGACATTGAACGTCGGCCAGGATGAACGTCCCTGATAGGCGGGAGCCGCAATCTTGTGGATCAATTTGTTCCTGGGATTATCCACGGACACCAGAAAGTGGAACGTGGAGGGTATGCGGAAGCGCGGCTCGGCGATGATCAGATCCGCCGTGGCGGCGAACAACGCCCGCTCGCTGGCATCGTTCATATCCCAGAAACCGCGATGCACGCCGACGAAATCCAGCGCGACCACGGACACCGGCGGCCCCTTCGGACCATCCAGGGAATGCCTGATGTAGCCGTCTTTGCCGAACAGACGGAGCAGGTCCTCCTTGTACTGCGCGAGATCGCGTCCGAGCCGCCGCTTCAGCTCGTTCTCGTCGAGGATTCCGAGTTGCACGCTCCACAGGAAGGTCGTGTAGACGCAGGCATTGGTGACAAAGCGCCTGCGTTCCGCACGGGTATCCGTTGCGGCCGAGCGAGGGCCACGGGCATCACACAACAGATACCTGGTGCCGCCATCGTCGAACGGCTCGAGCTCGCTTGCGAGCTGCAGGATCGCACGCCTCAAGTCAACGCCATATTCCGCCTGCAGCAGCCGACCGGCATGCGCGCATTGGGCCATCGCCAGATAGGACGGCGCCCTCTGGTCGGCCGAGATCATCTGCTGCAGGCCAGCGAGAATACCGAGCAGCGTGTCCGAAGGACGCGAGAAATAATTCACGCCGAGATACCGGCCGCGCCCCGCCGGAACGATGGTCGTTGTGATGACGTCGGCACGAACCGCCTCCAGCAACAAACGGACACTCTTGTCGAGCAGCCGAGCCCGCCGCACCGCGTCCTGCGCATCCATGATCGTCTCGGGGTCGAGGACATCAGGATAGAACCAGGCGAAGTCGCGGGGGTAGTAGGCCGACGCATGCGGCGCGCCCGTGACGAGGAAGGCCTCGTTCACCGAAAAGGCGCTGTCCATCGAGTGCCGGTAAAGGTCCTCAATCGCCGACAACGAATGGCGCGATTGTCTCAGGAACCGATCACCCAGAAAATTGACCGCCTGGAGGGCGTTGGCCAGGAAGGTCGCGGCCACGCCTTGGTAAAATCGGTTTCCGCGGTCTGAGGGCAACGAGATATCGCTATTCATATGTGGCTGGGTCACTCCGATGGCGCGGCCACCATCCGAAGCATGGCTGATTCGTATTTCCTCCAGATGACGTATTGGCTCCCGGGAGTGGGGCTTATCCGACCCAGCCGGGGTCTAGCCTTCCCGTGGCCTGAAATTCTCGATCACCCGCAGCAGCACCCGCGCACCGGCGTCGGCATCGGCGAGCTCCACATGCTCGTCCGGGTGGTGGCTGATGCCGCCGCGGCAGCGGACGAAGATCATGCCGACATCGGCGATGTCGATCATGGCCATGCCGTCGTGCCCTGCCCCGCTCGGAAGCTCGAACACGGAAAAGCCCTCCGCGCCGATCGCCTGCGCGATCTGTTCCTTGAGCCACGGCGCGCACGGAGCGGTGCGGTTCTCGTGGGTGACGTCGAGCTGGAGGGCGAGGCGGCGGCGCGTGGCGATGGCCTCGATCTGGCGGACGATATCGGCGACCGCGCGTTTGCGGTGCATGTCGGTCGGCGCCCGCATGTCAATGGTGAAGGACACCTCGCCCGGGATGACATTGGTCGCGCCGGGCCTCGCCTGGATGTAGCCGACAGTGCCGACGAGCCCACTCTCGTCGGTGCGGCAAAACTGCTCGATCGCCCCGATGCATTCGGCCGCGCCCGCGAGCGCATCACGCCGAAGCGCCATCGGCACGGTCCCGGCATGCCCGGCCATGCCGGTCAGCCGCGCGGCAAGCCGCGTGGCGCCGGCAATCGCAGTGACGACCCCGACAGGTAGGTCCTGCGCTTCCAGCACCGGCCCCTGCTCGATGTGCAATTCGAGATAGGCAAGCAGCTCGCGCCGTGTCCGCGCGGCCGCTCCGACATGATCGGGGTCGAGGCCGAACTGCACGAGCGCATCGCGCATCGACACTCCGTCGCGGTCGCGCACATTCAAGACACTCTCATCGAAGGTGCCGGCCACTGCACGGCTGCCGAGCAAGGTCGAAGCGAAGCGCACGCCCTCCTCGTCGGCGAAGCCGACGATCTCGATCGCGAACGGCAGGCGCTTGCCACGGCGATTGAGATCGGCAACGCAGGCAATGGCCGTGATCACGCCCAACGGCCCGTCCCATTTGCCGGCGTCGCGTACGGTGTCGTAGTGCGAGCCGAGCATCAGGCAAGGCGCACCCGGCCGCTCGCCTTCGTAGCGGCCGCAGACATTGCCGATCGCGTCAAGGCGGGCGCTCATGCCGGCGTCGCGCATCCAGCTCAGGAGGAGGTCCGCCGCCTCGCGCAATTGCCTGGTGAGATAGATGCGGGTGAGGTTGTCGCCACTTTCCGAGAACGCAGCCAGATCGTTGATCCGACGCACGATCTCTTCGCCGAGCGATGCATTTTTAACGGCGTTGACGGCACCCATCTCGACGAGTTCTCTCTTCCCTTGGCCGCGGCAGAGGCCATCCTGGCGACACCGACGCCCATACCGATCAGCGCGTGACTAGCATGAATGCGCCTACCTGGCAGGCCATGCCGTGCCAGTCGTGCACAGGGGCGCGCGAGCACCAATTAGCCCGTTCTTATCAGGCCCCAAGGGCCCGCAAAATCAATATTTTAGTCAGTTATCCGGAAGATACCGTCAATCATCACGGCCGGCTGGTAGCGATGTTCCGCGGCGAATTCGTGTATGAAAGGCGGACAAGCGAAGCCGATCTCGCCATGCGCGTCTGGCGCATGGCGGGGCAATGATCGCGGAGGGTCGATGGACGGCGCAACGAAACGTGACGAGCAGTTTCTGCGTTTGTCCTTCGCGGTTGCGCAGCGCTCCCTCACCCATGGCAACCACCCGTTCGGCTGCATTGTCGTCGATGCCGACGGTAAGGTGCTGATCGAGGCCGAGAACGGCTACATGCCGGATCATGACGGCACCGCGCATGCCGAACGTCTGGCGGCCACCCAGGCCTGCCGCACGCTCGGCCGCGAGGTGCTGGCGGCCGCGACGCTTTATTCCTCGGCAGAGCCCTGCGCGATGTGCGCCGGCGCGATCTACTGGGCCGGCATCGGCCGCGTCGTCTATGGCCTCAGCGAGCATCGCCTGCGCGGCGTCACCGGCAACCATCCGGAGAATCCAACCCTCGACTTGCCGTGCCGCGAGGTCTTCGCCAGCGGCCAGCGACCGACCGAAGTCATTGGTCCGCTGCTGGAGGACGAAGCCGCAGCGCTGCACGATGGTGTGTGGACGACGTAAGCGTTACCACAAGCCCGGATCTGTGGGGCGGGCGAAGGCGACCTTGCGCCGTGCCCACCATCGGGCTGATCCGGAGGCAGAATTGGTGGGCACGCTTCGCTTGGGCCACTCTACAGACTGCCCAACGCCTGGCGATCAGAACTTCACGGTGATGCCGGAGTAGAGCGAGGATTCGGTGCACGACCCCGTGCTCACCCTCGCGCCGCCGACCAAGGTGGTGCAGCCAACCGCGTTGTTGTGATCGAGGCCGAACTTGTTCTGCCAGTAGCGATAGGCGACCCAGACGTCGACGAAGTGCGAGTACTTCTCGCCCCAAATCGCCTTCGAGGCATCCATCGTCAAGCGGATCGGCTCGGAATTTAGCTCGACCTTGGTGGCATAAACGCCGTTGGCCACGCTGGCCGGAAGAGGTTCGGTGTCGGTGCCCTTCTTGCCATACCAGCCGGCGCGGCCGCTGATCGAGAAGTACTGCATGTTTGCCGGCAGGAAGCCGAGATCCATGTAGTAGTTGACCTCGACGGCCCAGGTCGGCTTGAACGAGGTGTTGCCATCCGCAAGGCAGGTCACGCCGGGAACGCCGGGACCGAACAGTCCGCACTGGCTGAATGAGTTGTGATTGGCGAACTCCCAGTACACCAGCGGCGCGACGTTGATGTAACCCTTGTAGGGCAGATCGAACGCAAATTGCAGACCGCCGACGACGTCGCGCTTGGCGGCGCCGAAATACCTGTTCTCGGTATTGGCGTCCATGCCGACCTCGAACGAGATGTTATGGAGCGGCCCCGCGGTAAAGGCCTTGGTCTCGAACAGCTCATTCCAGCCGAATGTCGAGCGGAACAGCCCGTAGATCTCCGTCGCACCGGCGCAGGTTGCCGGCGCGCCGAAGATCGTGCCCGCGTTGGTGCAGGGCCCGGCCGGGTCGTTGTGATCGGACTTGAACATCGAGATGGTGAAGAAATTCGTGCCGTATGCCCAGGCGTCGAAATGCGTGAACGAGTAGACCTGCTTGGTGGTCTTGCTGTCGATCGACCCATCCGGCCGGGTCGACCACGCACCAGGCTGCGAGGCGTCGAAGATGTACGAGAAGGTGACGCGGTTATCGATCACCAGGAAGAACGGAAGGTCCGCCGCCTTCTTGGCGGCCTTGACCGGCAGATCCGCGGCCTGAGCCAAGCCACCGGTGGCGAGCGTCGCAAGCGACAGCGCCGCTGCTGCAACCGACTTGAAACGAAACGACATCCTGAATACCCCCAAGTTGGACACGTCAATGAACGCCCCTTGGGTGCGACACTTGCGCCGATCTCTCGGAGGGAGAAGCCTCAACTTTTTTCAAGGCATGCTGCTTGTTTTGGCACGAAGCGGCGCTTCTCAGTGAGATCTAGTCGTCAAGTTCGCAGCGGTTACGCCGCCGGCATGGCCGGCTGTTGCCAGACATTGCCGTTTGATTTCGCTGTTCTTTCATGTCCGGCGGATGTTTGGGGTACGGACCATTCAGGAGCCAATGTCGCGTTGATCCGCGTTGCACAATCGCGATGGCGCAACTTTGCTCACTGCGACGTCAGGTCTGCACAGCATGGTCCGATTTGGCTTAGACCGTCACAAATCTGCAACAGGCGCCGCGAGAGCCGCGCCCGCGAGGGGCTTGAGCAGGATCTTGTGTCCCAGCCAACGCGGGCACAGTGCCTGCCGAAGCGTTGAGCAAGGGATGACGCATTTTCGCACCTTACG
>JAESGJ010000309.1_pt1 | contig 41544 bp, 42 predicted proteins | sample 9266241 | NCBI WGS metagenome assembly JAESGJ01 (sample SAMN14514841, study PRJNA621669) | algae metagenome | isolation source: Brasilonema octagenarum HA4186-MV1 and co-occurring heterotrophs from wet... | place: USA: Manoa Valley, Hawaii | collected 2009-07-20
GGGTGCCGCCGTGCTCACGGGCCCTGGCCAGCATGTTGGCCAGGCCACGATGGTGGCCGTCGACGTCGGTGGCCTCGGACAGCCGCAGCATCATCCGGAGCTTCTCCGGCTCGCCGGTCCCGTCGTCAGCAATGGACAGCGTCACGCCGACCCTGCCGTAGTTGAGCCGGACGATCGCCCTGGTGGCATTCCCGTGCATCGCGGTGTTGAACAGCGCCTCACCGGCGATCCGCAGCAGCGCGTGCTCGGCGTCGCCGGGAAGTTCGACCGGGCTGCCAACGACTTTCAGCGTCACCCGGAGGTCGTCGGGCATGTGCACGGTCGCCAGCTGTTCGAGCATCTCCGGCAGGCTGGACCGTCGCGCGTCGCCGGGATGGTTGAGTGCGTAGATCGCCGAGCGCAACTGCTCGACGGCGGATCGGCTGAGATCCTTGGCCAGGTCGAGCCGGTCGATGAGATCTGCTGACGCCGAATGCGATTCGAGCTCGCTGCGGCACACCTCGATCTGCATGCCGGCCGACAGCACCGTCTGCGCGACGCTGTCGTGCAGCTCCCTGGCGATGCGGTGCCGCTCGGAGTCCAGCACCTGATGACGTTGGGCCGCACCGAGTTCGCGCTGAGTGGCCAGCAGTTCGGCGTTGCGCGCCTCCGACTCGGCCAGCAGCGCCTGCGACTTGCTGAACAGCGCGCAGTTCTGCAGGGCGACCGCGGTCTGGCTGGACAGGATGCGCATGACGACCTCGTCGGAGCCATCCAGGGGCCGGCTGCGCGGCGTCCACGCGGCGAACGCCCCGATGACGATGCCGTCGAGTTCGATCGGCACGTGCGCGTGCTGACGTTCGATCACGGGCAGCCGGAACTGCGCCAACTGCCCACGCAGGACGTCGTTGAGCCGGTTGAGCACCACGTCGGGTAGGTGTGGCCCGGGATCCATGGCGCCGGAGAGCCCTTCGAACGCGTAGGCCACGCCCGCCGAGTCGAGGATCAGGTGCCGCGGGCTGGCCTCCGGCAGGGCCCCGTCGGCCAGCGCCATCAGCACCCACTCGGCGTCGAGATGGGTGCGTGCCGCCTCGGCCACCGCGCGGACCAGGTTCTCGGGTCCCTCGACGGTCTGCACCAGCGCCCGCGAGATGGTGTCGAATGCGGCCACCACGCGATCCAATCGCTGTGCCGCGACCCGCAATTCGGGGTAGAACGTGCCCTTTCCCGAGCGGAGCCCGGTGAGCTGCTCGAGGTCCGGAGGCCTGACACCGCCGTGGCGGTCGGGCGTCACTGTCACATCGCGGTCCGAAACAGCGCCAGCATCTGGGTCACGTCGGCCTGCCGGGGATTCGTGGTCATGCACGCGTCCTGCAGGGCGGCCGCCGCGAGCCGGGGTAGGTCGTCATCGCTGACGCCGAGTTGAGCGAGACCGCGCGGCACCCCGACCTGGATGGCCAGCTGGTCGATCCGATCGGCAAGGGCGAGTGCGGCTTCGGCCGCGGGAGCACGGGGGTCGACGATGCCGAGGTAGGCGGCGATCGCCCGGTAGGGCTGCGGGTCGTCCTCGGCGTTGAACCGGATGACGTGGGGCAGCAGCACCCCGTTGATGACGCCGTGCGGCAGGTCGAGCAGACCGCCGACCTGGTGGCTCATCGCGTGGGCGGCGCCGAGGATCGCGTTGGTGAACGCCAGGCCGGCTTCGAGGGCCGCCTGTGCCATCAGGATTCGCGCCGACATGTCCGAGGGACGGTCCATGGTGCAGACCAGGTTGTCGGTGACCATCTGCACCGCGCGCAAGGCGTGGTGGTCGGTCAGCTGGTTGTGGCCGAGCGAGACGAACGCCTCGATGCCGTGCGTCAGAGCATCCAGACCCGTTGCGGCGTTCAGCCATTCGGGCATCGTGGTGAGCAGTCGCGGGTCGATCACGGTGACGTCCGGCACCAGCGACCGGCCGAGGATGGTGATCTTCGTGTTCCGCGTGGTGTCGGTGACGATGCAGAACTGCGAGACGTCGGCGCCCGTACCCGACGTCGACGGCACGACCACCAGCGGCGGAATGGGCATCGGCGCCTTGTCGACGCCCTCGTAGTCGAGGATGTTGCCGCCGTTCGCCGCCAGGATCGCCACGCCCTTCGCGGCGTCGATCACCGATCCACCGCCGACGGCGACCAGTACGTCGCAGCCCTTCGCGCGGTACACCGCGTAGCCCGCCGCGATCTCGTGGTCCTTCGGGTTGGGCGTGAGATCGCTCCACACCGTGGCCTCGACGCCCTGCTGTTCGAGGTGCCGGATCATCTCATCGGCCCAGCCCGCCGCGATCAGCCCCGCGTCGGTGACGAGCATGGGCCGCAGCGCGCCGAGTCGCAGCGCGGCGTGCGCCGCCTCGACCATCGAATCGAGCCCGAACACGATCTCGGGAGCGTGGAACTTGAGCACACGACTCGGGGCGAGACCGCCGGCGTCACGCTGGTATTCGGGGTGCGGGACGGGCGCCGCCGCCGCATACCACGCTCGCCCTGAATCCAGCTTCGCCACAGTCCTGCCTCGAATACCGCTGGTCTGGCACACCGATTGTGATCCAGACAACACCTGTGGCTCTACAGTACGACCTCCGCAGGGGTCGGCCAACCGGGGCGAACGCGTGCTCACGGGTTCACCGCCCCACCGCCGAGGTCGCGAACTCGTGCGCCGCCCGCTCCAGTCCACTGAGGTCCCGCACCACGCGCACCCGGCTGCAGTACTCGGCGTACGCAGGCAGGTCGCAGCTGCCCAGCCCCCAGGAGAAGCGCGGCTCCGGCGTCAGCCACACCGTCTCCCTCGCTCGGCGGGTGATCTCCTCGAACGCGGCCAGATTCGCGTCGTTGGCGTTGTTGCGGCCGTCGCCGAGGACGACGACGGTGGTCCGTCGGGTCACGGCCGACGAGTGCTCGGCCAAGAACTCCCCGAACACGCTGCCGTAGTCGGAGTTGGCGTCGACGTCGATCACGTCGCCACCGAAGATCAGGCCAAGCGCGCGCTCACTGGGGTGGTCGCGGAACAGTTCGGTGGTCTCGGCGACGTCGGCCACGAAGGCGAACGACCGCACCTGCGTGAACAGATCCTGCAGGCCGTGCACCAGGTTGAGGGTGAACCGCGAGGTGGCCCGCACCGACAGGCTGACGTCGGCGAGCACCACCAGCCGCGGCCGGTCCTCGGCCCTGCGCACCGTGACCGGAACGAACGGGATGCCGTCGAACCGCATGTTGCGGCGCATCGTCTGACCCGAGTCGACGCGGCCCGCGGCGGACGTGCGCCTGCGGTGGGTCAACGCCCCGTGCAGGCTGCCCGCCAACCTGCGCAGCGACTCCTCGAGTTCGGCGCGCTCGGTCTCCCCGATGCGGTCGACCTTCGCCTCGCGCTGCTCGCGGGTCTCGACGATCCGGTGCTCCAATGCGAGCAGTGCCTCGAGGTGACGTTTGAGCGCCTGCGGCAGGTTCTCGAGGATGCCCGTCAGCTGTCGGCGTAGCGCCGCCGCGTCGGCCTCGTCGCCGTCGGACTCGAGGTCCTCGAGTTCGTTGAGCCAGCCGAACAGCGCATCCTGCTCGGCGATCGTGAGCGACGCGTCGACGCTGGTCCCCGTCGACGACGACAGGGTGCCCGGCGGGCCCGCCCCGTGGAGGCGGTCGGCGGACAGTTCGACGCGGTACTTGTTCTCGTCGAGTCCGGTGCTCTCCTTGGAGAAGACGATCTGGTCGGTCAGCGCCGCCAGGTCGATCTTGTTGGCCTCCTGGTGCAGGTTGTACTGCTGGGACAGGTCCTCCTGCTTGAAGTAGTCCCTGATGCTGCTGGGCTTGCCGTGTTCGTGGCCCTCCTCGGGCGTGTCGCTCGGCTCGTCGGACAGCGTGAACGACTCGAGTTCACCGCCGTCGACCAGATCGTCGTGCGCGTGGCCGTGACCGTGCCCGGAGTGGTCGCTTCCGACGCGCACCAACGAGAAGAACGCCTCGAAGATCTCGTCGAACATCGGCTCGTCACGCTGATCCTTGACCAGCGCCACGCGCAATGCGGTGCGCAGGACAGCCCGGGACGAGAGGACACCGGGCTGCCCAGCGCACCGCATCGCGTCGAGTGCCTCGGGGATCGAGACGCGCAGGCCCCCGAGCCGCAGGAGCCGGACGAATCGGTGCAGGGTCGCTTCCACGAGGTCGGCCTAGAAGGGCCTGCGACGGCCCAGCGACGGGGTGGTGCTGGGAGTTCCGTAGTACCCGTTGGTGAACCGACCCGGCTTGTCCTTCGCCGCGCGCACGGCCTTGCCGTCGGGGCCTGCCGCGTCGTCCGCGTCGTGGACGTGCGGCTCGTCGTGGGAGTGCCCGCCGTCGTGGGAGGCGCCGTGGTCATGACCATGGCCGTCGGCATGGCTGTACCCGTGGCCGTGATCGTGGTTGGTGTGCAGCGACGCAGGCACTTTCGCGTTGGGGTCGACGAGCCGGGGCAAGGCGTCGAGCGCCTTGCGCACGTCCTTGTCGTACTTGACCACCACCGACACCGTGTCCGAGAGCACCTTCGCCGACAGTTCGTCGACGCCGAGCACCGCCAGGGTGCGGGCCCAGTCGATGGTCTCGGAGATGCTCGGCGACTTGCGGAGATCGAGCTCGCGAAGTCCGCGCACCACGTCGACCAACTCGGCGGCCACCGCCTCGGTGAGGCCCGTCTGCTTGGACCGGACGATCTCCAATTCGCGCTCCGCCGAGGGATAGTCGAGGAACAGGTGCAGACAGCGACGCTTCAGCGCCGCCGCCAGATCACGGGTGTTGTTCGACGTCAGGATCACATACGGGGCGTGCCTGGCCGTGAACGTGCCGATCTCGGGCACCGAGACCTGGTACTCGCCAAGCAGTTCCAGCAGCACCGCTTCGAGTGCCTCGTCGGCCCGGTCGATCTCGTCGATCAGGAGCACCACCGGCTCCTCGGAGCGGACGGCTTCCAACAGCGGCCGCGGAGCCAGGAAGCGGTCGGAGAAGAAGACGCTCTCCTGCTTGCCGATCCGGTCGACGGCCTCGTCGAGATCGGTGGCGTCGGCGACCAGCTGGCCGATCTTCTCGCGCAGGATCTGCGTGTACAGCAACTGCTTGCCGTAGTCCCACTCGTAGAGCGCCTTGGTCTCGTCCTGGCCCTCGTAGCACTGCAGCCGAAGGAGCCGACGGCCGGTCGCGGCCGCCAGCGCCTTGGCCAACTCGGTCTTCCCGACACCTGCAGGGCCTTCGATCAGAAGGGGCTTGTCGAGCTTGGTCTGCAGGAAAACCGTTGTCGCAAGGTGCTCGTCGGCGATGTAACCCTCGCCGGCGAGCGCCTCGCGAACACCTTCGACGGAATCGAGCATCAGGACAGCAGGTCGTCGAGGTCGCCGTTCATGCAGTGATCGACGACGGGGCGGACCAGGTCGAACGTGCACTCCTTGGCGTTGCCCGGGGTGCACGCGTCGCCGAGGACGTGATTGGTGATGCGGTCGACGTCGGCCTTGTCACCCTTGATCACCGGGGCGTTCTCGTAGAACTTGGTGGGGCCCTGGCCCAGCCGATTCTTCGAGTAGCTGTCCTGCTTGACGTCGGTGAACTTCTCGATGATGTTGACGTCGCGCAGCAACCGGATGGCGGCGGCCAGTGCGGCGTCGGCGGCCTGCACGTCGGTCATGCCGTAGGTGTCGACGCCCATGGCCTGGGCGATGTCGGCGAAGCGCTTGTACGCCACCGGCATGTTGAACGCCCATACGCGGGGCAGGGCGATCGCGTTGTTCAGCCCGTGGTGGGTGTCGTAGAACGCGCTGACGGCGTGCGAGATCGAGTGGATGATGCCGAGGCCACCGGAGTTGAAGGCTTGTGCCGCAATGTATTGCGCGTACATCATGCCCTCGCGGCCCTTGAGGTCCTGACCGTTCCAGGTGGCCTCGCGCAGGTTCTCGGCGGTCAGCTTGATCGCCCGGATCGCATTGCCCAGCGACGGTTCGAAGTTCAGTCGGGAGACGTAGGGCTCCGAGGCGTGCGCCAGCACGTCGAATCCGCACTGCGCGGTGTAGTCGACCGGGCAGTCGTAGTAGAGGAACGGATCGTCGACCGCGAGCGTCGTCACCGACGCGTCGTCGAATGCCACGTACTTGTGCGGGTTGTCGGGATCGGTCGTGGTGTCGGTGATGACGTAGGCCCAGGACGTCTCGGAACCGGTGCCCGCGGTGGTGGAGATCGCGATGTGCGGCGGGTTCTTGGGGTTCTCACTCATGTTGAAGCCCTCGAAGTCGTTGACGTTACGACCGTCGTGGGCGACGGAGATGCGCGCGCCCTTGCAGGCGTCGTGGGTGGAGCCGCCACCGATGGAGATGAAGCTGTCGCACTCGTTCTCCTGGTACAGCTTCACCGAGTCCATGACGTTGTAGTCCTTGGGATTGGACTCCACCTTGTCGTAGACGACGACCTCGAGACCGTGCCACTTCAGCGACTCGGCCATGTTGTGGACGATGTCGGTGCCGCGCAGACCCGACGACATCAACAGCGTGCGCTTGAAGCCCATCTTCAGCGCCTCGGGTCCGACCATCTCGTGGGCGCCAGGGCCCATCATGGCCCGCGGGAAGGGGTGAAACTCCTTGATGGGGAATGGCTTGAGTAGGTCTTCGACCTTCATGACGGGATCCTCTCCTGGTCCAACTCGCACGTGGTCAACGCGTGTCGGGCACCAAGGTAGGCATGCCGGTGTGAGGCAGGGAACAGCTCGGCACCAAGTTCGAATGCTCGGGCAGCACGAGTCGGGACGACCGGAGAGTGTGGACCTACCCGTTCGGGTAGTACTGCCGCCGGGGTGTGGCCGTGGCGGTGGGCATCACGCAGAACCGGCGACGATCAGCCTGCGACGGCACCCAGCGCCGCAGCCAACGTGTCGAGGTCCTCGTCGGTGACGTCGACGTGCGGCGAGATCCGCAGCGCGGGGCGCGCCATCTCGCGCGGCGCGCGTTCGACGCCCGCGTAGGTGGTGACGATCCGGTGCTCGCCGATCAACCGGGCGCGGACGGCCGCGGGGTCGACGCCCTCGGGCGGAGTCAGCGTGGTGATGGCACTGGGCTCGTCCGCGGGTTCGACGACGTGCCAGCCGGCCAGGCCCGACAGGGAATTGCGCGTCTGCGCGCCGACCTCTGCCAGGCGCGCCCTGATCCGTTGCGGACCCACCGCGACGTGCTCGCCGATGGCCACTGAAAAGCCCACCTGCGCAGCCACGTTCGCTTCACCGTGGGCGATCCGCGTCAGCACCTCGTCGGACAGGACGCCGGACCGCGCGGCGAGCACCCCGACGCCGCGGGGACCCGCCGTCCACTTGCGCGACGACGAGTACACGGCGTCGACGCCGAGGGCCGCGCAGTCCAGATGGGCGAAGGCCTGCGCGGCGTCGACGACCACGGGAACGCCGAGGCGACGGCACACCGTGCTCAGCTCTGCGGTGGGCTGGACGATCCCTCGATGGCTGCCGAGCATCGTGACGTGCACCAGCGCGGGAGGATCGGCGGCCAGCATGCGCTCGGCCGCAGCGACGTCGAGACGCCCCACACCGTCCACCGGCAGCAGCCGGACGTCGAAGCCGTGGCGCGCGATGGTCAGAAGGTTGGGCCCGTACTCGCCGGGCAGGCAGGCCACCGTCCGGGCACCCCGCCAGTCGCCGAGCAGGAGGTCGAGCGCGTGCCCCGAGCCGGTGGTGAAGACCACGTCACCGGCGTCGAAACCCGTGAGCGCCGCGACGGCGGCACGGCCCGCGTCGAGCACCGGTGCGGCGGCCTCGGCGGCGACGTACCCGCCGACCTCCGCCTCGTGCCTGGCGTGGGCGGCCACCGCGTCGATGACGGCGTGCGATTGCCGTGAGCAGGCGGCGCTGTCGACGTGCACGCCCGCCATCGGCACCCTGGCGGCCCGCCATGCGGATGCCAGGTCGGTGGTGGCGGTCACTTGACGGCGAGCGACAGGCCGAAGTCCCCTGCCTCGTCGGTCCACCAGTCGATGCGCCGCAGACCGACCGCGGCCAGCTCGGCGGCGATGCCGTCGGGCCGGAACTTGCACGACACCTCGGTGAGCATCTCCTCACCCGCGGCGAAGTCGACGGTCAGGTCCAGGTCGGCGATGCGGACGCGCTGCGGACCGCTTGCGCGCAGCCACATCTCGATGCGCTCCTCGTCGGCGTTCCACTTGGCGACGTGGTCGAACGCATCGACGTCGAAGTCGGCGCCGAGTTCGCGGTTCACCACCGCCAGGACGTTCTTGTTGAACCTGGCCGTGACACCCGCCGCGTCGTCGTACGCCCGCACCAGGCGGTCGACGTCCTTGACCAGATCGGTGCCGAGCAACAGCGTGTCACCGGGCTGCAGGCTGTCCGACAGCGCAGCGAGGAACTCGGCGCGGGGGCCGGTCGTGAGGTTGCCGATCGTCGAACCGAGGAACACCACCAGGCGACGGCCCACCAGGGGGATCTTGCCGAGGTGCTCCTCGAAGTCGCCACAGACGGCGTCGATCTCGATGCCGGGGTACTCGGCGCCGATGGCTGCACCCGCCGACCGGAGGATCGACGCGTCCACGTCGAACGGGACGAATCGCCGCAGGGATCCGCCGTCGCGGAGGGCGTCGAGCAGGATCCGCGTCTTCTCCGACGTGCCACTGCCGAGCTCGACGAGGGTGTCGGCGCCCGATGCCGCGGTGATGTCGGCGGCGCGGGCGCGCAGGATCTGCGCCTCGGTCCGCGTCGGATAGTACTCCGGAAGGCGGGTGATCTGATCGAACAGATCGCTGCCGACGGAGTCATAGAACCACTTGGGCGGCAACGACTTCGGCGATGACGTGAGGCCGTCGCGGACGTCGCGGCGCAGTGCCGTGGCGGCAGCGTCGGCGGCGAGGTAATTGGCGATCGTGACCGTCATGAAGACCCTTTCAGTGGAATCAGTTCGACACGTTCTGAGGTGACGTCGACCAGGTGCCGGTCCGGCACGTCCCGCCATCGGGGGTCGTCGTCCCACGGTTCGCTGGCCAGCACGACGCCGTCGTCGGTGCGCAGGATCGACAGCGTGTCGCCCCACGTGGTGGCCAGCAGCCGGGAACCGTTGGCGGCCAGGATGTTCAGCCGCGCGTTCGGGTCGGCGGCGCCGACCTCGGCGACGGTGTCGCCCAACCGGTCCATGCCGCGGCCGAAGATCAGGGACGCGAGGACCGCACTGTCGACGGTGGACTCGGCGGCCGCCGAGAGCGGCAGCACCGACCGGTCGACGACGCCGTTGTGGGACAGCAGCCAGCGACCGTCGCTGAAGGGCGCCGACGCCGAGGGTTCGATGGGCATGCCCACGGTCGCCGAGCGGACGGCAGCGACGACGCATCCACTCGTGATGGCGGGCGCCACGGAGGCGAAGGACGCGTCACCCCACAGCGGGGCGGCGCTGCGCCAGCGTCGCGGCTCGCCGTCGTGAAAGAAGCCGACACCCCAGCCGTCGGCGTTGATGGTGCCGTGCTTCTGGCGGCGAGGTGAATAGGATTGCACGACAAGGCCATACGGGTGGTCGAGGACCAACCGGTCAAGGGCCGTCGGCTCGCCGACCCAGCCGAGATGTCGACACATCAGGCAGCGTCCCAGGCCAGTCGCAGTCCGGAGAAGATCTGCCTGCGGATCGGGTGGTCCCAGTTGCGGAAGCTTGGTCGCAGAATGCTCGACGCCACCGACCACGCTCCGCCGCGAAGCACCCGGTAGTCCCCGTCGAAGAACGGTTGTGAGTACTGCTCGTAGAGCATCGGCGTGAAGCCCGGCCACGGCCGCAGCGGCGAGGTGGTCCACTCCCACACCTCGCCCAGCATCTGTTCGGCGCCGTATGCGGACGCACCCGCCGGGTACGCGCCGACCGGGGCGGGCCGCAGCGCCTCGCCGCCGAGATTGGCCAGTGCCGGCGTGGGTTCTGATGCGCCCCAGGGGAATCGGCGGCGCATACCCGTCGCCGGATCCCAGGCACACGCCTTTTCCCACTCCATCTCGGTGGGCAGCCGCGCACCCGCCCACGCGGCGTATGCCTCGGCCTCGAAGAACGTCACGTGCTGGACGGGTTCGTCGGCGGGAATGTCCTCTACGTGACCGAAGCGGATGCGGGTGCCCGCCTCGGGATCCCAGAACTTGGGCGCCGTCAGGCCCGCCTCGAGGCGGTGGGCCCAGCCGCGCTCGGACCACCAGCGCGGCTCGCGGTAGCCACCGTCGGCGATGAAGTCGCGCCACTCCCCGTTGGTGACGGGCACCCGGCCGATCCGGAACGACGGCACGTCGACGACGTGAGCGTCGCGTTCGTTGTCCAGTGACATGGGTTCCTCGGCGGCCGTCACGCCGAGGACGAACGGACCTCCGGGCACCAGCACCGACGTGCCCGCCACGACCGGACGCCCGGGCGGCAGCGGCACACCAGGGCCGAGGATCGGCGGGCCAGTGCGGATGCTCAACGCCTGGAGCATGGTTTCGTCGTGCTGGTTCTCGTGGCTGACGACCAGACCGAAGACGAACGCGGGGTCGATGCCCGTGCCGTCGTCCTCGGGTAGAACGTCAAGCGCATCAAGGGATTTCGCGCGCACGGTGCGGCAGAAGCTGCGCGCGTCCCCGGGGGGAAGCAGCGGCAGCTCCGCGCGGCTGGCGCGCGAGTGCTGGAACGCGTCGTAGAGCCCCTCGACGGCCGGCGCCAGCATGCCCGGCCGGCGTGGATCGTTGCCGCGAAGCAGCCACATCTCCTCCTGCCAGCCGATGTGGGCGAGGTCCCACACCAGCGGGCTCATGAGCGGGTCGTACTGCCGGAGCAGTTCGGCGTCGTCGATCTCGACCAGTCGTAGCGTGCGCTCCCGGGCCAGGGTGAGGTCCCTGGCCAGCGCCTCCCGCGTCGTCACCCCGTCGCTCCCGCCAATCCACTCACTGCCGTCGCGACCCCCTGACCGACGACACGGTCGGAGAAGTCGTCGGCCGGACTCCTGCCACGCTCCACCTGAGAGGACAACCGCTGCATGGCGTCGTGCAATTCCGTAGGCGCTCGATCTGCCGCGAGCTGGACGCAGGCCACCGCCGCCGCGCGCAGGGCCGGATCCCCGAGGCCCACCTCGGCGGCCAGGTCCCACGCCGTGGCCACCGGAGCGGTGACATCCGCCGCGACGTCGGCGGCCGCGGCGTCGTCGAGCAGCGTCGTCAGCGTGAACACCACGGCCGGCCAGACGTCGTCGGGGGTGCTGTCGAGGTAGCGGATCTCGAGGAACCCGCGCGGCCGCACCGGGGGGAACAGCGTCGTGAGGTGGTAGTCCAGGTCGGCGACGGTCGGACGGCGACCGCCCAGCAGCGCACGCCCGTCGGCCCAGTCGGCGAACGGCACGACCTCGGTCATCGGCACCACGTCGGGCCCCTGCACCAACATCACCGGCGCCTTGAGCGCGTAGCTGACCCAGTCGTCCGCGGGGTCGCCGCCGCTGGCACCGAGCACCGGGCCGGTGCGCGCGGAGTCGAGCTTGCTCCACACGCGCTGACGGGTGCTCCGCCAGCCGGAGAACTCGCCGCCGAGCACCGGCGAGTTCGCGGAGATCGCGATCATCGTCGGCCCGAGCGCGTGCGCGAGGCGGACGCGGTCCGACCACCCGGCGCGCGGACCCGCGTCCAGGTTGACCTGCACCGATGCCGTCGACGTCATCATCGCCGCGCCCGCGTCCGTGGTGCCACTCGCCGCGAAGAACCGCTCCATCGCGCGATAGCGATCACCGGGGTTGACCCGCTTCGGCGGCCGGAGGGGGTCGGCGCCGAGGAGAACCAGTCCGAGTCCGTGCCGCGCGAATTCCGCCCTGAGTACGGCCCTGTCGGCCTGCATCGCGTGGATGGCCGTCAGCGCCGAGTCGGCGGGAAGACCGGACAGTTCGACGGCGCCCCCGGGTTCGATCGTGATGGGGCTGCCGAACGGCAGGGCGGGCACCTGCGCGATGACCTCCGTGAGTTCGTCCCAGGACGGCCGCCGCATCGGATCGGCGAGGTCGAAGCAGTGCGCCTCGATCTCCAGTCCGACACGGCCCAGCGGACCGTCCTTGAGACAGTCGGCGCCGATGTGGGCTGCGGCGGCGTCGGAGTCGGCCAGTTCGACGCTCGGCGCGTCGTCGGAACGCATGCTGTGCACGTCTGCAATGGTGGTCATGTCCAACCGTCCCCTCCGGTCACCGGACGCGGACAGCGCGCGATGGACCTTCGATTGCCAAAGCGCTCCCCAATCTTCCAGAGCCCACTGACAAACCCGCGCGATTTTTCCCTCACAGTCCCCTGTGTGGCTCGCGCGATGGCGACCGTTACTGGCCGAGCGTGTTCTGCATCGCCCCCGCCAGCACGTTCACCGCAGGTCCGCCGTTGCCAGGCTGGCACACTTTCGCTTGCAGCAGAACGTTCTCGCGCAGCCTGGTCTGAATGAAGCACCGCCGATCAGTACCCGCTTCCTGCTTGACCCACACGGCGTCGGTGGGGGTTGGCGCACCGCCCGAGAACGACCACACCTGGGTGGTGAAGTCCTCGAGGTGCATCGCGGTGGTCTGGCCCGCGCAGCCGACGGTCCGGTCCGTCACGCGGTGGAAGGCCCTGGTCGCGGCGTCGTTGGTGGCGAACACGCCGACGGCCTGCTTGACCAGGTTGGTGTCGTCGTTGGCCGCGCGCTGTGCGGTGGCCCCGTTGAACGACGCGAGGTCGGGGTCCAGGTAGACCTCGGGCAGGCCGATGTCGGCCCAGTTGTTGCACGCCGGGAGGTCGACGTAATAGCCCTGGAAGGGCTCGGTGAACGTCGACTCCCATGTCATGGGGGCGCCGACGATGTTGCCCACCGAACCCTTGCCGAGCACTGCGTACGACACCACGCCGGGATCCGACGGCCGCGCGGACGCCGGTGCCGCGGTGAGCACGCCGAGAGCCAGGCCGACCGCGAGGACGGCGACGGATGCCCGCATCAGACCTTGGCCGACAGGGTGACGTCGATGTTGCCGCGGGTGGCCTTGGAGTAGGGGCACACGCCGTGGGCCTTCTCCATGAGCTCGTCCGCGGCGCTCTGCTCGAGGCCGGGCAGGTAGCCGATCAGGTGGGCCGTCAGCCCGAACCCGCCCGCTGAACCCTCCCCGACGTCCTTGCCGAAGCCGATCTGGGCGGTGATGCCGCTGGCGTCGTCGATGGAGATCTTCTCGGTGCGCGCGACCAGTCGCAGCGCGCCGAGGAAGCACGCCGACCAACCCGCGGAGAAGAGCAGTTCGGGGTTGACGCCCTCGCCGTTGCCACCCATCTCCTTGGGCGGTCGGGTGTCGAGGTCGATCCTTCCGTCGGTCGACGCGACGTGGCCGTCGCGGCCGCCACCGGTCGCCGTGGACTCTGCGGTGTAAACGACTTCGATGCTCATGCGGTCGATGATGCCAGCTGACGGTGACCGCGCCCCTGCTCGTCTAGAAGATCGTCACCGTGCAGTAGGTGCGCGGCGGCGACGGGTACGGCCAGGCGTACTGGCCCGCGGCGCCGGGACACGCCTGCTGGTCGCGGACGTCGAGCCGCTGGGTGACCTGGACCAGCAGACCCTGCTGGCCCCGTTCGGCGCAGTCGGCCAGCTGCAGCATGCCGACGGGCATGTCCATGACGTAGCAGTGGTTGGCCACCAGATTCGGCACCAGGCACAGCCGCGTGGTCGCAGGATCGGCGAATTGCGTTGGCAGATGCTGATATTCGGCGCTGGGGCAGGTACCCGCTGCGTCGGCCACGGCACCCACGGTGTAGCTCGGATCGGCGCTGCACGCCACCTTGTCCGCGCTCAGGGCGTCCTTGACGGCCGGGGACTGGGCCGGGATGGCCACGCAGTCGCCGATCGAGAACACCTTGGCTACACCGCGTTCGGCCTGGGGTGCAGGTTGGGCACAGCCACTGGCGATGACGAGGACGGCCGCACCGAGGACGGCGAAGAGCCCCATTCGTGCCACCGAGACGCGCGTCATGGGTAGCGACATTGTCACGAGATGGGGACTGTCGCCACATGTTCCCCAAAGTTCTCAATAGTCTCACAGACCCCACGCGAATCACAGCTTTGGGATTCACCTCGGCGTGTCGCGTCGTGTTCGGGGCCAAAGTGTGAGCGTGACGACGACCCCCGGGGTTCACGTCGCCACGCTCACACTCGCGGGGAACCGATCAGCTCGCGCCGGCGCGCACGCCCTCCTCGACCTTCTTGCCCAGATCGGGGTCGACGTTTCGCCAGTATTCGAAGACCCGCGAGAGCACGGGTTCCTTCACGCCGTCGGAGACGTGCCCGACGATGTTGGCGACCAACCGTTCGCGCTGGTCGTCGTCCATCACCTCGCGGACCAGGCTGCCGGCCTGGCTCCAGTCGTCGTCCTCGGCCCGCAGCGCGTACGCGGTCCTGACCATGTCGCCGTCGGAGGCCCAGTGCGCCTCGGCCACCCGCTTGGGATCGTCGGCCACCGGGCCGCCCATCGAGTTCGGCGCGTACACCGGATCGGTGGCCAGCTTGATCCGCATCGCGCCGTCCTTGGAGTAGGCGTTCACCTCGACCTTGGGCTCGTTGACCGGAATCTGCTTGTAGTTCACCCCGAGTCGGGCCCGGTGGGCATCGGAGTAGGAGAACCCGCGGGCCAAGAGCATCTTGTCCGGGGACAGCCCCGTGCCGGGCACGACGTTGTTGGGCTCGAACGCCGCCTGCTCGATCTGCGCGTGGTAGTCGACGACGTTGCGGTTCAACGTCATCGTGCCCACGTCGATCAGCGGGTAGTCGGCGTGCGGCCACACCTTGGTGAGGTCGAACGGGTTGATCCGATAGGTCTTGGCATCCTCGAACGGCATGACCTGAACCTTCAACGTCCAGCTCGGATGCTCGCCGGCCTCGATCGAGTCGTAGAGGTCGCGCTGGTGGTAGTCGCCGTCCTCGCCCGCGATGCGATCCGCGTCCTCCTGCGTCAGGAAGTCCACGCCCTGGTCGGAGATGAAGTGGTACTTCACCCACACCAGTTCGCCCGCGGCGTTGACCCAGCTGTAGGTGTGGCTGGAATAGCCGTTCATGTGCCGCCAGGTCTTCGGGATACCGCGGTCACCCATCAGGTAGGTCACCTGATGCGCGGATTCCGGCACCAGCGTCCAGAAGTCCCACTGCATGTTGTGATCACGAAGGTTGTTGGCGGCCATGCGTTTCTGGCTGCGGATGAAGTTCTGGAACTTCATCGGGTCGCGCACGAAGAACACCGGGGTGTTGTTGCCGACCATGTCGAAGTTGCCCTCGGAGGTGTAGAACTTCAGCGAGAAGCCCCGCGGATCCCGCCACGTGTCTGGGCTGCCGCGCTCGCCGGCGACCGTCGAGAACCGGGCCACCATCTCGGTCTTGGTCCCCGGCTGCAGGAACGCCGCCTTGGTGAACCGGCTGACGTCACCGGTCACCTCGAACTCACCGAACGCGCCACCACCCTTGGCGTGCGGCTGCCGCTCCGGGATGCGCTCCCGGTTGAAGTTGGCCATCTGCTCGATCAGGTAGTGGTCCTGAAGCAGGATCGGCCCGTCGGGGCCGACGGTCAGCGAGTGCTCGACGCTCGGTACCGGCGCGCCACCGTCTGTCGTTGCGATCTTCTCGGTCATGTACCTACCCATCTGCTCGTGGTCGCGGCCACTCGGGGCTGGGCCGCGGTCGCCGTGACGGCACCACTCGTCGTGGAGTTACCCACGACGTCGTCGACTACACACGTTCTGGAGACGACGATGCCCCGCTCGTCGCGAGGACGAACGGGGCATCTCGGGAGAGGTGCGTCAGCGCGGAGGCTGACCGGGTGCATTCGCGCCGGGTGCCTGGCCGCCTTGGCCGCCGGGACCACCCTGGCCGCCGGGACCGCCCTGCTGGAATCCGGGACCACCACCGAACCCTGGGCCGCCACCCTGGAAGCCCGGTCCGCCGAATCCTCCTGGGCCGCCCGGCCCACCGGGACCCCAACCACCGGGACCGCCGGGACCCCAGCCGGGACCGCCGTCGCCGCCACGCCAGCCATGCCCGCCGTCGTGGTGCATCTGGCCAGAGCCGCGATCGTGACCGCCGCCGCCACCGCCGTGGTGGTGGTGATGGTGGCCGCCGCCCGCGCTCATGCCGAGCACGAAACCGCTGAAGAAGATCACGGCCACGATGACGACGCTGCCCGCGACGATGCCGATCCACGCGGCAACGGTGTTGAGCTTGCCGCGCCGGCGGCGCTTGTCGACGTCGTGCGTCTCGACGGTCTGTGTCGGCGCCGTCGCATACGTCGGCGGCGCGGTCTCGTGAACGGTGGTCTCGGGAGTGGTTCCCAAGGGGGTGGTTCCCAAGGGGTTGGTGTCAGGTTCTGATGAAGATGGTGTGTCGCTCATGTTCCCGATCATCACCGTGGTGGTGATGCGCCAATCATGTAAGCGCTATGAATTGGCTATGAGCGCGCGGGCCCGTCACCTCGGCGGTTGCCCGGGAACCTGAGTCGACGGCGCCTGCGGGGACAGCGGGAACTGCGGGAAGATGTTCGGCAGCTGGAAGGTCGGACCGTTGGGGATGACGATGCCGGGGCCCGGCCGCTCGAACTGGCCACGAGGCATCGGGAAGATCATCGGGCCGCCCTGTTCGTTGCCCGTCGCACTCGGAGCCACGGGCTGGGGCGCCGTCGCACGACCGAGGTAGAAGCCAGATCCGAACAGCACGGCGATGATGACGAGCGATCCGGCGGCGATGCCCACCCACGCGGCGACCTTGTTGAGACGACTCGGCCTTTCCTGGGGAAACTGCGGCGGTCCCTGGGCGAACGGCGGATACGCGTAGCCCTGGGGTTCGTGCGAATACGGGACCTCCGGCGTCACCGTGGCCTGGGGGCCGGTCGGAGCCTCGGTGGGGTAATCGACTGTGTTGCTCATGAAGCCAATGATCGTCGCCGCGTCAAGGGCAACTCTTCGAACTCCTCGTGAATCGGCTGAGGTTTGCCGGTCCGGGATGGGGAAACGCCTGCTTCATGGAACGGCAACAGGACCAGCCTGCGACACCGAGGGACGCGACCAGGGCGACCGAGGAACAACGCGAACTGCAGGACCAACTCGATCACGACGAAGGCGATCCGGAGGCGCCGGGCCTGCACCAGGACCGACACCAGATCGCCGATGAAACCTAGGGTGTTGCGCAAGCACCCGTCCATTGCCTAGCAACTTGCGGTTTTCGTTGTTATATTCGCCCATGTGCGACATCAAGCCGCTGTGTCCACGCAGAAACAGAGTCTGAACTGCTCATATGAGCAAAGGATGACTTCGCGCAATCCGCAATAACCGTTGCGGAACGTCGAATGGGCTACGACATGACCGACATCACAGCAATTCCGGCAACGCGGCCGATCCCCCGTCCCCTCGGCGTTCCCACCACGACGTCGGACGACGTGCTCCACATGCTCGACGCCGCCGTCGCGTGGACCGCGGCGGTCAAACGCCTCAAGGACGTCAACTCGATGGGCGACGCCGACCGGCGACTGCGCGAGGCGATCGACGCCGCGCGGGCGGCAGGTGTCGGATGGGGCACCATCGGGCAGAAGCTCGGCATCGCACGCGGAAACGCCTACCAGCGGTACCGGAAGCGGCCGGCATAGGAAACGGACCGCGGCCGCGCAATCGGGGGGGTTCGGCGGCCGCGATCCGTCCTGAAGTCGACAGTACGGACGCTGTCTGCGGTTACGGTGTGCAGGTGCTGTGGATGGTGTCCACGGACTTTCAGGCGAGCTCGTCGGCTCTATCCGCTTGCGCGACATCGGCGCCCAGCCGATCGACGACGCCGAACAGCTCCTCGTAGATGTTGCCGGGAATGGTGAACGACGCCGTGTCCGAGACGGCGTCGAAGTGAGCGGCGACGTCTTCGGCCGTCGCCGACCGGTCGGAGTCCGCCAACCAGCCGTCGCACAGGCCGACGAATACGCGGGCGTATCGCCCGGCGCAGGCCGAGTAATTCCCGTGGCTGGAGGCGCACGCGCGGCTGGCCAGGTAGGTGACGAGGGGGACCACCTTCTCCGCGGCGATGAGGCGCGTGAGTCGCCGCCCCTCGGGCGTATTCGGGTCGATCGTCTCGGTGACCATCCGCGAGACGCCGAACGGGAGCACGGTGTTGGAGAGGATCCCGTACTCGGCTCCCTCGAGCGCAATCACATTGCTCAGGCCGACGAGTCCGGCCTTGGCGGCGCCGTAGTGGGCCTCGAGGTGCTGGCCGAACATCCCGCCGGACGACGAGATGAAGACGAGTCGTCCGTAGCCCTGCGCCTTCATCACCCGGAACGCGGGCCGGCTCAGATGGAACCCGCCATCGAGATGGACGGCCAACATGCGTCGCCAGTGCGCGGGCGTCATCTCGTCGAAGGCGACGCTGTTGAAGATGCCCGCGTTGCTCACGACCGCGTCGAGGCGCCCGAAGTTGTCGACGGCGCTGGCGACGATGGCTTCCCCGCCCTCGGGACTGTCCACCGAGTCGTAGGACGCGACGGCCCGCCCGCCCGCCGCCACGATCTCGGCGACCACGTCGTCGGCGACCTTGGGATCCGAGCCGTCCCCGCCCATCGAGCCACCGAGGTCGTTGACGACCACCGACGCTCCGCGGCGCGCCAGATCCATCGCGTAGAGGCGGCCCAGGCCGCGGCCAGCACCGGTCACCACGGCCACCTGGCCGCCGAAGTCGATCATCGAACCTCCTACGTGATGGGCGCACTCGAGCGTCGCCGGATGGAGGCCGTCGGGTCAACGGGTCGCGGGGAAGCTGACGGATCGACTGCCGGCCGGATCGGCGACGAGGACGCGTCGAACCGGCCGGAGCAGCATCTTCAGGTGAGACACGACGCCAGATGTGTCACACCGATGATAAAACTGACCTGTGGCACACAAGGATTGGGCCTTCGCGGACAAACGCCACGACCACGCGCGCGACCACATCCTCGCCGCTGCCTCGGATCTGGTGTCACGCAACGGCTTCGAGGCATTCGACATCGACTCCCTTGCCGCCATGCTGCACTGCTCACCCGCCACCATCTACCGCCGCGCCGGCGGTAAGGCGGCCATCGTCGAAGCTCTCATCTCTCGCTTCTCCGAGCGGATCATCCGGGCGGTTCACGACGAGATCGCGGACTTGGTGGGAGAGGACCGCGTGATCGGCGCGATCCTGGTGGGGCTGGAACACATGCGGGCCGAACCGCTGGGGCAGCTCATCATGGGCGACATTCGACCCGGTCGAGACAGCGGAGCGGTGAGCGCGTCGCCGCTGGTCGCGAGGATCGCCGAGGAGATGATCGGGCACGACGACCCGCTGGCCGCACAGTGGCTCTTCCGCGTCACCTTCTCGCTCTGGTACTGGCCGCTCAAGGACAAGCAGTCGGAGCGCGAACTGGTACGTCGCTTCGCCGCACCATCGGTGGTGCAGGGACTTAGCCGGTCGCCGGGGTCGACGGGTCCCGCGGCCCCCTGTTAGGTGTTGAAGTCGGGCAGCGCTGGCTGGTCCGAGGGTTCCGATGGAGCCTCGACGCCGTCGTCGGGAACCTCGAGTGCCTCTTGGACCTCTACCGGTTGGTCGGCGCCGGTGTGCTCCGTGCGATCGGGTGTGCTCATGGGATCTCTTTCCAGCTTGTCGGAGGGTCAGGGCATGATGCCCAGACGGTGCCCCGTCGCGCGCTCTTGGCTGAACGATAGAAGCGGCGGGGCGCCGCTGGGCGTTGCCACTTCTGTGACGACGTAGAAGTAGCCCGGGTGACGCCCGTCCATGTGATTGCCCGTCAATCTCGGGCGAAACCTCCGAGGAATCAGCCCTCGATGGCCTCGACCGCAGTCTTGACCGATGCGTAGCGAGGTGCGCGACCATTGGTGGTCCACAGCTGGAGCACGAAGGTCGCAGCGCCCCGGAGCACACGGAGGTAGTCGTCAACCTCGTCTCCGCTGAGGTCGGATAGGCGCGCGGAGATGCCGGGAACGATCGGCATCAGCGCCGAGGCCACGCTCAAGCCACTGCGGTCGGTAGCTGGCTGCTGGTCCAGGATTTGCAACACTCTCTCGATGCCGGGACGCGTGGTGCCGGGACACAGTTCGGGCAGGTCGGCGAGCACCATGGTCTTCGCGCTCATCGTGAGGGCCTTTCTCCGATTCGAACAACGGGCATGGCGCTCCGCATACGGAGCCCTCCTCCGGCTTGTCGGTGGGTGGGTGCACAATCCCCAGACGGTGCCCCGTCGCGCGCTCTTGGCTGAACGATCGAAGCGGCGGGGCGCCGCTGGGCATTGTCACGACCGTGGCGACCAACACGTCGCCCCGGTGAGCGCCCAACCATGTGATTGCCCGTCAACCTCGGGTGAAAACCCAAGACGGAGCCTCAATTAGCCCGTAGCCCACGGCTTGAAGGGGTTCACCGCGAACTGGATCACGCGGTACGGCGCGTTGTCGGCGCGCGGCGTGGTGTTCCACTGGCTGACGAAGACCCGTAGTTCGTCGAGCGTCGACCCCGGCGAGAGATACCCGCCGTACGGCTGGGCCAGCCGGTTGTCCTCGGGCGCGGGCAGGTCCGCCGCGTCATCGGGCCACGAGCCCGCCAACACCACGGTCGTGACCGGTGCGGCGCCGAGGCCCGTCGGGTCGTAGGCGACGCGGACCTCCATGTTGCCGGTGGTCGCGTTGAAGTACGACATCACCGTCTTGCCGTCGACCTGGCGGATGCTCATCTCGCCGATCTTGGCTCCCCACAGCGGAATTGGCGCCTTGCCCCACACTCCGCCACCCGAGAAGGCCTGCCAGCGGGAGCGGTCGGTGAATGCTTGCGGGGGGACGCGGTAGAGGTCGACGGGCCCGCTGCGGTCGAAGTCGTTGGCGACGACGTAGACCCAGCCGCTCTGCGATTCGGGCGTCGGCACCGGGTCGTAGTAGCCGCTGATCTGTGTCTGTCTGCCACCGGCATAGTCGGCGGGTCGCTGGGACTTCGGCACCGTTGGCCAATTGCCTTGCGAGGCAGATGCCTTCACCAACCGCGACGTAGAGGGCACCAGGTTGGTCGTGGTCGTCACCATCATGTAGTTCTCGCGGTTGATCTGCACGACGCCCGCGGGCAGCTGCGATGACCCCGGCGGGGTCGGGTCGGCGAGCAGCGGGCGGTCGGTGCCGGTGACGCCGTAGTAGCTCACACCCGCCGGATCGTCGACCGAGTCCATGTCGACGTGCAGCGCGACCGGGGAGTAGTGCGGCCCGAACGCGACGCCCTGCCCGGCGAAGCTGTCACCGCAGACCTGCAGAAGCCCGCTGGGGAACTCCACGAACTCGCAGAGGTCGGTCGCACCGATGCCGTAATCCCTTGTCGGCGTTCCGGTCCCGGCCGTCGGGCCGAGCCGGATCACCTGACCGAGCGCGAGTGGCGGCAGCACCGGCTGCGGCACGGGAGCGGGCGGGTCGGCCCTGGCGACGGCGCCGGGCAGCACGAGGGCGACGACCAGCGCTCCGGCCGCCGCGCGGATCACAACTGGGCGGCGAGCAGCTCGGCGATCTGAATCGTGTTGAGCGCAGCGCCCTTGCGGAGGTTGTCGCCCGAGACGAACAGCGCCAGCCCGCGCCCGTCGGGGACACCCGGATCCTGCCGGATGCGCCCCACCAGGGAGTCGTCGACGCCTGCGGCGGCCAACGGCGTCGGCACGTCGACCAGCGTGACGCCGGGCGCAGAGGACAGCAGCTCGGTCGCACGTTCGGGCGACAACGGTTGCGCGAACTCGACGTTGATCGACAGCGAGTGGCCGGTGTAGACCGGCACGCGCACGCAGGTGCCGCTGACGAGAAGCTCTGGGATGCCCAGGATCTTGCGGCTCTCGAAGCGCAGCTTCTGGTCCTCGTCGGTTTCGCCGGAACCGTCGTCGACCAGCGAGCCGGCCAGCGGCACGACGTTGAAGGCGATGGGCGCGACGTACTTGTTCGGCGCGGGGAACGTCAGCGCCGAGCCGTCGTGCACCAACTGCTCGCTGTCCTCGACCACGGCACGCGCCTGGCCGTACAGCTCCTCGACCCCGGCCAGCCCGCTGCCCGAAACCGCCTGGTACGTCGAGGCGATCATGCGGACCAGACCCGCTTCGTCGTGCAGCACCTTGAGCACCGGCATCGCAGCCATGGTGGTGCAGTTCGGGTTGGCGATGATGCCCTTGGGCCGGTTGCCTGCGTCGCGTACGAAGTTGACCTCCGACACCACCAGGGGGACGTCGGGGTCCTTGCGCCACGCCGACGAGTTGTCCACGACGACCGCGCCCGCCGCCGCGAACCTGGGCGCCTGAACGCGGGACATGGTGGCGCCCGCCGAGAACAGCGCGATGTCGAGGCCTGACGGGTCGGCCGTCTCGGCGTCCTCGACCTCGATCTGCTGACCCTTGAACTCCAGCTTCTTGCCCTGCGACCGCGCCGAGGCGAAGAACCGCACGCCGTCGGCGGGGAAGTCGCGCTCGTCGAGCAGACGGCGCATCACCTGGCCGACCTGACCGGTCGCCCCGACGACACCAATCGAAACCATTGCTAGATCCCGCTTCCCGCGTATACGACGGCCTCTTCCTCGCCGCCAAGATCGAATGCCTCGTGCAACGCCGACACGGCCTTGTCCAACTCGGTGTCCTTGACCAGCACCGAGATTCGGATCTCCGAGGTCGAGATGAGGTCGATGTTGACGCCGACGGCCGCGAGCGCCTCGCAGAACGTCGCCGTGACGCCGGGGTGGCTGCGCATGCCCGCACCGATCAACGACACCTTGCCGATGTGGTCGTCGTAAAGCACTGCACTGAAGCCAATCTCGTGTTGCAGCGACGTCAGCTTCTCGACGGCGCCCGGTCCGCTCTCACGTGAGCACGTGAAGGTGATGTCGGTCTTGCCGTCCTCGATCTTGGAGATGTTCTGCAGCACCATGTCGATGTTGACGTCGGCATCGGCAACGGCACGAAACACCTTGGCCGCGTAGCCGGGAACGTCGGGCAGGCCGACGACGGTCACCTTGGCCTCGCCACGGTCGTGGGCGACCCCGGTGAGAATCGCGTCTTCCATCGGGATGTCCTCCATCGATCCTTTGACGAGCGTGCCCGGCTTGTCGGAGTACGACGACCGGACGTGTATCGGAACGTCGTAGCGGCGGGCGTATTCCACGCAACGAAGCATGAGCACCTTGGCGCCCGCGGCCGCCATCTCGAGCATCTCCTCGAAGCTGACGGTGTCGAGGTGCCTGGCGTTGGGCACGATGCGCGGGTCGGCGGTGAAGATCCCGTCCACGTCGGTGTAGATCTCGCACACGTCGGCGTCGAGTGCCGCGGCCAACGCGACCGCGGTGGTGTCCGACCCGCCGCGGCCCAGCGTGGTGACGTCCTTGCTGTCCTGACTGACGCCCTGGAAGCCGGCGACCAGGACGATCAGGCCCGCATCGAGGGCGTCGCGCAGCCGACCGGGCGTGACGTCGATGATCTTCGCGTTGCCGTGCGTGCCGGTGGTGATGACGCCGGCCTGCGAGCCGGTGAACGACCGGGCCTCCGCGCCGAGCGAGGAAATCGCCATGGCGACCAGGGCGTTGGAAATCCGCTCGCCGGAGGTCAGCAGCATGTCCATCTCGCGCGGCGGCGGCGCAGGATTCACCTGGCGGGCCAGATCCAGCAGGTCATCGGTGGTGTCACCCATCGCGGACACCACCACGACGACGTCGTTGCCCGCCTTCTTGGTCTCGACGATGCGCTCGGCGACGCGTCGGATCCGGTCGGCATCCGCCACCGAAGATCCGCCGTACTTCTGCACGACGAGCGCCACGATTCGCCTTTCTCGAGCTGCCGGGAGTCCCATAAAGGATAAGGGGTCTGCGCACCCCGTTTTCCCCTCCCGCCCGGCGGTAGCGTGAGACACCGTGACCAACCGGCTGGCCGACACCTCCGTGCCGATTCATCCGCATCTCGCGGCCCGCTGGAGCCCGCGGGTGTTCGACGGCGCCGCGGTCGTGGACGGCACCCAGCTCACCGCGTTGCTCGAGGCCGCCCGCTGGTCGGCCACCTGGGGAAACCGTCAGCCCATCCGGTTCGTCGTCGGGCTCCGAGGCGACGACACGTTCACCGCGCTCGCCGGGACGTTGAAGCGCGGCAACTCATACGCGACCGCGGCGGGCGCGCTGATCCTGGTCTGCGCCGACGAGGGTCCCGACGAGAAGACGGCCCTGTACTCGGCCGTCGACGCGGGCGCCGCGATCGCCACCCTGACCGTCGAGGCCGTCTCGCGTGATCTTGTCACCCATCCGATGGCGGGCTTCGACCCCGAGGCGGCCCGCGCGGCGTTCGGCATCCCGGCCGGGGTGCGGCCGCTGGCCATCGTCGCCGTCGGCGCGCTCGGCGACTATGCCGAGGCGCCGGCCGAACTGATCGAGCGGGACGCGAGACCCAGGGAGCGGCTGCCGCTCTCCGAGGTCGCGTTCGCGGGCCACTGGGGCACCCCGCTCACGACGCACACTCCGTCGCCAGCCGTTTGACCTGGACTTCGTACTGATCGTTGAACGTCTTGACGGCCATCGCCGCGGGCGGTGCGGCGCCCCCCGGCGCGGTATGTGCACTCTGCGCCTTGAAGTCGAGGCGGGCGCGCACCAGCCAGTCCGCGGTCCGCGCCAGCTCGGCGGCCTGCGTGCTGAGGTCCTTCGCGGTCACCTTCGCCGCCCGGTCGGCGAGACCGTCGGCCCACGAGCGGTAGTCCATGTCGCTGGGCTCGGTCTCGGCCTCGTAGGACCCATCGGCGGGAACGTGCGTCTTCGCGTTCATCGCGTCGACCTGGGTCTTGTTGTACGACAACAACTCCCGCACGGGCGCGCAGTCCGACGAGGACGGCCCGCGGAAGAACAGCCACCAGATGCCACCACCTACGAGCAGCGCCACCAACACCACCACCGTCGTCAACGGCCTCGCACGCTTCACGCCTCGATGCTGGCACACTCCCCTGCCGACGCCGTAGCTGCGACCTGACTGTGATGTCGCCGTGGACGTTTACCCGGCCGCAACACGGCACGCCTGTCTACGTAACAGAAACATTGGTTACTGCCAGTGATCAGCCTCGTCGGGGCTGCACACTCAGGAGATGTGATGGACACAGGAACCACGGCCTTCATGCTGTGTTGCATCATCGGCCTCACGCTGATGATTCCGGGACTCGCGCTGTTCTACGGCGGCATGGTCTCGGTCAAGAGCTCGACCAACATGATGATGATGACGTTCGGCGCCGCGGCACTCGTCGGGGTGCTGTGGGTGCTGTTCGGATTCTCGATGTCGTTCGGCACGTCCTACGGCGGGTTCGTCGGCAGTCTCACCGAGTTCGCCGGGATGAAGGATCTCCTGCAGTCGCAGACCACGATCTCCGGCCTGCAGGTCAGCCTGTTCGCCCTCTTCCAAGCGCTGTTCGCGGCCATCACCGTGGCGCTCGTCTCGGGGGCGGCGGCCGACCGGATGAAGTTCAGCGCCTGGATGGTGTTCGCGGGCCTGTGGGCCGTTCTGGTGTACTTCCCCGTCGCGCACTGGGTGTTCGCCGTCGACGGCGCGGTGTCCCCGGACTCGACCGGCGGCTGGATCGCCAACAAGCTCAAGGCCATTGACTTCGCGGGCGGCACCGCGGTGCACATCAACGCGGGTGCGGCGGCCCTCGCCGTGGCGATCGTGCTCGGCAAGTCCGCCAGCTGGGGCACCCTGCGCAAGCCGCACAACGTGCCGTTGACCCTGCTCGGGGCAGGCCTGCTCTGGGCAGGGTGGTACGCCTTCAACGGCGGATCCGCGCTGACGGCAGGCAATTCGGCGGCCATCGTCATGGTCACCACGTTCGTCGCGACGTGCGCGGCGACGCTGGCCTGGCTCGCGGTGGAGAAGGTCAAGGACGGTCACGTCACCGGTGTCGGCGCCGCCGCAGGCGCCATCACGGGCCTGGTCGCCATCACGCCGGCGTGCGGCGCCGTCACGCCCGTCGGGGCGATCATCCTCGGCGTCGTCGCCGGTGCGATCTGTCCGTTCGCCGTCGGACTCAAGGAGAAGTTCGGCTACGACGACTCGCTGGACGTCGTCGGCGTGCACCTCGTCGGTGGTGTCATCGGCACGCTGCTCATCGGGTTCCTCGCGAGCGACAGCATGCCAAACAAGGTCAACGGACTGTTCTACGGCGGCAGCTTCGACCAGCTGTGGCGCCAGGCCGTCGCAGCAGGGGCGGTGCTCGTCTACTCGTTCGTCGTCGCGTTCGTCATCGCGCTCGCGATCAAGAAGACGATGGGCATCCGCGTCGCTCCCGAGGACGAGGAGGCAGGCATCGACGCCAAGCTGCACCGCGACGCCGCGTACGAGCTCGTCTCGCTGTGAGAACTGGCCCCGACCGGCGCGATTCGCCCCGCGCCGGCCGGGGCCTCTCAGGCTGCGCGGTGTTTCCCACCGTGATACTTTGATCACCAAATAAGAGACAGGGATTTGGGATGACCTCGACGGATGCCACCGACCTCGCGGCCCTCGCCAGAGACGCGGGCACCACGTTCATCCTCGCGCTGTTCGTCGACCTGCGCGGCAAGCCCTGCGCGAAGTTGGTGCCGGTCGAGGCCGTGGACCTCCTCGCCACCGAGGGCGTCGGGTTCGCCGGCTACGCCGTCGGCGCCATGGGCCAGGAGCCCAAGGACCCCGATCTGATGGCGCTGCCCGACGCCGCCTCGTTCACGCCGATCCCCTTCGTCAAGGAGGGGCTGGCTCTCGTGCACTGCGACCCCCACGTCGAGGGCAAGCCGTGGCCCTACGCGCCGCGCAACATCCTGAAGTCGCTCATCGCGCGGGCGGCCGACGCGGGCTTCGAACCGTGGGTGGGCGCCGAGGTCGAGTACTTCCTGCTGACCCGCAACCCGGACGGCAGCCTGGCCACCGCCGACACCGCCGACACCGCCGCCCAGCCGTGCTACGACGCCCGCGGCGTGACGCGAATGTACGACCACCTCACCACGATCTCCACCGCGATGAACCAGCTCGGCTGGTCCAACTACGCCAACGACCACGAGGACGGCAACGGGCAGTTCGAACAGAACTTCCAGTTCGCCGACGCGCTGACCACCGCCGACCGGGTGGTGACACTGCGCTACCTGTTGTCGATGATCGCCGCCGAGCGTGGCATGATCGCGACGTTCATGCCCAAGCCGTTCGCCGACCGCACGGGAACCGGTCTGCACCTTCACCTTTCGCTGACCCGCGACGGAGATCCGGTCTTCCCCGCAGGAACCGACGAGCGGGGCCTCGGACTGTCCCCCACCGCGTACTCCTTCATCGGCGGGATCCTCGACCACGCCTGCGCACTGCAGGCCGTGGTGGGACCGACGGTCAACTCCTACAAGCGAACCGGCGCGCTGACCACCGCGTCCGGCGCGTCGTGGGCGCCCAGGCAGCCCACCTACGGCGGCAACGACCGCACGCACTACATCCGGGTGCCCGACGATCAACGGGTCGAGCTCCGGGGAGGTGACGGGTCGGCCAACCCGTACCTCGCCATCGCCGGAGCGCTCGGCGCGGGACTCGACGGCGTTGCACGTGGCATCGACCCCGGCGGTCTCGGGTCAACGGCCGACCGGCCCACCCTCCCGCCCACGCTGCTACACGCCGTCGACGAGTTCGAGGGTGACCCGGTGGTCACCGGCGTGCTCGACGCCGTGGGCGACGGGGTGTCGAGTTACTACGCGACCATCAAGCGCGACGAGTTCTTCAACTACCACAGCGCGGTCAGCCCGTGGGAGATCGAGCAATATCTCACCGCCTTCTGATCGGCGAGATACCAAGGGAGGCAATGAAATGTGCGGAATCGTCGGGTTGCACCTACGCGCCCCCGAGCTGTACCCGCGGCTTGGCGAGCTATTGACCGGCATGCTGTGCGAGATGTCCAACCGCGGCAGCGATTCGGCGGGGGTGGCGGTGTACGGCGACCCGGTCTGGACGCCACCGGGGCGCGGTTGCGTGTCCCTGCTGAACGTTGGTGCCGATGCCGAAACCGTCGGTGCGGCCGTCGGTGCCGTACTCGGGGCGACCGTGACCGTGACGATGGTGGGCGACACTCAGTTGCTGACGGCGGAGGCCGACTCGGAGGCGCTGCTCGACGCGGCCAGGGCGGCCTACCCGACGGCGTTGGTGGCCGGCTTCGGCGCCGATCTCGCCGTGCTGAAGGGCGTCGGCGACCCCGCCACGCTGACGGCCTCGTGGAAGTTGGCGGGGGCCCGAGGCTGGCAGGGTGTCGGGCACACCCGCATGGCGACCGAGTCCGCGGTCACGCCGTCGGGCGCCCACCCGTACGCCGTCGGACCCGAGCAGTGCCTGGTGCACAACGGTTCGTTCGCCAACCACGCGAGCATCCGCCGCGAATTACGGTCAGCAGGAGTGCGATTCGACAGCGAGAACGACACCGAGGTCGGCGCCCGGTTCGTGGCCAGCAGGCTGGCCGAGGGACGCGACGTCGAGACCGCGCTCGAGGAACTGTGCGCCACCTTCGACGGGTTCTACACCCTGTTGGTGTCCAACCGGGATTCGTTCGCGGTGGTCAGGGACGCGATCGCGTGCAAGCCCGCCGTCATCGCCGAGACCCCCGACTGGGTCGCCATGGGCAGTGAGTACCGGGCACTGTCCGGGCTACCCGGCGTCGAGAGGGCCGCCATCTGGGAGCCCGAGCCCGAGGTGGTCTACGCATGGACGCGGTAACCCGGTTCGACCTCAGGGAAACCTCACTGCGGCAGATCAACTCGGCACTGCACGCGCCGGATCTGCACGGCCGGTTCGTCATCGAGAACCCGGCGGGCGCGCACAACGTGGCCGTCGGGCTCGACGCCGACGCCACGGTCACCGTTGTCGGCCACGTCGGCTACTACGGCGCGGGGATGAACCAACGGGCCGAGATCGTCATCGAGGGCAATGCGGGCACCGGCGTCGCCGAGAACATGATGAGCGGCACGGTGTGGGTCAAGGGCAACGCCTCGCAGTCCGCGGGAGCCACCGGCCACGGCGGGCTGCTGGTGATCGACGGGGATGCGGCTGCGCGGTGCGGCATCTCGATGAAGGGTATCGACATCGTGGTGGGCGGCAACATCGGGCACATGAGCGCGTTCATGGCCCAGGCAGGCCGTCTGGTGGTCCGCGGCGACGCGGGCGACGCGCTCGGCGACTCGATCTACGAGGCGCGTATCTACCTGCGTGGCGCGGCGAAGTCGCTCGGCAGCGACTGCGTGGCCAAGGAGATGCGGGCCGAACATCACCAGGAGCTGGGCGAGCTGCTCAAGGCCGCGGGCTACGGCGACGACGACACCGCCGCCTACACCAGGTACGGCTCGGCACGCACCCTCTACCACTTCCACGTCGACAACGCTTCTTCCTACTAGGGAGCACCTGATGACCACCGAAACCTCCGACGCCAGAGCACGACTGGGCCTTCGCGAGTCCGCCACCTTCGACCGGCAGACGATCGCGGCCATCCAGCGGGCCGCCGAGACGGGCATCTACGACATCCGCGGGTGGGGCGCCAAGCGTCCGCTGCCCCACTTCGACGATCTGCTGTTCCTCGGCGCCTCGATGTCGCGCTACCCGCTGGAGGGCTACCGGGAGCGCTGCGACACCGACGTGGTGCTCGGCGGCCGGAACGCGACGAAGCCTCTGCACCTCGACATTCCGGTGACCATCGCGGGCATGTCCTTCGGCGCGCTGTCCGGGCCTGCCAAGGAGGCCCTCGGCAGGGGCGCCAGCGAGGTCGGCACGTCGACCACGACGGGCGACGGTGGCATGACGCCCGAGGAGCGGGGTCAGAGCAGGCACCTCGTCTACCAGTACCTGCCGTCGCGGTACGGGATGAACCCCGTCGACCTGCGCAGGGCGGACGCCATCGAGGTCGTCCTCGGCCAGGGCGCCAAGCCCGGCGGCGGCGGAATGTTGTTGGGCCAGAAGATCTCCGAACGCGTGGCGGGCATGCGAACGCTGCCGGAGGGCATCGACCAGCGCTCGGCCTGCAGGCACCCCGACTGGACCGGACCCGACGACCTCACCATCAAGATCAACGAGCTGCGGGAGATCACGGACTGGGAGAAGCCGATCTACGTCAAGATCGGCGCCTCGCGGACCTACTACGACGTCAAGCTCGCGGTGCACGCCGGCGCGGACGTCGTCGTGGTCGACGGCATGCAGGGTGGCACCGCGGCCACCCAGGAGGTTTTCATCGAGAACGTCGGCATCCCGACCCTGGCCGCGATTCCCCAGGCGGTGCAGGCGCTGCAGGAACTCGGCGTGCACCGCGACGGCGTCCAGCTCATCGTGTCCGGCGGCATCCGCAACGGGGCCGACGTCGCGAAGGCGATGGCACTGGGCGCCGACGCCGTCGCGATCGGCACGGCGGCGCTCATCGCGCTGGGCGACAACCATCCGCGCTACGCCGCCGAGTACGAAAGGCTCGGCAGCGCAGCGGGTTTCTTCGACGACTTCCAGGACGGGACCGACCCGTCGGGCATCAGCACGCAGAACCCCGAACTCGCCGCCAGGTTCGACCCGGTCGAGGGCGGCCGCAGGCTGGCCAACTACCTGCGCGTGCTCACCATGGAGGCCCAGACCATCGCCAGGGCATGCGGCAAAGCCCATGTCCGGCACCTCGAGCCGGAGGACCTGGTGGCCGTCAGCATCGAGGCCGCCGCGATGGCACGCGTCCCGCTGGCGGGCACCGACTGGATCCCCGGGCTGACGCGGTGAGCGAGTCATACGAAGTCGTCATCGTCGGGGGCGGCATCGAGGGCGCCGCGGCGGCCTGGGCGCTGGCCGAGCGCGGCGTCACCGACGTGCTGGTCGTCGAGCGCAGCACCGTCGGGTCGGGCATGACGGGCAAGTCCTCGGGCATCGTCCGCTGCCACTACGGCGTCAGCTCGCTGGCCGCGATGGCCACCGTCGGACTCGAGGTGTTCGAGAAGCCGGAGCAGTTCTTCGGCGAGGGCATCACCGACATCGGCTTCCGCCAGACCGGATACGTCGTCGGCGTCGGCGAACCGAACGTGGAGTCGTTACGCAGTAGCCTGGCCGCCCAGCGCGCCGTCGGCGTGCAGACCGAGGAGATCGACCGCACGGAGGTCGCGAAGCTGTGGCCGTACGCGGACCTGGAACCGTTCGGCGCCTTCGCATTCGAGGCCCGCGGCGGGTTCGGCGACGCCTACCAGACCGCACAGGCCTTCGCGATCTCGGCGCGCAGCGCAGGCGTGCGCATCCGCCAGGGCACCGCGATGACCGACCTGCTGGTCGACGGCGACCGCGTCACGGGCGTGCGCCTCGCCGACGGCACCGACGTCGCGGCGGGCACCGTCGTGGTGGCCACCGGAGTCTGGACGCGGAAGCTGTTGTCGCGCTACGCAATCGACGTTCCCATTCGCGTGATCCGCGAGCAACTCGTCATGATTGCGCCGGGAATCGACGTCGGCCCCGTGCCGGTCTTCTCGGATCTGGTGTCACTGCAGTACATCCGGCCCGAGCCAGGGGGCGAGCTGCTGTTCGGCAACAGCGACCTCTCCCACGGCGAGGAGGTCAACCCCGACTTCTACTCCAATCGCGCGACCGACGCCTTCGTCGAGTCGACCGTCGAGCGGGTCGGCACCCGGTTCCCCGGCCTCCCCGACGCGGCGGTCACCGGCAGCTACGCCGGGTGCTACGACGTCACCCCGGACTGGAACCCGGTGATCTCCCGCACCAGCGTCGACGGGCTGGTGGTCGCGGCGGGCTTCAGCGGTCACGGCTTCAAGATCGCGCCCGCCGTCGGCAGGCTGATCGCCGATCTGGTGGTCGACGGCCGCAGCGCCGACCCGCGGATTCCCGAGACGGACTTCCGCCTGTCACGATTCGCCGAGGACGACCTGCTGCGGACGCCGTATCCGTACGTGGGCGCAGGCGAGATGCGCTAGACAGGTTCCGATGGCCGACATTCCACTGCTCCGCAACGAGTCCGGGACCGCCCGCGACCGCGACCCGAGCGAGCCCGTCGACGAATTGGAGTTCGAGGCCGCGATCGGGCGCAACGTGCGGCAGCTGCGCCAGCAGCAGGGTCTGACGGTGGCCGAGATGGCCGCGCGAGTCGGCATCTCCAAGGCCATGATGAGCAAGATCGAGAACGCCCAGACCTCCTGCAGCCTGTCGACGCTCGCACTCCTCGCCAAGGGTTTCGACGTTCCCGTGACCAGCCTGTTCCGCGGTGCCGACGTCGAGAGGCCGGCGGCGTTCGTCAAGGCGGGCACCGGCGCGCGCATCGTGCGCAACGGCACCAAGGAGGGCCACGAGTACCAGCTTCTCGGCTCGCTGCGCGGCGAGCACAAGCGGCTGGAGTGCCTCGAGGTGACGCTGACCGAGAAGAGCAGGACCTACCCGCTGTTCCAACACCCCGGCACCGAGTTCATCTACATGCTCGACGGAGTCATGGACTACAGCCACAGCCGGTCGGTCTATCGGCTGCATCCGGGCGACTCGCTGCAGCTCGACGGTGAGGGCGCCCACGGCCCCGTCGACCTCGTGCAACTGCCGATCCGCTTCCTGTCGGTGGTCGCGTTCCCCGATTCGCAGGTCTAACCACCGCCGAACGTGGATTACCCCCACGCCGCAAGTCGCCGGAGGCGTGGGGGTCATCCACGTTCGGCAGGTGGGGGCGGGGTTTGGCGGTGCGCCCACTCGGGAGTAACGTGACCGTCGTGCAGCGGGTGCTCCTCCTCGGACGCCGCGACGGAGTCTGACTCAGACTGGCTCTCCGTCGCGGGTGTTCGCGATGCGCCGGTCTGAATCTCACCCAGACGAATCCGGAGCCAGAACCGTGAACAACCCGAACCCCCATTCCATCGACGCCTACACGTCGGTACGCACCATCGACACGCCTGCGGGCCATCCCAACCCCGGCCAGCCAGCCTGGAACACCCAGCGCGGCTCGTCGATGCCCGTCAGCCGCTACCGCACCTTCGCCTCCGAAGTTCCAGGGGGAGAACCGTCTGCTCCGTTCGACCGCACCTGGCCCGACAAGGTCGTCGAGACCGCACCGATGTGGTGCGCGGTCGATCTGCGCGACGGCAACCAGGCCCTGATCGATCCCATGAGCCCCGAGCGCAAGCGCCGGATGTTCGACCTGCTGGTCCGCATGGGCTACAAGGAGATCGAGGTCGGCTTCCCGTCGGCCAGCCAGACGGACTTCGACTTCGTCCGCGAGATCATCACCTCTGGTGCCATCCCCGACGACGTCACCATCCAGGTGCTGACGCAATGCAGGCCCGAACTGATCGAGCGGACGTTCGAGGCGTGCGACGGCGCACCGCGGGCGATCGTGCACTTCTACAACTCGACGTCGATCCTGCAACGCCGCGTGGTGTTCCGCGCCGACCGCGAGGCAGTCAAGAAGATCGCCACCGACGGCGCGCGGATGTGCGTCGCCGAGGCTGCGAAACACCCTGGTACGCAATGGCGTTTCGAGTACTCGCCAGAGTCCTATACGGGTACCGAGCTGGAGTACGCCAAGGACGTGTGCGACGCGGTGGCCGACGTCATCGAGCCGACGCCGGAGCAGCCGCTGATCGTCAACCTGCCCGCCACCGTCGAGATGGCCACCCCCAACGTCTATGCCGACTCGATCGAGTGGATGAGCCGCAACCTGGCCCGCCGCGACTCGATCATCCTGAGCCTGCACCCACACAATGACCGCGGAACCGCCGTCGCCGCAGCCGAATTGGGCTATCAGGCCGGCGCCGATCGCATCGAGGGCTGCCTGTTCGGCAACGGCGAGCGCACCGGCAACGTCTGCATCGTCACGCTGGGGCTGAACCTGTTCAGCCGCGGCGTCGACCCCCAGATCGACTTCTCCAACATCGACGAGATCCGCCGCACCGTCGAGTACTGCAACCAGCTGCCCGTGCACGAAAGGCATCCGTACGGCGGCGATCTCGTCTACACCGCGTTCTCCGGCAGCCACCAGGACGCCATCAACAAGGGCCTGGACGCGATGAAGGTCAGCGCCGACGACGCGGGCGCCGACATCGACGACATCCTCTGGCAGGTGCCGTACCTGCCGATCGACCCCAAGGACGTCGGCCGCACGTATGAGGCCGTGATTCGGGTGAACTCGCAGTCCGGCAAGGGCGGCGTCGCCTACATCATGAAGGCCGACCACGGTCTGGCCCTGCCGCGGCGGCTGCAGATCGAGTTCAGCCAGGCGATCCAGAAGATCACCGACGGCGAGGGCGGCGAGGTGTCCCCGAAGGAGATGTGGGACGTCTTCGCCGACGAGTACCTGGCGCCCATCACGCCGCTCGAGCGCATGCGGCAGAAGGTCGACGCCGCCGAGGTCGACGGCGGCACCGACACGATCACCGCGGTGGTGAAGGTCGACGGCGTCGAGCGCGAGATCGTCGGCCGGGGCAACGGTCCGCTCGCCGCGTTCGTCGACGCGCTGAAGACGGTCGGTTTCGACGTCAACCTGCTCGACTACTCCGAGCACACGATGTCCGCGAACGTCGAGTCACAGGCGGCCGCCTACGTCGAGGCGTCCGTGGGCGGCAAGACGGTGTGGGGCGTCGGCATCGCGACGTCCATCACCACGGCATCGCTGCGAGCGGTGGTCTCCGCGGTGAACCGCGCGTCACGTAGCTAAACTGTCGACTGCGTCAAAAGGTGACGCATCCTGCGCTTGCCGATTCCTCGCGCAAGCGCTCGTCAGGCGTTTAAGGAGTAGACGTGGACTGGGGCTCGACTTGGGATTTTCTCTGGCACTTCCTGATCATCTTCGCGTGGATCGCCTACCTGCTGGTGCTCTTCCAGATCCTCACGGACCTGTTCTGGCGTGACCACCAGACGTCGGGCTTCGTCAAGGCCATCTGGGTCGTCTTCCTGTTCCTCATTCCGTGGTTCACCGCGCTGATCTACCTGATCTTCCGCGGTCAGGGCATGGCAGTGCGGGCGCACGAGGCGGCCGTGGCGGCCAAGAAGCAGACCGACGACTACATCAAGCAGGCCGCGGGGCGTTCGCCCGCGGAGGAGATCGCGCACGCGAAGGAACTGCTCGACGCGGGCACGATCACCCAGGGTGAGTACGACTCGCTGAAGGCCAAGGCCCTGGCGTAACCGCACGCGAACGGATCAGCCCGGGCGGGGTCTCCCCGCGCCGGGCTGATGCGTCTCAGAACAAGGTGAACTGGTCGCCGCTGAGGGTGGCGTCGGTGAACTGCTCGACGCCGGTGCCGCCGACGACACCGCGCAGCAGCGCCATGAAGTCCGCGTCGCCGACCAGCGGGATGCCCATCTCGCAGGCCTGGTAGCCGCGGCCCTGATCGGGCTCGGCCGCATCGCAGACCACCAGCGAGGTCTGCTGGTCGACGGTGTCGGCGTACGCCAGACCCGCATGCAGAATGCGCTCGATGAGCTCCTCGTAGGTGTGCGAGACCTCCGCCGACAGCGCCACCCGCATGCCCTGGACCAGCGGGCGACCCGCCACGAACCGGCCGGGGTTCTGGAAGTCGCACGGCAGCCGGGCCGCAACGGACTTCAGCGGCAGCAGCTCGTCGTGGGTGACCTGGCCGTTGGGCCAACTGCGCCGCGTCACGGGGCGGACCGGCAGCCAGGCCTTGCGGTCGTGGGCGCCTGCGAGGGAGGGCTTGAGGATCTGGGCGAGTACCAGCGCGTCGTCGAGCGCGTCGTGAGGGCGCATCTGCGTGACACCCCAGTGGGCGGCCAGCGTCTCCAGGCGCAGGTTCTCGATGCCGAGGTCGAGCCTGCGGGACAGTTCGACGGTGCACATCACGGTGTCGATCGGCAGCTCGGCGCCGACGAGCTCGGCCTCGGCGGCCAGGAACGCGTAGTCGAAGCCGACGTTGTGGGCGACCAGCGTGCGGCCCTCGAGCACGTCGTTGAGCTGACCGACGACGTCGGCGAAGGTCGGCTGGCCGTCGAGCATCTCGGAGGTGAGCCCGTGCACGTGCGTCGGACCCGGGTCGACACCCGGGTTGAGCAGGCTGGAGAAACTGCCCTCGACGTTGCCGTCGTCACCGAGTGCCAGCGCCGCCACGCTGACGACGCGCGCCTGCCGCGGGTGGAACCCCGTGGTCTCGACGTCGACCACGGCCCAGCCCGCACCGGGCTCGGTGGCCGGTCGGCCGAACGTTTGACGCACGTTTCGAGGATGGCACGGCACTCGGACATTCCCGGCCAACGCCCGACGGGTGACGCCGCGTGTCGCCCGTCCGGTTTCGGCCTCCTAGACTGCCCGGGATGGTCACAGCACGCGGTCGCATCGCGCTGGGCGCCGGGTCCGCCGCCCGCTGGGCGTCGCGGGTCACCGGCCGCGGCGCGGGGGCCATGATCGGCGGGCTGGTGTCCATGACGCTGGACAAGTCGATTCTGGGACAGCTCGGCGCGGGCCGCCGCACGGTCGTCGTGACCGGCACCAACGGCAAGTCCACCACCACCAGGATGACCGCCGCGGCGCTCGCCACCATCGGACCCGTGGCCACCAACGCCGAGGGCGCCAACATGGACGCCGGCCTGATCGCGGCGCTCGCGGGCGCGCGAAGGGCCACGTTGGCCGCGCTGGAGGTCGACGAGATGCACGTGCCTCACGTCGCCGACGCCGTCGACCCTGCCGTCGTCGTCCTGCTCAACCTGTCCCGCGACCAGCTCGACAGGGTCGGAGAGATCAACCACATCGAGCGCACGCTGCGCACGGGGCTGGCCCGCCATCCCTCGGCCGTCGTGGTGGCGAACTGCGACGACGTGCTCATGACCTCGGCGGCCTACGACAGTCCCGACGTGGTGTGGGTGGCCGCGGGCGGAAGCTGGGCCAACGACTCGGTGAGCTGCCCGCGCAGCGGCGAGATCATCGTGCGCGACGGCGCCGACTGGTACTCGACGGGCACCGACTTCAAGCGACCGAGCCCGCAGTGGTGGTACGACGACACCCACTTGCACGGTCCCGACGGCCTGTCGCTGCCCATGACGCTCGCGCTGCCCGGCGCCGTCAACCGCGGCAATGCCACCCAGGCCATCGCGGCCGCCGTCGCACTGGGCGCCGATCCCGCGGCCGCCGTGGCCGCGGTGTCCCGCGTCGACGAGGTGGCGGGCCGCTACCGGACGGTGCGCCTCGGCCAGCACACGGCACGCGTGCTGCTGGCCAAGAATCCCGCGGGCTGGCAGGAGGCGCTGTCGATGGTCGACAAGCACGGCGCAGGCGTGGTGATCGCGGTCAACGGTCAGGTGCCCGACGGGGAGGACCTGTCGTGGCTGTGGGACGTGAAGTTCGAGGGCTTCGCCGATGAGGCGCTCGCGCGAAGAGCAGACGGCCGGAGCACCGCGGTGGTGGCAGCCGGCGAACGCGGCACCGACCTCGCCGTGCGGCTCGGCTACGCGGGCGTCGACCACACGCTGGTGCACGACACCGTCAAGGCCATCGCGTCGTGTCCGCCTGGCCACGTCGAGGTGATCGCCAACTACACGGCCTTCCTGCAACTGAACCGGCGGCTGCCCGATGCGTGAGTCGACGGTCCGGATCGGGCTGGTGCTCCCCGACGTCATGGGCACCTACGGCGACGGCGGCAATGCCGTCGTGCTACGACAACGGTTGCGGCTCAGAGGCTTTGATGCAGAGGTCGTCGAAATCACCCTCGCCGACCCGGTGCCCGACTCGTTGGACCTGTACACGCTGGGCGGCGCCGAGGACTACGCCCAACGCCTGGCCACCAAGCACCTGATCACGTATCCCGGCCTGCAGCGTGCCGTCGACGGCGGTGCCCCGGTGCTGGCGATCTGTGCGGCCATCCAGGTGCTGGGTCACTGGTATGAGACGTCGTCGGGCGAGCGGGTCGACGGCGTCGGCGTGCTCGACGTGACCACGTCACCACAGCCCGCGCGGACCATCGGCGAAGTGGTTTCGCAGCCGCTGCTGCCCGGCCTCGACCAACGGCTCACCGGCTTCGAGAACCACCGCGGCGGAACGGTTCTGGGGTCGGCCGCCGCGCCGCTCGCGACGGTGATCAGCGGTGCGGGCAACCGCGACGGCGACGGTTTCGACGGCGTGGTGCAGGGCAGCATCGTGGCCACGTATCTGCACGGGCCCTGCCTGGCGCGCAACCCGCAACTGGCCGACCATCTGCTGTCGCGGGTGGTCGGCGAGCTGGCGCCGCTGGACCTCGACGAGGTGGACCGGCTGCGGCGGGAGCGGCTGGCCGCCCCTCGTCGCGCTTAGGTCTCCCGCATCGAGCACGATGTCATGCAGCCAAGGTGAGATCAACGTTCGGCTGCGGATGTGCGAGAAGCGGTCTGCGAAAGCCGGATCTCGCGGGCGTCCGCGGGTGCTACAGCCCCAGGTCGCGCAGGAACTCCGGCTTGTAGGCCTCGAGGATGACGTAGCTCGGGTCCGGCACGGGCACCTCGGGCGCGTCGTCGGCGACCTCGTCGCCGTCGGTCGGGTCCACCCACTCCTGGGCGTCGGCGTTCCACCGGCTGACGGTGTACTCGGCCACCAGGTCGTCCGCGGACACCAGCTCGCGCACGGTGGCCTCGGCTTCCTTGGCGTCGTCGAGGGTGCGCGTGTACAGCTGGATCCAGTTGCCGTCCCGCGTCACCGTCACCCGGCTGCCGAGTCGCTTGCGGGCCTCGTCGTCGAGGTCGAGCGACTTCAGCCGCTCCCAGAACGACAGGTGGTGCGCCTCGTCGCCGAGTTCGACCTCGACCTTGAACTCCTCATCGGGCATGGCCGCCAACCTATGCCATCGCCCGACGGCCGGTGAGAGCGCGTCCCAGCGTCAGCTCGTCGGCGAACTCCAGGTCGCCGCCCATCGGCAGGCCGGACGCGATGCGCGTGACCGTCAACCCGGGAATGTCGCGCAGCATGCGCACCAGGTAGGTGGCCGTGGCCTCGCCCTCGGTGTTGGGATCGGTCGCGATGATGACCTCGGAGACGTCGACTCCGTCCACCCGCTCACCAATTCGGTTGAGCAGCTCGCGAATTCGCAACTGCTCCGGTCCAACGCCACTCAGCGGATCCAGTGCGCCGCCCAGCACGTGGTAGCGGCCGCGGAACTCGCGCGTGCGTTCGACCGCCGCGACGTCCTTGGGTTCCTCGACGACGCACACCAGCGACGCGTCCCGTCGGGAGTCGCTGCAGATGCGGCAGCGGTCGTCGTCGGAGACGTTGCCGCACACCGAACAGAACTGGACCCCGTCGCGCACCTTGTTGAGCACGGCGGTCAGCCGGTCGATGTCCGGCGGCTCGACCGACAGCAGGTGAAAGGCGATGCGCTGCGCACTCTTCGGGCCGATGCCCGGCAGCTTGCCCAGCTCGTCGATCAGATCCTGAACGGGACCCTCGAACAAGTCAGAGCCCCGGGATCTCTAAGCCACCGAGCCCGCCGGCCAGCGGGCCGAGCTTGCTCTGCGCCATCAGGGTGACCTGCCGCGAGGCGTCCTTGATGGCGCCGACGACGAGGTCCTGCAGGGTGTCGACGTCCTCGGGGTCGACGACCTTGGGGTCGATCGCGACGGCGATCACCTCACCGCTGCCCTTCATGGTCACCTGCACCAGACCACCGCCGGCCTGGCCGTGCACCTCGGCGACGGCGAGGGCCTCCTGGGCCTCCATCAACTGCTGCTGCACCTGCTGGGCCTGCGCAAGGAGCGCCGACATGTCGGGCTGTTGGCCGGGTTGCATGACAGTCCCCTTGCAGGTTGGTCTCGACTTGATTGCCTTCGCCTGCACGCGGCGATTCGTCTTCCCAGACTAGACGGCCCGCGAGCTACGTTGGCGCCGTGCACGTACCTGCCTGCCTGCGTGTCGGCGCAGCCCTCGCCGCCAGCCTCCTCGTCGCGGCGCTCTTCATCCCGAGCGCCTCGGCTGCTCCCGCGAACATCGCCGGGATGATCGTGTTCCTCGATCCCGGCCACAACGGCGCCAACGACGCGTCGATCGGCAAGCAGGTCCCGACGGGCCGCGGCGGAACGAAGGACTGCCAGGCCAGCGGGACGTCGACCGACAGCGGCTATCCGGAGCACACCTTCAACTGGGAGACGGTGCTGCGCATCCGCGCCGAGCTGACCCAACTGGGCGTGCGGACCGCGATGTCGCGCGGCGACGACACCGGCCTCGGCCCGTGCGTCGACCAGCGCGCCGAGATGGCCAACGCCCTCAAGCCGGATGCGATCGTGTCGATCCACGCGGACGGCGGACCCGCCACGGGTCGCGGCTTCCACGTCAACTACTCGTCACCGCCGCTGAACCCGGCCCAGGCCGGCCCGTCGGTGCAGTTCGCGCAGACCATGGAGCAGCAGCTGCAGGCGTCCGGGTTGATGCCCGCCAACTACATCGGCCAGGGCGGACTGTATCCGCGGTCGGATCTGACCGGACTGAACCTCGCGCAGTACCCGTCGATCCTGGTGGAGATGGGCAACATGAAGAACCCGGCCGACGCCGCACTGATCGAGAGTGCCGACGGCAGGCAGAAGTACGCCGACGCCGTCGTCCGCGGCATCGCCGCCTTCCTGGCGACCAGGCCGGCCCGCGCCGCCGCTTAGCCGGCCTCGACCTGCTTCTTGAGGTTCTCGAGCACCTCGGCCTGGATCTTGCGCAGGCCCAGCGGCGCGAAGGTCTTCTCGAAGAAGCCCTTGACGCCGCCCGCGCCCTGCCACGACGTCTTGACCGTGACCGACGAGCCCGTGCCGGCGGGCGCGACCGTGTAATTGGTCACCATCGACGAGTTGGCGTCCTTCTCGATGACGGTGTGACCGGCGACGTCGACGCTGGCCTTGACGTCACGCACGCGCGATTCGGTGGCCTGCAGCTTCCACGCGGCGACGGTGCCTGCGCCCTGCCCGCCCTCGAGAACCTGGTAGTCGCGGTAGTGCGAGGAGAGGATCTTGGGCCGCACCGTCTGGTAATCCGCGACCGCCGCGAGCACGGCATCCGGCTCGGCGTTGATCAAGACAGTGCTCGATGCGCTGACCTGTCCCATCGGTGAAGACTCCTAGCTAGCGGGTGAACGGGGTGTGATCCTGGGTCCGTGCGGTCGCATCGGGTGCGACCGGGGACTAGCGTATATGTGTGACTGTTGCATCGATCGACGCGCAGTCGGCTCACGCAGATGGCGTGCAGAGACTGTTGGCCAGCTACCGCGCCATCCCGACGAGCGCCACCGTGCGGCTCGCCAAACCCACCTCGAATCTGTTCCGCGCACGTGAGAAGGCCACCGTCAAGGGGTTGGACGTCTCGGGTCTGACGGGCGTGATCTCGGTCGACCCGGACGCCCGCACCGCCGACGTCGCGGGCATGTGCACCTACGAGGACCTGGTGGCCGCCACGCTGCCCTTCGGATTGTCCCCGCTGGTGGTTCCGCAGCTCAAGACCATCACCCTCGGCGGTGCGGTCACGGGGCTCGGCATCGAGTCGGCGTCGTTCCGCAACGGCCTGCCGCACGAGTCGGTGCTGGAGATGGACATCCTCACCGGTTCCGGTGACGTGATCACCGCGTCCCCCGAGCAGCACGCCGACTTGTTCCGC
>JAESGJ010000310.1_pt1 | contig 41351 bp, 35 predicted proteins | sample 9266241 | NCBI WGS metagenome assembly JAESGJ01 (sample SAMN14514841, study PRJNA621669) | algae metagenome | isolation source: Brasilonema octagenarum HA4186-MV1 and co-occurring heterotrophs from wet... | place: USA: Manoa Valley, Hawaii | collected 2009-07-20
CGCCGCCAACGACGCCCTGCCCTTCCTGCGCGCCGCCGAGGCCGTCGAGATCGTGGCCGTCGCGACCGAGGCCGAGATCCACGCAAGCCTCCCCGGCGCCGAGTTCGCCCCCCACCTCGCCCGCCACGGCGTGCGCGTCGCCGTCACCGACCTGCCCCGCGCCGGCGACGTCGCCGACACCCTGCGCGCCCAGGCAGGCCGCCTGCGCGCCGACATGATCGTCATGGGCGCCTACCATCACGCCCGGGTCCGCGAATTCTTCTTCGGAGGCGTCACACGAGCCCTCCTGCACGACAGCCCCGCACCCCTCTTCCTCAGCCACTGAGCCCTGGCAGGTCGGCGATGCTCAAGCGAACCCGCTCCAGAACCGGCGCCGCCACCCGGACGGCGCGCAAGCGCAACCTTCCGCGCCGGTCGCCCCGCCCGAAACCCGGCCTCGATCGCCCCGATCTGCCGGACCGCGCGCAGACCGGCCCGGCAAACAGCATGGATTGGGCGGATCCGCTGAGCGCGGAGGAGCGTCGCGCGCTGGAAGCGGGCTGGAGCTTCGTCGAGTGATCGGCGGGCGCCTTCGCAGGGTGCGCCCCGCGATGCAGGATCCGCCGCCGTCCGCGGCGGGCTCGGCCGCTCCGACCGACCTCGGCGACGCAGCGTCCGACGGTCGGCGGTGAGGTTCGCGGCGGTGGGCGGGCGCGGCACGATTGGCGGAAGGGCGGGCGCGCGGCGAACGAGACGCCAGCCCCCGCGCCGGGGCACCCGCACGAGCATCCCGCCGAGGACGCGCCAGCTCAGTGGCTCATCAGGCAGCACAGGGTCGTGCGGTCGAGGAAATCGCGCGTGACGCCGCCGAAGATCCACTCGCGCAGGCGGGAACGACCGTAGGCGCCCATCACGACGAGGTCGGCCTCCTGCCGCAGGGCGAAGTCGAGGATCTCGTCGCTCTCGCGCATGGCGGTCCGCAGGAGATGCGTGGTCACCTGGGCGCCGTGCCGGGCGAGATGCCCGGCGACGTCCTCCGCCCCCTCCCGGTGGGCATCGGGGCCGACGCTCACTACGAGGACGTGGTCCGCCTCGCGCAGGAAGGGCAGGGCGGCCGACACCGCCCGCCGCGCCGCCGGACCGTCCTTCCAGGCGACGACGACGCGCGTCCCCTTCAGGCCGGCGAGGCGGGGCGGAACGACGAGGACGGGCCGGCCGGCCTCCATCAGCACCGGCCCCGGGGGGACGCCGAGGGGACCGGGATCCGCGTCCGCCGCGCCGCGCCGCCCGACGACGACGAGGTCCGCGGCGCGCGCCTGCTCGACGAGGTGCGTGAGCGGGCCGGCGAGGGCGGGGCGCCACTCCGTGCGGATCCCGTCGCCCGCGCCGCTCTCGAAGAGCGGGCGCACGCGCGCGAGGATCTCGCGCACCTCCGCCCTGTTGCGCTCCTCCTGCTCGAGGGCGTCCTGGATGTCGCGCACCAGCAGGGGCGTCGGCACCGCGTGGCCGGCCGCGCCCGTGAGGATGGCCCCGAACCGCCGCGCCACGCCGGCGGCGAGCCTGATCCAGTCCGGGGCCGCCTCGCCGAGATCGGCGGACACGAGGACGTTCGCGTAATCCATGGCCACCTCCGTCGCGCGTCGCGGCCGACGGGTGGAGCCTAAGGCTCGGCCGGGGCCGTCCACCTTGATCCATCGCAAGCCGCTCCGCCCGCCCGACTCAGGCCCCGACCGGCCGCGGCGACGGCTCGGGGCCGGCCCCGGTGCCGCCGAGCACCCGCATGGCGTTGAGGACGACCGCGACGTCGATCACCTCCTGAAGCAGCGCGCCCTGTATGGGCGAGAGGTAGCCGAGCGCCGCCGCCGTCATGCCGGCGAGCGAGAGCCCGAGCCCCGCCGCCACGCTCTGGACCGCGATGACGCGGGCCCGCCGGGCGATCCGGATGGCCTCGGGCAGCGGCGCGAGGCTGTCGACCAGAAGGACGACGTCCGCCGCCTCGGCCGCTGCCGCCGCGCCCCGGGCGCCGAGCGCGACGCCGAGGTCGGCGGCCGCCAGGGCGGGCGCGTCGTTGACCCCGTCGCCCACCATCATCACGGGGCCGTTCCGCCGCTCGGCGGCCACGATGTCGGTCTTGTCCGCGGGATCGAGATCCGCCGCGACGGCGTCGATGCGAAGCCCGGCCGCCAGTGCCTCCGCCACGGCACGCCGGTCCCCCGTCGCGAGCACCACCCGCGAGACGCCGCAGGCGCGCAGAGCGTCGAGCGACCGGCCGCCGTCCCGCCGCAGCGGGTCGGCGAACGTGAGGATCGCGGCGGGGCTGCCGTCGATGGCGACCAGCACCGTCGCCGAGGCGGCGGGTTCGTCCCGCTCCTCCTCGATCCGCGGGAAGGCACCGGCATGCTCGCGCAGGAGGCGCGGTCCGCCGACCACGACGCGCCGGCCCGCCACGATGCCGGCGACCCCCGCGCCGGGGATCTCGGCGACCGCCTCCGGCCGGGAAAGCGCGAGGCCGCGCCCACGCGCCTCGGAGACCAGGGCGCGGGCCATCGGATGGCCGGAGGCCTGCTCGAGGCTGGCGGCAAGCCCCAGCGCCTCCACCTCCTCGAAGGGGGGTAGGGTGCGCACCGAGACCAGTCGGGCGGCGCCGTGCGTGAGGGTGCCGGTCTTGTCCACCACCAGTACGCGGATTCCGGCCAGCGTCTCCAGGGCGCCCCCGCCCTTGATGAGGACGCCGATGCGCGCGGCGCGCGAGAGGCCGGAGACCAGGGCGACGGGCACGGCCAGGATCAGCGGGCACGGAGTGGCGACGACCAGGACCGCGAGGGCCCGCAACGGGTCGCCCGCCGCGACCCAGGCGGCCCCGGCCATGAGGAGCGTCACGCCCAGAAAGGCGAGGCCGTAGCGATCCGCCATGCGCGCCATCGGGGCCTTCCGGGACCGGGCCGCCTCGACGAGGCGGACGATCCCCGCATAGGTGCTGTCGGCCGCGGCGCGCTCGGCGAGAAGCGTGAAGGGCGCGCCGACGTTCACCGACCCGCTCAGCACGGGCGCGCCCCGCTCGATGGCGACGGGCAGCGCCTCGCCGGTCAGGCTCGACTGGTCGAGCACGGCGCGGCCCGCGGCGACGCGGCCGTCCACCGGCAGGACGTCGCCGACGCGCACGAGGACGCGGTCTCCCGGTGCCAGCGCCCCGAGCGGCACCTCGGTGAGCCTGCCGTCCGCCTCCCGCAGGGCGGAGCGGGGCTGGCGCGCGATCAGAGCCGTCATGGATCGCTCGGCGCGCCCGGCCGCGTAGGCCTCCAGCGTCTGGCCGCCCGCGTACATGAGGGCGATGACGACGCCGGCCAGCGGCTGCGACAGGGCGAGCGCCCCGCCCATCGACAGCAGGGCGACGAGGTCGAGCCCGACATCGCCCCGCGCGAGGCCGGCAACCACCTGCGCGGCGAGCGCGGCCAGGATCGCCAGCGTCGCCAGCGTCCAGGCCCAGTTCGCGGCGCCGGGTTGGCCGAGCGCCTGCGCCGACAGGCCGACGCAGAGGCCCGCCAGCGGCACGACCGCCAGCCAGCGGCGCAGGCGCGGGCCCCATTCGGCGAGGGTCGGCCCTGCGATCCCGGTCGCGCCCGTCGCCGATGCCGTCGTCATGCCCGCGTCCGCTCCGGCTGCCGCGCCCTCGCAAGGCTCCCACCGGACCGTCGCGGCGCCTTGTGCTGGATCAAGGCGGACGCGTCCGCGCGTGCCGCATCCGCGGATCCGCGTCGGCTTGCGTCAGATCAAAGCCGTGCCGGATGCCGGCCCGCAGCATGACGGCGATCTATCGCGGGTCCGGGGAGGGCACGATGACGTACGCGAGCATCATGGTGGGCGTCGATGACAGGCTCCACGCCTCGGCACGGGTGCGCCTGGCCGCCGATGTCGCGCAGCGCTTCGGCGCCCGCCTCCTCGGGGCCGCCGCCTGCCTGCCGGACTATCCGCAGAGCTACGGCGAGACGGCCGCACCCATGGGCCTCGTCATCGAGGAGATCCGGCAGGCGGCCCTGGACAAGCTCGCCGGCGCCGAGCAGGCCTTCCGCGCGGCCTCGTCCCTGGCTGACCGCACGGTGTGGCGCTCCGACCTCGCCGGCCCGGTCCCGTTCCTCGCGCGTCAGTCACGGGCGGCGGATCTCGTCGTCCTCGGTCGCTACGCGGACGACGAGGGCGTTTCACCCGGCATGACGGTCGGCGTCGGGGACGCGCTGATGGGGCTGGGACGGCCCGTCCTGGTGGTCCCGGCCGGCACGGGACATCTCGACGCCGCGCGCGTCGTCATCGGCTGGAAGAACACGCTCCAGACGCGCCGGACGATCTCCGACGCCATGCCGTTCCTCCGCCGCGCGGAAGCCGTCCAGGTGTTCAGCGTCGCCGACCCCGCCGACCGCTCGGACGTGGAGGACGTGGTCGGCTACCTCGCCCTGCACGACGTCAGCGCGAGCGCGCACGTCGCCGCGCCGTCCGGCTGGAGCGTCGCCGACGACCTGCAGCGGGCGGCGCGCCATTTCCGCGCGGACCTGATCGTGGCGGGCGGGTACGGCTACGGCCGCCTGCGCGAATGGTTCTTCGGCGGCGTGACGCGCGACCTGCTGGAGAGGACGCCGGTCTGCTGCCTGATGTCCCACTGACGAACCCACCGCTGCGCCCGGTGCGGGAAGCCGGGCCGCGCCCCCCGGATCCCGCCGCCCCCGCTCAGCCGCGCATCGGGCCCCGCCGGACGGCCGCGAAGCCCCGCGCATCGGGGCGCTCGCCGAGGACGGACACGCCCGGCGCGCCCGCCTCCGACGGGGCCGCCGTCGCGCCGTCGGAGAGGTGCAGGTAGCCCGGATGGAAACCCGCGAAGGCTGCGAGGCGGGCGAAGTCGGGCACCGTCACGACGCCTTTGGCCAGCTTGATGAGGTGGCCCTCCTGGAGGGCGTGGAGCACCCGGTTCACGTGCACGGTGGAGACCGCGGTGATGTCGGCCAGCGTCACCTGCCGTATCCCGTTCGAGAACACCTCGTGCTCGTCGCAGCCCGAAGCGCGCTGTCGCGCGAGGATCTCGCAGATGGCGTGCGCGATCCGCCGCTCGGCATCCCGGCCGGCGTTGACGAGCCATTCCTGCGCGATACTCAGCTCCACCACCGACAGCCACCACAGGGCGAGCCCGATGCGCGGATAAGCCCTGACCAGGGTCGCCAGCGTGCCGAGCGGGACGTCGGCGACCACGCAGGCCGACAGCGCCCCCACGGTGCTCGTGACCGTGCGCGGCACCAGCAAAGGCACCCCGCAGAACTCTCCCGGGAAGTAGAGGGCGATGATGCAGCGCGTGCCGTCCGGCAGCATCTCGTAACGGCAGGCGACGCCGCTCAGGATCAGGTGCGCGCCGTCATGGTCGCGGGTCCCGCGGATGTCCGCACGGGCCGGAACCTGCCGCCGTTGCGGCTTCAGGCCGAGGAGGACCTGCCGCTCCGGCGCACCGAGCAGCCCGGCCCGGTCCAGCCGGCGCGTGAGGCCCGCGAGTATGGCGTGCAACGGCATCCGGATGCCCTCAGGACGGCGTGTCCGCGATGCCCTGCGCGGTCTGCGGCTGTCGCGGGCGCCGTGCCGGGCGGCGAAGGGTCGGCGACCCGTCGCCAACGTCGACGGCCGGGCGCGATCTGCTCGTCATGGGGTCGGTTCCAGCTGTCCAGCCGCGGTCGATCCGCTGGCTGGATCCTGTCCCCCCGCGTTCGAAGCCGCCTTGCGATGGATCAATCGACCGCGGTCTCGCGCGCCCGGAAGAGGGACGGCCGGCCCGATCGGGCGGGAATCGTGGACAGGGGGAGCCGGCACGCCTCGCGGGCATCGGCCGGATCCCGTGCGACGCTCCCGCAAGGGGCGAGGAGGCGATCCGAGAGGGTGGCTCGGATCGCCTTGCACGCGCTGCCCCGGTGTTGAGACGGTGACCGGCAGCTCGCTGTCCGAGCTAGGTTGTCATGGTTAACGAAACGTTTCCGCGAAACGCCGCGGCGTCCGGCAGGACGGGCGGCGGAGAGCGGCGAAACGGTCCCGGTGGCCGCGGGAGAACGACGGATCCCGCGCGCGCGGATCCGGTGACGGAACGGCCGTTCAGTCCCAGTCGATGTCCAGGGAGCGCTCGAAAGCGACGGCGCCCATCTCACGACCCTTCGGGTCCAGGACCACCACGTCGCGGAACCCACGGCGCTGGAGTTCCCAGGTCTTCTCCATCGCCTGTTCGTCGGTTCCGCAAGCGAAGGTCATGACCCGGCCGGACGGATCCGTCCCTCTCACCTTGTACACGACGTGCTCCTCGAACGGCCTGCGGCTGAGACAGAACTCTTCGGCGGATGCGGGGTTCTTCCCGGATCGCCGAACCACGCCACGATGCCGAGCGCGGACGGTATCGGAGTCGTCGCTGCCCGTACAGGTCGAGGGCCGGGGCAATCCGCGAAGCCTGCAGGATCGCGGGGTGCGGGCAGGGAGGCGGGACACGGCGTCACTCCCCACGACCCGCGGGCGGAAGTCCCGGCGGCCCGGACGCGCGGGCGTCAGCGCTTCGAGGCCTTCTGCGCCGGGAGCTTGACGTCGCCCTTCCACTCACCCGTGAAATCGGTCCTCGAGACGTAGGCGAGCGAGAAGGTCCCGCTGCCCTTCACGCCCTTGAACTCGCCGGTACTCGACTTGTCCCGGTAGGTTCCGGTCGCGGTCACGCGACCCTGAGCATCCGTCGTCACCGTGCCGCGGTAGGTGCTCGAGGTCGATCCGGCCGGTGTCGTGAAGGTGATCAAGCCCTCGACGGGTCCCTGACCGTTCGTCAGCGTCGCGGTCTCGGTCCATTGAACCGTCGCCCCATCCAGCGGCGTGCCGGGACCGGTGTTCACGCCGGTCGCCTTCTGTTGAATTCGGATCTGATCGGGTCCGATCGGCTGCGGCGTCTGGCTCTCCACGCGGCCCGTGTACGAGCCGCCCATCGGCATCGCCTCGGCGATTCCGACAGGGATGATCAGGGCACAAAGGGCGGCCGTCGCACTCAATGACTTGAGCATCGCACTCTCCTCCAGTTGATTGTATTGTTGAGTACTCACTGCACAGCGACTTACTTCAAACATTAAAAACACAATATCGATATCAGTCAAACCGTGGGCGATCGGCCCGCGGATCCCCCCGCCATCGACACGTCGGCGCCTGGGGCCATCGAGGACTTGCGCGAGGACGGCGGCGCGCCCGCCGGCCTCACGGTCCCCGCGCCGGGCGCGGCTGAACCCTCGGGGATCTCAGGGGTTGGGCTCCGATTGCGGAGGGCGGAGCAGCATCGATGCGGAACCTCAAGGCCTTCGCCGTCGTCGCCACGCTCGTGCTGGCCGACCCGGCCGCGGCGCAGGTCGTCACCGGCGGCGCGGGCAATACCGGTGTCCGAGCCCCCGCCGGGACGGGTGGCGTGCGCCCCGACGATCGTGATCTCGGGCCGAGACCGCCCCGTGCAGGAAACACGGCGAACCCGAGCAATTCGCCCGTTCCGGGGACGACGCCGGGCGTCGATATCGGCGGAACGCAGACGAGCGGACCGCCGGGCACAGGGGGGACCGCCGGAGGTCCAACGATCGGCAACCGGTGAGGGTGGAGCGGGCGGGTGCCTCAGCAGTCTCCGCCACCGCCGGAGGATCCGACGTCACAGGTCGACGGGTTGAAGGAGGCCGGGGGGACCCAAGCCTGGCCGCCCGTCCCGGAGCAGGATGCCGAGGCTGCGACGTTGGCTCCGATCCAGTCGCCTTCGCTTGTGCCGCTCGGCCGGAGGTCTCGCGCCATCGCGCGCTCGCGGCGCTGCCAGAGGCGGAGCTGAAGCTTGTGGAGCCAATCGGATAACATCGGCGGCCCTCCCCAGGATCGGGGGCCATCCTGGTCCGTCCGCGCCGCGATCTCAACCGCGGAGGCGAGCCGGCAAAGCCTGCCGCGACCCGCAGGCAACGTCGATCCGTCGGGCGGGTCCGCGAGAGCCATGGGATTTCTGGCCGCTCGCGCCCGGAGCGGCAGACTCGGTCCCGCGAAAGCCGCCGACATGCCGAGCGATCGAGGCTCGACGGCGCCCCTGGGGGGACCTGTAACGGACGTTGCTATGAGATCTCGGGATATTTGGTCGGAGTGGCAGGATTTGAACCTGCGACCCCCACGTCCCGAACGTGGTGCGCTACCAGACTGCGCTACACTCCGAAGGCCGGTCAGCGCCGGCGAGCGGGTGTATAGCCGCGGGCTCGCCGCACCGCAAGCGGACTTCCGCGATCTCGTGCGAGAATCTTCGCCGTCAGCGGAGAAGACCGGGCCAACCCACTGGGAGGGCTCGTAGAACCGGAAAATCACCGCTGCCGGCGACCGCGGCGGTGGCGGCGTAGCCGGGGCCCGGATCGAGAGTGCGGAGGGTCCAGTCGCGGGGGCCCTCCGGCATCCTCAGGATGCGGGGCGGGGCGGGTGGAAGCGTGACGCTGAAACGGTCGAGGGGTAGGGCGAGACCGGCGCCGAGCGCCTTCACCACCGCCTCCTTGCGGGTCCACAGGCCGAAGAACGCGCCCTCGCGCGCGTGCGCGGGCGTCCGTGCCAGGGCCTCGGCCTCGTCGGGCGCGAAATGCCCGCGGGCGATGCGGAGCGCGTCGGGCAGCGGTCGGACCCGCTCGACATCGACGCCGATGGGATGGCGCGCCGAGAGCCCGACGAGAGCGATCCCGCCCGAGTGCGAGAGGTTGAATGCGAGGCTCGCCCGCGTCGCGCCGGCGAGTTCCGGTTTTCCGTTCGGCCCCGCCGAGAAGGCAAGGCCGCGCGGATCGGTCCCAAGAGCGCGGCCGACGACCAGCCGCAGGGCCGCGTGGCTGGCGCGGTAGCGGTCCCGATCCTCCGATCTCAGGAAGCGGCCAGCTCGGGCATGCTCGTTCTCCGACAGCACCGCGTCGCAGGCCGCCAGGGCCGGCGGCGGCAGGGCAAGGTCCACGAGCCAGACGACGGTCGCGGTGCCCGCCCCGGGTTCCGCCACCTCCCAGCCGGCCGCGAGAGTTGCGATCGGAGCCGTCATCGCACCGGGTGAAGCATGCGGCAGTCCTCCCGAGCCTGCGCGGTGAAAAAACGTGGACGCGGGCAGCTCCGGTCGCCATCCCCGGTCGCCATGCGATAGAAGCGCCTGCCCACCGACAACCCAGCCGCGATGATGCCGAACTCCGCCGCGAACGCCAGCGCGAACATCGAGGACGCCGACCTGCCCGGAACCGAGGAGGCCGCCCGCGCCGAGCACGCGGCGCTCTCGGAGCAGATCGCCGAGGCCGATCGCCTCTACTATCAGGAGGACGCGCCCGAGATCACGGACGCGGAATACGACCGGTTGCGCCGCCGCCTCGAGGGCATCGAGGCGCGCTTTCCCGATCTCGCCGGCACCGGCGTGGCGAGCGCCTCGGTCGGTGCGAAGCCCTCGGAGAAGTTCGCCAAGGTCCGCCACGCCGTGCCGATGCTCTCTCTGGGCAACGCCTTCGCGGATTCGGAGGTGGAGGAGTTCGTCGCGCGCGTGCGCCGCTTCCTGAACTGGCCGGACGCGGAGCCTCTCGCCTTCACGGCCGAGCCGAAGATCGACGGACTTTCCCTGTCCCTGCGCTACGAGGACGGCGCGCTCGTCACCGCGGCGACGCGCGGCGACGGCGAGGTCGGCGAGAACGTGACCGCCAACGCCCGCACGGTGCAGGACATCCCGGAGCGGCTGACGGGGGCGGGCATCCCGCCGGTCTGCGAGGTGCGCGGCGAGGTCTATCTCAGCCACGCGGATTTCGCCGCGATCAACGCGCGCCAGGAGGCGCAGGGCAGGGCGCTCTTCGCCAACCCGCGCAACGCCGCCGCCGGGTCGCTCCGCCAGCTCGACCCCGCCATCACCGCGTCGCGTCCCTTGCGCTTCTTCGCCTACGCGTGGGGCGCGGCGGAACCCGCCTTCGAAGGTACACAGTCGGGCGTGATGGAGCGCTTCCGCGCCTGGGGCCTACCGGTGAACCCGCTCACCCTGCGCTGCACCGACACGGCCGCGATGCTCGCCCATTACCGGCGGATCGAGGCGGAGCGGGCGGATCTGGGCTACGACATCGACGGCGTCGTCTACAAGGTCGACGACCTCGCCCTGCAGCGCCGGCTCGGCTTCGTCTCGCGCTCGCCGCGCTGGGCGCTCGCCCACAAGTTCGCCGCGCAGGAGGCGTTCACGGTGGTCGAGGACATCGTGATCAATGTGGGCCGCACGGGTTCCCTCAACCCGCTGGCCAAGCTCCGGCCGGTCACGGTCGGCGGCGTGGTTGTGTCGAACGCCACGCTCCACAACGAGGGCTACGTCAGGGGTGTCGGCGGCGACGGCGAGCCGATCCGCGAGGGCCGCGACATCCGGGTCGGTGACACGGTGATCGTGCTGCGGGCGGGCGACGTCATCCCGAAGGTGATGGACGTGGTGCTCGACAAGCGGCCCGCGGATTCGCGGCCCTACGCCTTCCCCGAGACCTGCCCGGCCTGCGGCAGCAAGGCGGTGCGCGCCTTCAACCCGCGCACCAAGAAGCCGGATTCGGTGCGCCGCTGCACGGGCGGCCTGATCTGCCCGGCGCAGGGGCTGGAGCGGCTGAAGCACTTCGTCTCGCGCAACGCCTTCGACATCGAGGGCTTCGGAGAAACCTACATCGAGACGCTCTACGAGGACGGGCTGATCCGCCAGCCCGCGGACATCTTCCGGCTCGACTTCGAGGCGGTGCGGGACTCGCTCGCGGCGCGCCGCCGCGCGCTCGCCGACGCGCGCGCCCGGCAGAAGGAGGAGGCGGCGCGCGCCGCCGGCGAGACGGTCCGCCAGCCCAAGAAGGCGGCGCGCAAGGAGGAGCGGGCGCTCGCCATCGAGAACCTGTTCGCGGCGATCGCGGCGCGGCGCAGCGTCGCCCTGCCGCGCTTCATCTTCGGGCTCGGCATCCCGAATGTCGGCGAGGTGACCGCGAAGGAGCTCGCCAAGGTGTTCCCGGACATGCCGGCCCTGATCGCGGCGGTCGACGCGGCCGGTGCCTGCCGGCCGGGCGTGGCGTGGCTGGAACTCGACGCGGTGGAGCGGATCGGCCCGGTGGTGCGCGACGCGCTCCTCGACCGCGTCGCGGAGCGGGCGGAGCAGGGCCTGCCCCCGGAGATCCTCGCGCCCGGCGCCGTGAAGGGTCTGGGCGCGGCCGCGCGCGACAGGCTGGTCGCTGCCTTCGGCGAGGGCGAGGCCCTCGACGAGGCTCTGTCCCGTGCGGCCCGCGAGCGGCCCTGCGACGCCTACCTGCGCTTCGCGGAGGGCGCGAGCGACGTCGGCGACGTGGTGAAGGACGCGCTCATCGACTTCTTCGCCGAGGCGCACAACCGCGACGCCGTTCAGGCGCTGCTCGACGCGGTGCGCACCGAGCGGCCCGAGACGGCCGCGCCCTCCGGCGCCGGCGACCTCGCCGGCAAGATCGTGGTGTTCACCGGCAGCCTGGAGCGGATGACCCGCAACGAGGCGAAGGCGACCGCCGAGCGGATGGGCGCCAAGGTCGCCTCCTCCGTCTCAGGCAACACCGACCTCGTGGTGGCGGGGCCGGGCGCCGGCTCGAAGCTGAAGGAGGCGGAGAAGCACGGCGTCACCGTGCTGACCGAGGCGCAGTGGCTGGAGCGGGTCGGGCAGGCCTGATCCCGCGGCCGCGCGCCGCCACCGATCCCGATCACAACCAGGAGGATGCATGGCCGACTCTTCGGACGGACGTTCCCAGAAGGAGCGGATGCTCGCCGGCGACCTCTACGTCGCCGACGACCCCGAACTCGCCGCCGACAACCGGCGCATCTCGGCGTGGATGGACCGCTACAACGCCAGCCAGACCCTGAGCCAGCCCGAGCGGCAGGCCCTCCTGGAGGAGATGTTCGGCAGCGTCGGCGCGGGCTGCAACATCCGGCCGCCCTTCCACTGCGACTACGGCTACAACATCAGCCTCGGCCGGGGCGTGTTCATGAACCACGGCTGCTGCATCCTGGACGTGGTCCGGGTCAGCATCGGCGACCTGACGCAGATCGGGCCCGGCGTGCAGATCCTGACCGCCGACCACCCGCGCGACCCGGTCCAGCGGCGCCGGATGCTGGAATTCGGGCGCCCCGTGACGATCGGGGCGAATGTCTGGATCGGCGGCGGCGCCATCATCCTGCCAGGCGTGACGGTCGGGGACGACGCGATCATCGGGGCGGGCAGCGTGGTCACCCGCGACGTACCGGCCGGCGGCGTCGCGGTCGGCAATCCCGCCCGGCTCCGCGGCTAGCACCACTCGCCCGGCACCGAACGCGCGGGTGGGCGCTTCGTCCGGCCGGATCGGGGGTCGGTCGAGCGAACCGCTGCCGGGTCGTCGCAGCCGGTGGAGGGAAACCGGGCGCGACCGCCCGGCCCGCGAGGGCGCGGCGGCGGATTGCGCCACCTCAGCGATCGGGTGCCGCGACCGGGCAACGATCCGTCGCCCCGGATCGCCCGCCTCAGCGCAGGTGGAACGCGATCCAGGCGACCGCGGCGAGCGTCGCCACCAGCAGGAGGGCCCGGCCGATCCCCCTGGCGCGCGGGCGCGCGGCGTGGGACCGGGGCGGGAATGCACGCGGCGACTCGACCATCCCGGGCAGAACGGGCGCGGACGAGGCCCGTTCCCGCGCCGGAGCGGTTCGGGCCCGCCTCAGCGCCGCCGCAGCGCCCGCTTCGCCGCGGCGCGGGCGCGCTGTCCGAGGCGGGCGAGACGGATCCTCAGGTCGAGCGCGGGCCCGCGCGCGTCCGGCGGCAGCGCCACGATCTCCAGCACGGCTTCGCGCTCGGGGTAGAGGTCTTCCAGGGCCGATCCAGGCAGGGCGGCCGAATCGAGACGGTCGGCAAAGCGCGTCTCGTGGCAGGCCCGGACGATTTCCGCCTCCAGCACGAGGCCGGGGGCCTGCGCGCGGCGCGTCTCGTCGTAGGCGGTCTTCAGGAGCGTCGCGGTGCGCCCGTCGGTCAGCGCGAGGCTCACCGCGACCGGCACGCCGTCGAGGGTCAGGCTGTCGGCCCGCGCGCGGACCGGACCGTCCGCCGCCGCGAACAGGGCGCGCGCGAGCCGCGCGGTCTCCGGGCGGCAGGCCATGGCGGTGCCGGCGGCGCCCTTCCAGCCCTGCCGCTCCAGGGCCAGGAAGGCCTCGACTGCGGCCGCCAGGGCGGGGCCGTCGATCGCCGTATCGAGGGCGAGTACCCCGTCCCCGGCGAGCCGACGGGTGCGGCGGCGCAGGTCCTTCAGGCGATTGCTCCTGGGATGGGCGGCCAGGAAGGCGGCGTGGCTCTCGCGCCTGTCGAGCACGGGTCGGTCGAAGGCGGCCACGCTGCCGTGCGACCAGCCGGCCCGGTCGAGCGCGGCGCAGAGCGGCCCGGCCTCGGTGCGGGGCAGCAGCGGCCAGCGCCAGGCGCGGCCCGGGGCGGCGGCCGCGAGCCCCCGGACCAGAGCGTCGTGCGCCTTCGGCGCGTCCGCGGCTATGAGCGGACCCGTCGCCGTGACGAGGGGCGAGGCGAAGGGGACGGCGACGGGCCCGCCCAGGCCGACGAGGTCGCGCCGCAGCCGGAACGGCAGGAGCGCGTCGAGCCGTCGGCCGCGGCCGACGGTGACGAAGGCGAGGTCTCCGGAGACGAGCCCCGCGCGCCGATGCGCCGTCACGACGTGCCGGCTGTAATGCGGGTGGGGCGCGCGGGCGCGCCCGAAGAGGTCGTCCCAGGCGCGCCCGTCGAGGGCGTCGAGCGGCCGGATCGCGACCTCGGGCGCGGACTCGCCCATCAGGACCCGGCGCCCGCCCGCGCGGTCCGGAGGCCTGACCAGATCGGCGTCGCGAGGCCGTGCACGGCGCGGGCGGCGCGGGCCAGCGCCAGGGCGCGCAGGACCGTGGCGGCGGACAGGGCGGCGGCCGCGCCCAGCAGGCCGAGCGCCGGGATCAGCAGGAGGCCGAGCACGATCGCCGCGCCCAGCGCCGCGAGCGTGAGCGCGGCGCAGAGCCGCTCGCCGCCGAGCATGGTCAGAAGGTCCTCGCCCGGCCCGAACAGGCTCGCGGTGACGCTGCCCAGGACCAGCACGGCCAGCACCGGCACACCCGCACCGAAGCCCTCGCCGAACAGGGCCAGCAGCAGCGGTCCTGCGGCGAGCACGGCGAGCCCGGTCGCGAGCGTGGCGGCGGCGGTGGCCTGCGCCTGAAGGCGGACGAGCCGCGCGAGCGCGGCCCGGTCGCCGCGGGCCCCGGCGGCGCTGAAGCGCTGGGCGGTGGCCGCGCTGGCAGCGAACTGCACGAAGGGGACGAATTGCTGCACGCGGGTCGCCGCGAAGTAGACGCCCACCGCCGCGGGCGGCATCAGCAGCCCGAGAAGCAGGACATCGACGAAGCCGAAGGCGGTGGTGGCCAGATCGACGAGCGCGATGGGCAGGCAGGCCCGCAGCCACGCCCGCACGCGGAAGCGGCGCGGTCCCGCCGGAAGCACCCGCCGCAGCCGGCGGGCGACGAGGCATGCCTGGAGCGCCGCGGACACCAGAGCCGCCGACAGCATGCAGGCCATCGCGGTCTCGGCCCGGGGCGGCGCGCCCGCGAGCACCGCGGCTGCCAGCGCCGACACCATGACGAGTTGGCGCAGCAGGTAGGGCGGCAGGATCGCGAGCACGACCCAGTTCTGGCTGCGGGCGACCCCTTCGAGGTAGTCCTGCAGCGCCAGGACGGGCAGCAGGCACGCCGCCAGCGCGAACGGCGCCCCGTACGGTTCGGCGAGCGTTCCGGGGTGCAGCCAAGCGAGGCCGAGGCCGAACAGCGCGGCGACCGCGGACACCGCCAGCGTCAGCAGGACGCCGGCCAGGAGGTAGCCGCGGGCGTGGTCGAGGTCGCCCCGCGCCTGATCGGTCGGCAGGAACCGGCAGGCGCCCTGGGAGAGGCCGAGCGTCAGGGTGTGGCCGAGCATGGCCGTCCAGACCCAGAGGCTCGCGTAGACGCCGTAGCCCTCGAAGCCCATCAGCCGGGCCGCGATCACCTGGGCACCGTAGCCGAGGACCGCCGCCCCGACCCGGATCGCGAAGACGCCGAGCGCGGCGCCGGCGGCGCCGGTCCGCAGGCGCAGCCAGGCCGCGCCCGCAACAGCCGAGACCGTCATGCCCGCTCCACGCGAAGACCCGGCGTCCTCTATGGGGCCGGGCGGCTTGCCGGGCCCTTAACGCGACGGGGCGGGCTGGCCCGCCTGCTGGGCCGGCGCCTCGCGGGATCCGCCCTCCTGCTGCAGGAGCGAGAGCGTGATCGCCCGGGTGACGTGCTCGGCCATGCAGCGCAGGCCGAGATCGTTGAGGCGGAACTGGCGGCCCAGCATGTGGCCCTCGCCCTTGTCGGCGCGGCCCGCGAGGTAGCGCATCGCCTCGTAGCGCTGGACCAGCGGCACGTGCTCGCGAGCGGCGATCTCGCGTACCGTGCGCACCACGTCGTTGTAGTAGGCGTCGTCGGCGAGGCTCGCGGTGTATTGCGGATCGACCAGCACCACGTCGATGTCGTGCGACTTGATCCAGCGCACGGTGTCGTCGAGGGCATCCGAGAAGGCCGAGAGCTCGACCCGGGCGAGCGCGTCGTGGGTGCCGACCTGCCAGACCACGAGGTCGGGCTCGAGTTCCGCCACCATGCTGCGCAGGCGCTCGGCCGCGCCCGAGGCGATCTCGCCCTGCAGCCCGCGCGCCTCGACCTCGACGTCGACGTCCGGAAGCGAGCGCTCCAGCGCCGTCTCCAGCTTGACCGGGTAGGTCGCCGAGGCCCCGAGCCCGGCCGAGATGCCGCCGATCGAGAGCACCCGGACCGGGCGCTTCTCCTTCAGGGCCGCCTTCACGGCCCGGAGCTTGGCGAGCGTGTAGAGCTGCGAGCCCGGCACCCGGCACTCGGGCGAGAGGCTGGCATCGCCGGCCTCCGCGCTGGTCGGAGGCGAGATCACCGTCGGGGCGGGCCTCGGCACGGGCTGGGGCGCCGGCTCCTCGGCCCGCGCGCTCGCCGCCGCGAAGAGCAGCGCCGCGACGAGGAGCGGTCTCAGACCCGGGGGCGCGGTTTGCGGGAGCGCCATTCGACGAACCATGCGGTGAAGCCCATCGCGAGCAGGCCGAGGCAGAGGATGGTGAGGTCGATCAGGAGGCCGCCCCCCGTCCAGAAACGCAGGAGCTGCCCGCCCAGGCTCAGGAGCGACCCCATCGAGAACACGGCCAGGGAATTCCGGCCGAGGCGTGCGAGGTAGCCGGCGACCGGCCCGATCCGCGGGGCAAGGAACCCGTAGACGGCGCGGAACGCCAGCAGCACGCCCAGGAAGTGTATCAGTCGCGCGGGCGTGAGGTAAGTTTTGTCGAAGGTGAACAGCAGCCGCGGCTCGGGAACCCGTAACGGATCGGGCCGAATCTCAAGCACCGCGAGGGCGATGCCGAATAAGACCAGCGCAACGCCCGCCGGCATCAGTCGGCGCGACCAGCGCGCGAGGGTGTCCGACTCGCGATTCCAGTCCTGCAGCACGAAGCCGAGGACGAGGAGGAATTGCCAGCACAGCGGATTGAAGAACCAGTCTCCCTCGCCCGGCCAGGAGGGCAGGTTCCACTCCTCGATGAGGCTGAGCAGATAGAGGCCGCCGGAGAAGACGAGCGCCGCGGTCCGGCTCTCCCGGGCGATCAGGACGAAGACGGGGGCGATCCCGAGCAGCACCACGTAGAGCGGCAGGATGTTGAAGAAGCCGAGCTGGTGCGTGAGCAGCGCGACGCCGACGATCGTCTGGATCGGGTCGGCGAAGAAGGTGCCGGCGTTGTGCCACTCGAGGATCAGGGGGTTGTCGAGCACGAGCGCGGTCCCGGCGATGGTGGCCAGCGCCAACAGCATCACGGTGAGTTGCGCGCGATAGACCTCGATCGTCCGCGAGAGGAGACGAATCACCGTGCGCCCGCGCGGCTCGGGGTGGCCGTCGCGCCCGCGGGTGGCGATCCCGATCGACCATCCGGCCAGGAACACGAACAGCTCGGCCGCGTCCGAGATGCCGTACTGCGAGTAGGTGTAGCGCTCGAACGTGTTGCCCGGCACGTGGTTGATGAAGATCGTCACCAGGGCGAGGCCGCGCCAGAAGTCGATCGCGTTCGGGTCCCGCATCGCGGTGGCGGCTCCGGGGGTGTCTAGAGGGCACGGGCGCGGAAGGCGCGTCCTGATACGGTGACGGCGGCGATCTGCAAAGGTCGGGCGCGCCCGGACCGCGCGCTGGCGCGCACGTTCCGGCGAACCGGCGCCGTTCTGCCGCGTTGGGGGCGCGAAAGGAGAATCTTCCGATGGTCCACTCAGTGCTGTCCCGTGGGCACCGCGCCCGCACCCTCATGATCCTGGCGATCCTCGCCGCCCCGGGCGGCGCCTGGGCGCAGGCCCAGACCGGTACCGGCGGCGGCCCGACGTCGACGGTCACGGCGCCGAACGCCTCCTCGGTCGGCCGCGTGATGCCCCGCCCCGGCTCGGGCGGCGTCGAAGCGGACGACCGGATGGACCGGTCCGAGCGGACGCCGATGATGAAGACCGACGACAAGATCCAGAAGGGCATCTGCATCGGCTGCGGCGCGAAATAGACCCTCCCGGCCATATCGGCACGGCGATGGGTTGCGCCGGGAGGTCGCCTTCGGGCTAGTGGCGGCATGACGAGCCGTACCCCAACCCGCACGATCCGCCGCGCGCAGGGCCGGATCCTCCGGGCGCCCTTCGCCCTCCTGCTCGCCGCGCTCGCCGTCGGCACCGCGCGGGCGGAGGAGGCGCGCGCGCCCGCGATCAGCCTTCACCTCCCGCTCGCCTGCGAGCCGGGCCGAACCTGTTTCGTGCAGCACTACGTCGATCGCGACGCGGGCCCGGGCGCGCGCGACTACGCCTGCGGCAGCCGCACCTACGACGGGCACAACGGCACGGATTTCCGCGTGCGCACCGGGGCGGAGGCGCGGGGCAGGGCGGGGCTCGTGCTCGCCGTGGCGCCGGGCCGCGTCCTGCGGGTGCGCGCGGACATGGCGGACGGGCGCGTGCGCGGAGCCGACGCCGCCGAGATCAAGGGCGCCGAGTGCGGCAACGGGCTCGTCGTCGCCCACGCGGACGGCTGGGAGAGCCAGTACTGCCACATGGCCCGGAACAGCCTCGTGGTGCGCCCGGGCGACACGGTCGCGGCCGGGCAGCCGCTCGGTCAGGTCGGGCTCTCGGGGATGACGGAGTTCCCCCACCTCCACCTCACGCTCCGGCACGGCGGGCAGGTGGTCGATCCCTTCGCCCCGGGATCGCCGGCCGATGCCTGCGATCCGGCGGCGCCCGGCCGCGGCGGCACGCTGTGGGAGCCGAAGGCGGCCGCCCTCCTGGGCTATCAGGCGGGCAGCGTCCTCAACGCGGGCTTCGCCGACGGGCCGGTGAGCATGGAGGGCGTCGAGACCGACACGCTGCGCGTGCCCGGCGCGGATTCGGGGGCGCTCGTCGCCTACGTGCGGGCGATCGGGCTGGAAACGGGCGACGTGCAGAGCCTCGTCCTCACCGATCCGGCCGGCGCGGTCGTCGCGCGGAGCGTCCAGCCCGCCCTGGAGCGCCCCCGCGCCCAGTCGCTGCTCTTCGTCGGGCGCAAGCGCCCGGCCGAGGGCTGGCCCGCCGGCGCCTACACCGCGCGCTTCCAGGTGGAGAGGGCCGGCCGCGTCGCGCTGGAGAAGACCTTCGGCCTCGCCCCGCGCGCGCCGTGAGCCCGCGACGGATTTGACTTCGTACCGGGAAAGAGGACTGAGTGCGCCCGGTCCCGAAAGAGCCCGACCTTGGACGACACCCCGGAAATCCGCGACCAGCTGTCCCGCGCGTGGCGCTCGACCCTCGACGCGGCGGTCTCGAACGGCGCGCCGCCCCAGGCGGTGATCGAGACGATGGTCGAGGTGGCGCATCACTGCTTCGCCGAGGCGTTCGGCGCGACCGCGGCCGCGAGCTACCTGCAGCTCCTGGCCGAGCAGCTGCGGGCGGGCGAGCGCTGCGAGACCGACGAGCTGGTGCGCGGCGCTCCGGAGGAGAGCACGGCGCGGACCTTCATGCCCGCCGACGCCGAGGCGCTGATCGACCCGGACTGGCCGACCCGGAACGACCTGTTCGGCTGACGCGCCGACCCGGTTTCGGCCGACCCGCCAGCAAGGGTATCGGTGCGGACCGAATATTCGTTCTCCCGTCCGATGGTCGGCGCCGTCTAGCCGCCCGCATGTTCAATTTCCCGTGGGCGCGTTCGACACGCGTTGCCCCGGTGGATGCCGCACGCCGGGAGAAGCACATGCCGCACGACCGATCATCCACCGTGCGGACGAAATTCGCGCCTATCAAATGTTTATCCGCGTCCTCCATTTGGGGGATCACTGGGAGGCCTACTGACGCGCTAAGGACCGTATCCTGATTTTGCCTCGCAAGTTGTCTGTATAGGCTGTTGCAATTCAGATAACATGGATTACGGTACCCCCACGTTACGCCAAGCGGCGGCACGCAAGTCAGACACAGGGGATCTTACGGGGGCTTGTGCGCCGGAGCGGGCGCGCTCGGCCCATGGACCTCGCACGCCAATCTGGAGCTGGATGGATGCCGGGCATGATCGATTTCCAGTACGGAACCGCACGTGGCGCGACCCGCCTCCCGATGCAGGCGCGGCCGCATCCGGGTGCGACGACCATCACGACACTGCTCATCGGCGCGGCGGGGCTATCCCGTGACGGGCTCGTCCGGATCCTCGACGCGCACGGCTACGCGGTCCTCGACAGCCTCGAGACGGCCGCGGAGATCGACCCGGGCAGCGACCCGGCCCTCGTGCTGCTCACGGATTTCGGTCCCGCGCAGATGGCGGACGGCACGATCGGCCTCCTGCGCTCGATGTTCCCGCGCGCCCGCATCGTCGTCCTCACCGACATGCGCGACCCCACGACCTTCCGGTACGCGCTGGAGATGGGCGCCCAGGCCTGCCTCGACCACGTCACGCGGCCGGTGGCCCTGATCAAGTCGCTCAACGTGGTGATGCGCGGCAACATCGTGATGCCGATGGGCGCGGTGCCGCATCTGGGCGGCGACGGCGCTCAGGCGGTCCGCTTCTCGGTCCAGAACGCGGGGGCAGAGATGCCTCCGGGCGCGCGCGCGCTCTCCAACAGGGAGATCGAGATCCTGTCCTGCCTCGCGGACGGCCAGTCGAACAAGCTGATCGCGCGCCGCTTCGCCATCGCCGAGGCGACGGTGAAGATCCACGTGAAGGGCATCCTGCGCAAGATCAACGTCCAGAACCGGACGCAGGCCGCGGTCTGGGTCCTCAAGCACGGCATCCCGCGCCTTCCGGTCCGGCCGACGGCGCAGTAGGGCGCCGGGCGGCATTCCGGACAGCCGCGGATGCGGAAGGCGAGCGGGGAGGCGGCGCGAAAGCGCCGCCTTTTCGTTGCGCCGGCCTTCGGCGGCTCAAGGCGAGGGCGGGACACGCGGGATGCCTCCCGCGCGGCGGAGCGGGATTGGCGGGGCGGGACGGCCTCGCGGACGCAGCACGTTCGTGGCCCGGATCGGCATGGATCCGAGGCATCCGCCGCTTCGCGGGCGTCCGGTCGGCCGAGTTCGGCAGGCCGGGAGGGATGGGATCGCGTCCCGAATCGGACGGGGGCCACGGGGGCGGGGATGGTACGGGCCCGCACCGGGGCGGAAGCGCGGGTGCGGATCCGGCGCTTCCCCGCGGGCACACGCCTGCGCGCGCCGCGGAGCGATCGGCCGACCCGCGCGATCGCCCGACCCGTGCGAGGGGGCCCGCGCGCTACCGCGCCCCGCGGGCGCAGAGGACGGCGGGGATCGTCGCCAGCAGGATGTAGAGGTCGAGCCAGAGCGACCAGTTGCGGATGTAGTAGCCGTCCTGGCTGCGCTGGACCGCGAGGTCGCCGTCGCTGCGGGCCGAGATCTGCCACAGGCCGGTCAGGCCCGGCGGAACGCTGGTGCGCAGCGCCCGGAAGGCCGGCTCGAACCCGTCCATGTGATAGGCCGGGAAGGGGCGGGGGCCCACGAGGCTCATGTCGCCCCGCAGGACGTTCCAGAGCTGGGGCAGCTCGTCCAGGCTGGTGCGGCGCAGGAGGCGGCCTAGCCCGGGCAGCACCCGCGGGTCGTCCCGCAGCTTGAAGAAGCGGGCCCACTCGGCGGCGGCGGCGGGATCGGTCGCGAGATGCTTGGTAAGGCGCTCCTCCGCGTCGCGGTACATGGTGCGCAGCTTCCAGACCCGGATCGGGTGCCCGTGTCGGCCGACGCGAACCTGCGCGTAGAACGGGCTGCCCGGATCGATCCAGCGGATCGCCCCGGCGAGGACGGCGATCAGCGGCAGGAGCAGGATCAGGCCGATGCCGGCCAGCACCCCGTCGAGCAGGCGCTTGAGCAGGAGGTTGCGCGGCCGGTAGAGCTCGCGCCGGATCTCGAGCCCGATGGCGTCGCCGAGCGGCCGGACCTGCATCCACATGTTCTGGAGGTCCTGGATCTGCTGGGCGAGCACGACCCGGCCGAACGGCAGCCGGCCGAGCCGGCCCTCGTGCTGCGCGAGGTCGGCGCAGGAGGCGAACACCGCGACCTCCGCGGCGACGCCGCAGACGGCGTCGAGGCGGCCGAGATGGGGCAGGGGGGGGCCCGTGCGGGCCGTCGCGGCGTCGGCGGGCCGGGCCGGGTCGGTCAGGTAGCCGATCGGCCGCAGGCCGAGTTCGGGCTGGGCCAGCAGGGTCCGGGCGAGCGCCTGCGCGTGGGCGTCGGCGCCGACGATCACGGTCGGCGCGCCCCAGACGGCTCGGCGGATCAGGACGGCGCGCACCGCCGCCTCGCCGTAGAAGCCGGCGAGCACGAGGAGGAGCCCCGCCGCCGCGACCTGCCCGAGGAGCGGCGCCGCCGGCGCGGCCCCCGTCACCAGGAGACAGCCGATCAGGTAGACGGCGACGCCGAGGGCGCGCAGCCGGAGCCGCTCGGGCGGGCTCGGGCCGTAGACCGCGTAGAGCCCGAGCGCGGCGAAGATCGGAAGCACGCAGAAGACCGGGAGCGGGAGCGGGCCGGCGAGCAGCGCGGTCCTGCCCACGGGGGTGCCCGAGAGGGCGGCCCATCCCAGCGCCAGGGCGGCGCCGGCGGCGAGCGCCGCCGCGGCGTCGCCGAGGATCAGCGCCGCCGCGACGAGGGCGCAGCGGCTTCGCGCGCGCCGCGCGGCGCGGTCTGGGGCTGCGCGCCCGCTCAGCTCGATCGCGGTGGCGACGGTCTCGGTCGTGTCCATGACGGGCCCTCGGGGCGATCTGTCGCTGTGTTGCGGGGCGGCGCGGGTGGCCGCGCCTCAGCCCCGCGCCGGTCCGTGCTCGGGATCGCGCCGTCCGCCGCGCCGGGATCCGGCGAGCGCGTGGCGGGCGAGTTGGAGGCCCGCGAGCAGGAGGAAGCGCGGCACGATGCTGGCGTAGCGGCGCGCGAGACGCCGGGGCTCGGTGGCGAGCCGGAACAGCCACTCGAGCCCGCTGCGCTGCATCCAGCGCGGCGCCTGCCGCTTGGTGCCGGCCAGGAAGTCGAAGGCGGCGCCGACGCCGATCATCACGGGCGCGTCGATCCGCCCGAGATGGGCCGACATCCAGCGCTCCTGCTTCGGCGTGCTCAGCCCCACCCAGACGATGTCGGGCTTGGCCGCGTTGATCTCGGCGACGACGGCCGCGTCCTCGGCGTCGGTGAGCGGCCGGAAGGGCGGGCAGTGCGTGCCGACCACCGCGATGCCGGCGTAGCGTCGGCGCAGGACCTCGGCGAGCCCCTCGGCCACGCCCGGCGCGCCGCCGTAGAGGAAGTGCCGGTAGCCGCGCCGGGGCGAGTCGCTGCAGACCGCCCGCATCAGGTCGGGCCCGTAGACCCGCTCGACCGGGCCGAAGCCGAGCCGGTTGGCCATGAAGACGAGCGGCATGCCATCCGGCGTGACGAGGGCGGCCGCCTCGTGGATCGCCCTGAGCTGCGGGTCGGACCGGCTCTCGATGACGCCGTGTACGCCCGTGATGCAGACGTAGTGCGGCCGGCGCGCGCGCACGAAGGCGTCGAGCGCGTCGAGCGCGTCCCGGAAGGTGATCGCGCTGACGCCGAGGCCGAGGACCGGGGCCCGGGGCCCGAGCCAGCGCGCGCGGGGAGGAGCCTGCGGGCTCATGCGGGGATGGTCCGCCGGCCCTGTCCGAGCGGCAGGACGGACCCGTCCTGGCGCGCCAGCAGCCCCTCGAAATACGCGATGGTGCGGGCAAGCCCCGTGTCGAGATCGACGCGCGGCGACCAGTGCAGGGCCGCGCGCGCGCGGGCAATGTCCGGGCAGCGCCGCCGCGGATCGTCCTGCGGCAGGGGATGGCAGGTGATCGTCGAGGGCGAGTCGCAGAGCTCGACCACGCGCCGGGCGAGCGCCAGCACGCTCGTCTCGACCGGGTTGCCGAGGTTCACCACGTCGCCCGGATGCGCATCGACCGCCATCAGCCGCATCAGACCCTCGACGAGGTCGTCCACGTAGCAGAACGAGCGCGTCTGCGAGCCGTCGCCGTAGATGGTGATGGGCTCGCCCTTGAGCGCCTGGATGATGAAGTTGGAGACCACGCGCCCGTCCTGGGGGTGCATGTTCGGGCCGTAGGTGTTGAAGATGCGCGCGACGCGCACCGACATCCCGTGCTGGCGCCGGTAATCGTGGAACAGCGTCTCGGCGCAGCGCTTGCCCTCGTCGTAGCAGGCGCGCGGTCCCGCGATGTTGACCGAACCGCAGTAGCTCTCGGGCTGCGGGTGCACGTCCGGGTCGCCGTAGACCTCCGAGGTCGAGGCCTGGAGCACGCGGACCTTCAGGCGTTTGGCGAGCCCCAGCACGTTGATCGCGCCCATGACGCTGGTCTTCGTGGTCTGGACCGGGTCGCGCTGGTAGTGGATCGGTGAGGCCGGGCAGGCGAGATTGTAGATCTCGTCCACCTCCACGTAGATCGGGAAGGTCACGTCGTGGCGCATCAGCTCGAAGCGCGGGTTGCCGAGCATCGGCTCGCAGTTCGCCCGCGAGCCGGTGAAGAAGTTGTCCACGCAGAGCACCTCGTGCCCCTGCCCCAGCAGCCGCTCGCACAGGTGCGAGCCGATGAAGCCGGCCCCGCCCGTCACCAAGATCCGCTTCATGCCGGATATCCCTCGTCCCACTGTCGGGTTCACCGCTCCGGAAGCGCGTCGCGCCCCGTCCGGATGTACCGGGACAATGGAGCGGGGCGCTGCACCGCGACAACGGAGCATCCGGCGGAGCCGGGAGCGATGCGAACAGCTTCGGCGGTAATACTGACGAACGGCCTGTTCATGACCGAAATCACGGAACGGTATCCGTACTTCGACGCAGCTCGACTGTATCGGCGCCGGAGGTAATCCGATCGCGTCCGCCCCCTCATCCGAAGGGCGCGGGCACCGCGAGAGGCGTGCCGACTAGGATCCGCCTCGGTCCGGACCTGCCGGGCCCGGCCCGCTCATGGGCCGACGCCCCGGGCCAGGAGAGATGAGGCGCATGACCGGCACGCCCACCCGACCCCCGATCCAGTCGAGGCTCCGCCTGCGGACCCTGCTCGGGCCAGCGCTGCCGCCCCTGCTGGCATTCGGGCTGACGGTCGCCGCAGCCGCGCAGGACGCGAGCTACCGGCTCGGCCCGGGGGACCGGGTCAACGTCTCGGTGTTCGGCCAGGCGGAGCTGACCGGCGAGTACACCGTCGGCGGCGGCGGCCACCTGTTCCTGCCGCTGGTCGGCGAGGTCGCGGTCGGGGGCATGACGCTGCCGGACGCGCAGGCGCGGGTGGTCGAGCGGCTCGCCGACGGCTTCCTGCAGCAGCCCGTCGTCTCCCTGCGCGTCACCGAGATGCGGCCCTTCTACGTGCTCGGCGACGTGCGCTCGCCCGGCAGCTTCCCCTTCCGGTACGGCGCCTCGGTGCTGAGCGGCATCGCCCTCGCGGGCGGCTTCGCCGAGCCGCAGCAGGTGCAGCTCGGCCAGCGCACGGATTTCCTCGCCGCGGACGAGCGGGTGCGGGTGCTGGAGGCCAACCGCAGGCTGCTCACCGTGCGCCGCGCCCGCCTGGAGGCGCAGCGCCGGGACAAGGACGCCTTCGAGCCGCCCCCCGGGATGGACGGCGACCCCCGGCTGACCGCCGCGCTCGTCGAGGAACGCGAGATCCTGAAGGGCCAGCGCGGCGCGCTGGACCAGTCGCTCGACCTGCTGCGGGCGCAGAAGCCGCGGCTCGAGAGCGAGATCACGGGCGTCCAGGCCCAGCGCGCCTCCGAGGAGACGCAGCTGCGCCTGATCCAGGCGCACATGGAGGATTACGAGAAGCTGATGGCGAGCGGGCTGGCCCGGCGCTACCAGGGCATCGAGTTCGCCCGCGAGGAAGCCCGCAACAAGGCCGCGATCGCGCGCCTCAACGCGGACCTCGCCCGGCTCGATCTCGCCATCGGCGACCTCGCGCTGCGCATCCAGGACACGGTCGAGGCCTATCGCCGCCGGGTGATGGCCGACCTGCAGGACGTGACCGGGCGGCTCAACGAGATCGAGACGCAACTCCCGAGCGCCCGCGAGATCCGCGAGGCCCGGCTCCAGGCCGGCGGCGCGCTCGGAACGCTGGCGCAGCAGGGCAGCCTCGCCCGCAAGGTCTTCATCACCCGCCTCCGGGACGGCAACCCCGAGACCTTCGAGGCCGACGAGCGGGCGGCCCTGATGCCGGGCGACATCGTCGAGGTCCGGCGCGAGCCGCCGGCGCGGGCGGCCCAGGCGGCCCTGGAGCCCGCCGGGCAGGTCGCGGGGCAGATCGCCGCGGCCGGGACGCGCTGAGGCGCGCCGCGGCTCCGGCTCCGGCTCCGGCACGGGATCCAACTGAAACTCGAACACCAGCGATCATCGGAGAGGCATCATGACCGAGATCAGGCCGCTCATCCTCTGCGGCGGCAACGGCACCCGGCTCTGGCCGGTCTCGCGCGCCGCGCTGCCGAAGCAGTTCGCCATCCTGATCGGCGAGCGCTCGACCTTCCAGCAGAGCGTGCTGCGGGTGGCGCGGCCGGGCTTCTCCTTACGCCCGCTCGTCGTCACCAACGCGCTGCACCGCTACCTCGTGGAGGAGCAGCTCGCCGAGATCGGCATCGAGGCCGACATCCTGATCGAGCCGCAGGGGCGCGATTCCGGGCCGGCGATCCTGGCCGGCGCCCACGAGATCGCCCGCGAGGATCCGGACACGCCCGTGCTCGTCCTGGCCTCCGACCAGGCGATCCAGGGCGAGGCCCTGTTCCATGAGGCCGTGCGGGACGGGCTCGGCGCCGTGGCGAACGGTCATCTCGTCACCTTCGGGGTGGTGCCGACGCATCCCTCCACCGCCTACGGCTACATCCAGGCCGGGCCCGAGATCGCGGCGGGCGCCCGCGCCGTGCTGCGCTTCGCCGAGAAGCCCGAAGCCGCGCTCGCCGCCCGCTACATCCGCGAGGGCTACCTCTGGAACGCCGGCAACTTCCTGTTCCGCGCCGGAGCCCTGATCGGCGAGTACGAGCGGCACGATCCGGCGACCTGCGCGGCCGTCGCCGCCGCGGTGGCGGGGGCGCGGCGCGAGATCGGCGCTGCGACGCTCGAGCCCGAGGCCTTCGGGCGCGCCCGCGCGCAATCGATCGACTACGCGGTCTTCGAGCACACGCGGCTCGCGGCCCTGGTTCCGCTGGCCTGCGGCTGGTCCGACGTCGGCAGCTGGGACGCCCTCTGGGCGCTCGGCGAGAGCGATTCCGACGGCAACGTCGCGCGGGGGCCGACCGAGTTGCGCGACGCCCGCGGCTGCTACGTGGCGAGCGACGGGCCGCTGACCTCGGTGCTCGGGCTGCAGGACGTGGTCGTGGTGTCGAGCGGCGACGCGATCCTGGTGGCCGACCGCCGCCGCACAGGCGAGGTCAAGGAGATCGTCGCCGCCCTGCGCGGCCGGGGGCGACCGGAGGCCGAGCACCATCCGCGGGTCAACCGGCCCTGGGGCTGGTACGAGGTGATCGAGGCGGGATCGAGCTTCCAGGTCAAGCGCATCTGCGTGCGGCCGAGCGGGCGCCTCTCGCTCCAGAAGCACCGCCACCGGGCCGAGCACTGGGTGGTGGTCGCGGGCCATGCCCGCGTCACCGTGGGCGACGAGGTGCGCGAACTCGGGCCGAACCAGCACGCCCATATCCCCCTCGGAGCGGTCCACCGCCTGGAGAATTTCGGCAACACCCCCGTCGAGATCATCGAGGTGCAGCACGGCAGCTACCTCGGCGAGGACGACATCGTGCGCATCGAGGACGTCTACGCGCGGGTGTGAGGGGCGAGCGAGGACCACCTCGGCCAGGACCCGCGCGACCGCGTCGAGGTTCGGATCACCCCACTCCCCGAACGCGGGGAGTGGGGCCCGCCGGCCTCACCGAACGACCGAGCAACAGCCCCAACACGAGGAAACGCCCGATGATCCGCGTCCTCTCGGCGATCGTGGTGCCGCCCCACATGTCCGTCAGCGGCGGGGCGAGGGCGGGGGAGATGCTGAGCGCGGCGCTTCAGGCGCATTGCCGCGTCGACGTTGCCAGCATGATGGGAACCCCGGAGGAGCCCGGGCCCTGCGGGCGCGTGCCCGTCCGCACGGGTCTGCCGCCGGGCCTGCCCTGGTCGCGCCTGCCGAACCGCTACCGCTCCCTGTTCTACCGCTCGGACATCCCCGGGCGGGTCGCGGGCTACGACCTCCTGCACCTGCACAACCCGATGCCGGCCCTGGAGATGGCCCGGATCGCCCGCGCCGCCCGGGCGGCGGGCGTGCCCTACGTGATCTCGACCCACGGCTTCAACGAGGTCGCCAACGGCGGCGCCATCTACGGGTTCGGGCCGGTCCGCCGGGCGGCGTGGCGCAGCCTCGTCCACGCGCCGGTGGCCGAGGCCGTGCGCGGCGCCGCCGGGATCCTCGCCCTGTCGCCGGCCGATTTCGACATCGTGCGGGCCATGGGCTTCCGCGAGGGGCTGCTGGAGGTGGTGCCGAACGGCGTCGCCGTCCCGGCGCCCGCCGACCCCGCCGAGGACGCCGCGCTCCTCGCCCGCTTCGCGCTGCCCGAGCCCGACCCGGACGGCCCCCCGACCCTGATGTTCCTGGCAAACCACACGCCCAACAAGGGCCTGCCGGTCCTCCTCAGGAGCCTGCGGATCTTGCGGCGCCCCGTCCATCTCGTCGTCGGGGGCGAGCGGAGAGCCGAGATCGACTATGCGGGCCTCACCGGGGCGCTGCCGCCCGATCAGCGGGTGGTGGTGACCGGCCGGCTCTCGGATGCGGAGGTCGGGGCGCTGATGCGCAGGGCGGACCTCTTCGTCTTCCCGACCCTCGCCGACACCCTGCCTCTCGTGGTGTTCGAGGCGATGGCGCAGGGCGTGCCGGTGCTCGCCTCCGCGGTCGGCGGGATCCCCTACCAGATCGACCCGGGCTGCGGGCAGCTCGTGCCGCCGAACGACGCCGCCGCGCTCGCCGCGGCGATCGAGCGCCTCGTGCAGGACCGCGCGCGGCTGCGCCGGATGGGCCTCCAGGCCCGCGCGCGCGTGGCGGACGGCTTCACCTGGGCGGCGGCCGCCGCCAAGGCCCACGCGGCCTACCGGCAGGTTCTCGCGGCGTCCGACCCCGCCCGCCCGCGGCCGGCCGAACGCCGCGAGGTCCGTCCCTCCGCAGCACCCGCGCCATCGCTCGGGCGATCACGGCGCTCCGCGACCGGACGCTGACCGATCCGTGCGAGCCAGGAACGACCAGGTTTCGCAGCGCTCCCTCAGGTCGTCCGCGAGGCGCGCCGCGAAGTGCCGGGGAGGACCAGATGCTCAAAAATCAAATACGAGACGGAAGATAGGGTATTAGTCCGTCCGTACGGATCTTACCAACTGCAAAGTTGTGCAAGATCATGAGATGCTTGCGCATTCGCCAGCCGAATGCTCGACCAGAGTGGATCTGGAGCGCGCGCCTGACCTGGAGGGCCGACGATGAACACGCCGACCTTGCCCGCTCAGACGCCGACCGTGCAGAATCGGCTGCTGCGGGCGCTTCCAGGCGAGGTGCTGAGCCTGATGCTCCCGCTCCTCGAGGAGGTGCCGCTCGCGGCCGGCGAACGGGTCGTCACCGCGGGCGAGCCGATCCCCCATGCCTGGTTCTTCGAGAGCGGTCTCGCCTCGGTGATGCTGCACACTGCCGAGCGCGGTTCCTACGAGACCCTCGTGGTCGGCCGCGACGGAATGGTCAGCACGGCGCTGGTGCTCGGCGTCGAGCACATGCCGGTCGATGTCGAGGTGCGCGTGCCCGGCACCGCCCTGCGGATCGGGGCCGGCGCGCTGCGGCAGATGATGGTGCAGAGCGGCGTGCTGCGCGAGGTGCTGATGCGCTACGTCCAGGTGGCGATGCTCTGGATGAGCCAGATGGCGCTCTCCAACCGCCGCCACCGCATCGAGGAGCGCCTCGCCCACTGGCTGCTTCTGGCCACCGACCGCATCGACGGCAGCGAGATCGTGATGACCCACGAGGCTCTGGCCCAGGTTCTGGGCACGCACCGGCCGGGCATCACGGTGGCGCTGCACGAGCTGGAACGCGCCCAGATGATCGCGACGCGGCGCGGCCAGATTACCGTGATCGACCGCGCGCGGCTGATCCGGGCGGCGGGCGAGAGCTACGGCCTCGCCGAGGCCGAGTACAAGCGCCTGATCGGTCCCTTCGCCTGAGGCATACCGCTCTTTCGGCTTAGTTCGCAAGCCGAATGGAAAGCACATCGGCGATCATGTCAGTAATTACCTGCCTTCATCACAGGTAAGGACTGCCCAAGATGATCCCCGTCCTCGTAACCGGAGCCGGTGGCTTTATCGGCCACCATCTCGTCAAGTATCTCGTCGGCCGGGGCTACTGGGTCCGCGGCGCCGACATCAAGCTTCCCGAGTACGAGCCCAGCGCGGCGCACGAGTTCCTGCAATGCGACCTGCGCCTGCACGACGCCTGCCAGCGGGCGGCGCAGGGGATGGAGCAGGTCTACCACCTCGCAGCCGACATGGGCGGCATCGGCTTCATCAGCGGCTCGCACGCCGAGATCACCCTCAACAACACGCTGATCAGCGCGCACATGGCCAAGGCCGCAGCCGACAACCGGGTCAAGCGCTTCCTGTTCTCGTCCTCGGCCTGCGTCTACCCGATGCACCTGCAGACCTCGCCGGACGTCACGCCGCTCTCCGAGGACGTCGCCTGGCCGGCCCAGCCCGAGGAGGGCTACGGGCTCGAGAAGATCTACATGGAGAAGCTGTGCCAGTACATGACCGAGGATTGGGGCCTCTCCACCCGGGTCGTGCGCTTCCACAACGTCTACGGCCCGCTCGGCACCTATGACGGCGGCCGCGAGAAGGCGCCGGCCGCGATCTGCCGCAAGGTCGCGCTCTGCCCGGACGGCGGCACGATCGAGGTCTGGGGCGACGGCCTCCAGACGCGCTCGTTCATGTACATCGACGATTGCGTCGAGGGCCTCTACCGGCTGATGCAGTCGGACTACACGGCGCCGCTCAACCTCGGCACCGACGAGATGATCAGCATCAACGATCTCGTCGACATCGCCGCTTCCGTCGCGGACAAGCGGATCGCCAAGCGCCACGACGTCTCGAAGCCGCAGGGCGTGCGGGGGCGCAACAGCGACAACGCGCTGATCCGGAAGGTGCTGGGCTGGGAGCCCGCCACGACGATCCGCGAGGGCCTCGCGCCGACCTACCGCTGGATCGAGGCCGAACTCGCCGCCGGCCGCGCCGGCCGCCTGCCCGACGCGGCCGAGTAGCGTCGCCTCCGGAAGCGGACCCGAACCCTCCCCCCGCCGGGGGGAGGGGCCTCATCCCAGCGACCGAGCAGCCCGATGACCGACCAGACCGGGGCACAGCCAGGCCTCGACATCCGCCACCTCGTCGTCGAGGAGGCCGAGCAGTCCCGGATGAACGGCGTGCACCTCGTGGCGAACCGGCTCGCCCGCGAGCAGATCCGCCTCGGACAGGCGGTCCGGGTCGTGGTGCTGCACCCGCCGGGCCGGACCGTCGAGCGGGGGGTATGGGACGCGCCCGTCGAGGCGCTGCCCCTCGAGGGCCACAGCCTGTTCGGCCACCTCGTCCAGCCGGCGCCGCGCCTCACCGCGGCGCTGGTCGCGGGCGCGGGACCCCGCACCCTGGTCCACCTCCACTGCGCGCGCCGGCCGCTGCTGCTGGCCATCGGTCGTGAGCTGGCGCGCCGGGGCATCCGCTACGTGGTCACCATCCACGGCCGCTACGCGCACGTCGCCGACGCGCAGATGCGCCGGGCCCACCGCTCGACCAGCCTTTACCTCGCGATGTTCGAGCGCCGGATCCTGGAGCGGGCGTGGTTCGTCCACGCGCTGACGGATCAGGAGGCCGGGGCGATCCGTCAGATCGCCCCCCGCGCGCGCATCGAGATCGTGGCGAATGCGGCCTATTCCAGCGCCTTCGACGCGGCCCCGCCGCCGCCCGGCCGGACCGGGCCCTCGCCCGCCTTCCCGCTCTTCGGGTTCTGCGGGCGCTACGCGGCGCACCACAAGGGGCTCGACCTGCTGATCGGCGGCCTCGCGACGCATCTGGCCGCGGGCGGGCGCGGGCGCCTCGCGCTCGCCGGCAACGGCGCGACGGGTGGGGAGGGCGCGGCGCTGCGCGCGCTCGCCCAGGGGGCCGGCATCGGCGGGTCGGTCGCGGTGGGCGGGCCTGTCTTCGGGCCTGAGAAGGAGCGGACACTGCGCGGCTGGGACTTCTTCGTCCAGTCGTCGCGCTTCGATGGGTTGCCGATCGGCGCGGTGGAGGCCGCGCTCTGCGGCCTGCCGCTGATCGTCTCGACCGCGACCGGCCTCGCCGACGCCGTCGAGCGCCACGGCGCCGGCTTCGTCGTGCGCGACCTGACGACGAATGCGGTCGCGGAAGCCCTCGGCCGAGCCGCCCGGCTCACCCCGGAGGCCTGGGCGCGGATGTCGCGCGCCGCCCACGCGATGGCGCTCGTCACGGGCGACTGGGCCCGCTCGGCGGAAGCGCTCCAGCATCTCTACGCGACCCAGGGGACCGACCTCAGGCTCGCGGGCTGATCCGGCCGGAGGGCACGCCATGCACGCAAGCGCCGTCGCCGTCCGCCCGGCCCCGCGGGATCCGAATGACCTCTACCTGCGCGGCCTCGCCTGCGCGCTCGTGGGCTACGCAGTCTTCGGCAAGGGCTTCGCGGTGCTGGGCGTGGCGCCGCTCTATGTCGGCGAGCTCGCGCTCGGCCTCGGCCTCCTCGCGCTGATGCGGTCGCGCTGCTGGTTCGCGGTGCTGGGCACGCCCGCGAGCCTGCTGCTCGCCGCCCTGATCGCCTGGGTGCTGATCCGGACCGTCCCGTTTCTCGGCATCTACGGGATCGACGCGGTCCGCGACAGCGTGATCGTCGTCTACGGCCTGTTCGCCTTCGTGGTGATCGCGCTCCTCATCGAGAACCCGCTCCGGCTCGGCTGGATCCTGCGCGTCTACGCGGGCTTCGCCTTCCTGTACGGGCTCATCGGCGGCTTCCTGTTCGTCGTCACGGTCACCATGGCCGACCAGCTCCGCATCCCGGGCACACAGATCCAGCTGCCCTATATCCGGGCCGGCGAGGCGGCGTTCCATCTCGGGGCCGCCGCGGTCTTCATGCTGGTCGGGCTGCGCCGCGTGGGGGCGCTCTGGTGCGTCGCCCTGTGCATCAACATGGCGGCCGTGACCGTGAGCCGGGCCGCGACGCTCGCTTGCCTCGTGCCGATTCTGCTCGGCGTTCTGCTCGGGCGCCAGCTCCGCCGCTTCGCCCCCGCCGCGCTGATCGGGGTCGCGATGCTGGCAGGGGCCGCGCTCGCGGACCTGCGCGTGATGATGCCCGGAGACCGCGAGGTCGGGGCCATGCAGATCGTCGAGGGCATCAGCAGCGTGTTCGGCGCGAGCGAGGCGGCGAATTTCGAGGGCACCAAGGAGTTCCGACTGCGCTGGTGGCGCACGATCCGGGAATACACCCTGCACGGCCCCTACTTCTGGAACGGCAAGGGCTTCGGCGTGAATCTCGCGATGGAGGACGGCTACCACACCTTCGTCACGCAGGAGGCGACCCTGCGCAGCCCGCACAACGGGCACATGACGATCCTGGCCCGCGCCGGGGTGCCGGGCTTCGCGCTCTGGGCCGGGCTGCTCGCCGCCTGGTTCGGCATGCTGGTGCACAGCCTGCTCCTGGCGCGCCGGGCCGGCCACGGGCGCTGGGCCGCCGTCTTCGTCTGGATCACCTGCTACGGCGCCGGCATCCTCGTGAACGCCTCCTTCGACGTGGCGTTGGAGGGGCCGATGTCGGGCGTCTGCTTCTGGTCGGTGATCGGCCTCGGGATCGGGGCCAGCATGATCTACCGGGCGGGCCTCGTGCGGGCGATCGGCGACCCGGGCTAGGGCGCGGGGTCGCCCCCGCGTCGGAGCGTGGCGCGGTCCCGCGCGCCGGGAGCCCCGGTCGTGGGGAGCGTCCCCCGGTCCGGGACCAGGTCCGGGACTCGATCCGGGGCCCGGTCCGGGATGGCCTCACGCGGCCGGCAGCGGTCGCGGCAGGTCTGCGGCGAGGAGGCGGCGCAGCAGGAGCTGCGAGAGCAGGAGCCGCACGAGGCTCGCCAGTACCAGCGCCCCGCAGGCGCCCTCGAGCCCGAACCGGAGCGCGAGCGGCAACGACGCCGCGAGGACCGCGACGGTACCTGCGGCGTTCACCACCAGGGCGTGGCGCGCGGCCTCCACGCCGTGGAAGTAGGAGCACACCATGTCGGTGGCGTAGGCGGCCACCGCGGCGATCGCGAGGAGGCGCACCGGCACGGCGAGCCCGAGATACGGCGAAGCCGCGCCGTAGACGAGGCGCAGCGCCGGTTCGGGCGCCGCGAACAGGACGGCGAAGAACAGCAGCGCCACCGGGACGCCGGAGAGCGCGAAGGGCCGCGCCGCCCGCCACGCCTCCGCCTTGCCGCGCGGATGGGCCCGCGCGGCGGTCTGCGGGATGATGTTGCACAGCCCGATCACCAGCGGGTTCATCAGGTTGACGAGGTTCTGGCTCGCCTGAAGCTGCGCCGTCAGGGCCGCGCCCGAGAGGGCGGCGAGCAGCCAGAACAGCACCTGCCCGCGCAGCGTGCCGAGCAGGTTGTTGGCGAGCGACCAGCCTCCCAGCCGCCAGAAATCGCCGAGGATCGCGGACAGGCGCGGCGCGGTCGCCTCCCCCCGCCCGAGCCCGGCGCGCCCGGCATGGAGCACGGCGCCGAGGCCGGCGGCGAGGGCCATCGCGCAGAGCGCGGTGCCCAGCGTCAGGTGCCCGCCCCACCCGAGCCCGAGCACCAGGGCGACCTGGCCGAGATAGCTCACCGCGTCGCCCGCGATCGCCGCGCCGAAGCGCAGCTCCGCGAAGAGGTAGCGCCGGAAGGCCTCCTGGATCTGCCAGAGCAGGAAGTAGGCGAGCGCGGGCAGGATCAGGTCGGCCCGGCCCGCCGCGAGGGCGGCGAGCGCAAGCGCGGCCCCGGCCGGCAGGAAGAGCAGGCCGAGGAGGTCGAGGCTCGCCCGCATCAGACCGGCGCCTGCCTCCGGCCCGGCCGCGCCGGCCCGGACCGAGAGCGGGTAGAACACCAGCGAGGAGGTGACCATGTGGAGGATCATCAGCCCGCCGAGGAGCAGGGCGAAGGTGCCGTACTCCGCGGGCGGTAGCGCGCGGGCCAGCACGATCGTCAGCCCGAAGGTGCCGACGCTGGCGATGGCCTGGTCGATCAGCGGCCAGGCGAGGCGGCCGGCTTGGTCGCCGACACGGCGGCGCAGGGCGCCCACGGCCTGGAGCGCCGCGGGCGGGCCGGAAATCCATGAGCGCCGCATCGTCTCGTCCTGGAACCTCGGTGTGCGTGGATCCCCGGCAGAGCGTTCGGCCGACACGCGGCGGCCCCGGGGGTTGACGGCGTGAGCGCGGGAGCGGGACGGGGCACGCCCACCCGCTCCCGGACCGGGCGCGACCCGCCGGCCGACCGGCCGTGTCAGCGCGCGTCCGCGACCGGCGTCCCGACGGGCGCGGCCGGCGGCGCCGCGGTGCCGCGCGCGCGCCGCGACGCCCGCACGAGGTCGGCATAGGCCCAGACCAGGTAGGGCGTCGTCGCGCGCATCCCGTCCGCGAAGTCGAAGCGCGGCGCGTAGCCGAGCATCCGCCGCGCCTTGCCGATCTCGGCGGTCGCCGTCGTGGTGTAAAGGGCGGTCTTCTGCGGATCGGGCACGATGAGCGCGCCGAAGACCGGGCCGCCGCCCCCGAAATAGTAGCGGTCCACCAGGGCGCGCAGCGGTTTGGGCAGCGCGTCGAGCCCCGCCTGGAGCGCCGAGCGCGCCGGGGGCCAGCGCACGATGATCTGCACGATGCGCTTGGGGTTGCGCAGCACCAGCTTCACGTCGCGCACGAAGCCCTGGTTCTGCTTCGAGACCTCGGCGAGCGGCCAGGAGGTCGGGCCGGGCACGCCGAGAGCGCGGGCGAACTCGGTGAAGAACGTACCCCAGCTCACCGTATCGGGCCCGGACAGGATGAAGCGCTCGCCCACCGCCGCGTCGCGGGTCGCGGCCAGCAGCATGCCGTCCACGAGGTCGTCGACGAAGACCGCGCTGCAGCGGCCCGCGCCGCCGTCCGGCAGCACCACCTCGCCGTAGATCAGCTCCTCGGCGGGCGCGTTCGTCCAGGGCTTGGAGAAGGGGCCGTACACGATGGTCGGCTGCACCACGGTCGCCGGAACGCGCCCCTCTCGGGCGGCGGCGAGCATCTGGGCCTCGATGTCGAGCTTGTCCTTCACGTAGATCCAGGCGCGGTCGCCGTCGCGGGTCTCCTCGGTGAGCGGCGTCGGCGGGAAGGGCTCGTAGACCGAGAAGGTGCTGACATGGACGAGCCGGCGGACCCGGGCGTCGGCGCTGGCCTGGATCAGGACCCGCGCGCCCTCCAGGTTCTGCCGGCGCGAGCGCGGGTCGTAGGCGCAGTGGAACACCGTGTCGGCGCCCTCGAGCGCCGCGCCGATCGCGGCGGCATCCGTGAGGTCGGCCTTGACCAGCCGCACGGGCAGGCGGGCGAGCCGCGTCGCGCTGCCGATCTCCCGGATGATGCAGGTGACGTCGATGCCCGCCCGCACCAGCCGCTCGACCAGCCGGCCGCCGATGAAGCCGCTCGCCCCCGTCACCACCACGCGGGCGCCGGGCGCGAGGCCGTCGGCCAGCGCTGCCTGGGTGGCATCCCAGGGCTGCTCCAGCGGCTCGCGCAGCGCGTAGCAGCGCTCGATCCGCCGCACCGAGGTTAAGCCTTCGGCGCCGCCGACCGCGGGGGCGCGGCCCTGCGCGACGGCATCGCGGAAGTCGCGCATCTCGGCATCGAAGAGCGCGGGGAAGAGTTGCGGCTTCATCGTGCTTCCGCTCACGCCCGCATGCGTGAAGGCGAGCGCGTTGGCCGAGCCCGCCACCACCTCGTTGCGGTAGAGCGCGACCTCGACATGGCCGTGCGTGCCCTCGATCCGGGCGGTGTTGGCGAGGTTGCGGGTGCGGCTCAGCTCGACCCGGACCTTGCCGCCGGCATCGAGCAGGAACTCGGCGACGCAATCGGCCTCGACGCCGCTGGCGCCGTCGTCGCGGTAGCGGGTCGGCGTCATCGCGCCGAGCCAGTGGCCCAGGATGTCGAGGGTGTGGGCACCGGTGTCCATCAGGACGCCGCCGCCCGAGAGGTCGCGGCGCAGCAGCGCGTCCGAGCTCGTCGCCCAGTTGAAGACGAAGCCCTCGCGCGCATCGACCCGCCGGATCGCCCCGATCGTGCCGGACTCGATCAGGGCCTTCGTCCAGGCGGCGATGGTGAGGTTGCGCCGCAGGAGGCCGACCGCGAGGACGAGGCCCCGGCGCTCGGCCGCCGCGATCATCGCCTCGCCCGCGGCGCTCGTGGTGGCCAGCGGCTTCTCCATGAAGACGTGCTTGCCGGCCTCCAGCAGGGCGAGCCCGATCGGGCCGTGGGTGGTGTGGGGGGTCGCGACCAGCGCGGCGTCGAAGCGGTCGGCCACCTCGCGCCAGTCGGACGCCGTGACGATGTCGGCGCGCCGCCGCCCGGCCCGGGCCGCGAGCAGGGCGAGGCGCTCGGGCGAGCGATCGACCAGCACGCTCGGGGCCCAGCCCTGCCGCTTCAGGGCCGGGAGAAGGTGGTGATCCACCACGGCGCCGCATCCGATGATGGCGAGGCGGGCTTTCGGGGAGGCGACGGGCGAGGACATGCGTCTGGGGACCTTCCGGGTGTCGTCGGGAAAACGGATGTGGCCTAGGAGGCGGGCGTCATGAGCGCCGCCAGCGGCTCGCGCGCGGCGGGCCGGGGCAGCGGAACGGGCCGGTACTTCGCCGTGAGGTGGGCCGGCAGGTCGGGCCGCTCCCAGAGGTCGGCGAGGGCGGTGTCGATCGTGTGCCGCGGGTGCCAGCCGAACAGCTCGCGGATGCGCGCGATGTCGGCGGCGAGCACCGGCCGGTCGACGGCACGCAGCCGGGCCGGGTCGGTCTTGACCGTGAAGTCGGCGCCCCCGATGCGCCGCAGGCGGCTCAGGATCTCGCCCACCGCGTAGGCCTGGCCCGTGCCGAGGTTGACCGTGACGCACTCGCCCGGCGCCACCGCGCCCGCGAGCGCCGCCGCCCGGAAGCCGCGGGCGGCGTCCTCCACGTGGATGTAGTCCCGCCGCGCCGTGAGGTTGCCGAGGCTGATCCGGCGGTGGCCGGCGATGAGCTGGGCGAGGATCTCGGGCAGGAGGTGCGGGTTGGTCTCGCCCGGCCCGATCACGTTGAACAGCCGCACCACCACCGCCGCGAGGCCGCGCTGGCGCGCCATGTGGCGGACGTAGTGCTCGCCGTGAAGCTTGGTGAAGCCGTAGACGTCGCTGGGCGCGAGGGGGGATTCGTCCTCCCGGTGCGGCCGGCTCTCCGGCGCGTAGACGGCGCCGCTGCTGGCGAAGACGAAGCGGCAGCCCGGCGGGCAGGCGGCGAGCAGGCTCATCGTGCCGGCCACGTTGGTGCGCACCGCCAGCACCGGATCCTGCTCGCATTCCGGGATGTAGTGGATCGCCGCCAGATGGATCACCGCCTCCGGCGAGAAGCTGCGCATCGCCGCCGCGACCTGATCGGGGTCGGTGATGTCGGCGTGGATCATGAAGAGGCGTGCGAGTTCCTCGGGAGGGAATCGCGGCGGCCCGTAGCGCAGGGCGTCGAGCACGCAGACCTCGTGTCCGTCCGCCAGCATCCGCGTCAGCGGCCGGCCGACGAATCCGTTGCCGCCGATCACCATAATCCTCATCGGGGTCGCTCCTGCGGTTGCGTGTGGCGGGATGCGCGGGCTCGCGCGCCTAGGGCGCGCGGACGGCCACCGCTTGCCGCGGCTCGGCCACCTTCGGACCGGCCGACCTGGGGCCGGGCGGGTTGGGCTCGGCGGCCTTCTCGGCCGGCCTCGCGTCCGGGAACCGCGCTTCCGCGGGCGTCCGCTCCGCGGATGCCCGCTTGCCCGGACGGGGCAGGCCGGCCCGGGCCGCCGCCGCGCCCGCCGAGGCTTCCGCGGCCGACGGAGCGCCGCCCTCGAAGAAGCTCCGGTAGCGGTGGTAGTGCGAGCACTGGTCGGCGAAGGGTTCGTGCCGGTGCTGGTCGAGATCGACCCGGGTGAGGACGAGGCCGCGCACCCGCACTGAGAGGTCCTGGAGGCGCTGCAGCGTCGCCAGCACCGTCTTGCGCGGAGTCGAGGCCCAGCGCACCGCGAGGATCGCCGCGTCTGCGACGTGGGCCAGCGGCACGAAGTCGAGCACCAGCATGGCGGGCGGCGCTTCGATCAGCACGAGGTCGAAGGCCTCGCGCGCGCCGTCCATGAAGCGCTCGAAGGCGTCCGAGAGGTAGAAGTCCTGCGCGGTCGCCCGGCCCCGGCCGTGCAGCACCGTGACGGCGTGGTCCCGTGCGCCGGCGAAGAACGCGGCCTGATCGCCCAGGACCGCGTCTTCGAGGCTCGGCATCCGGCTCGTCGGGCTCGCGGGCCGCGCGCCCGTCGCGTCGATCACGAGGGTGCGGGTGCCCCGCGCGGCGAGCAGCTTGGCAAGCGCCATGCAGACCAGCGACTTGCCCTCGTCCGGCACCGACGAGGCCACCAGCAGGACGCGCGGCGCCCCGGTGGCCCGCGGCCAGCCGAGCGAGGCGGCCACCAGCCGGATCGCCTCGTCGAACATCCGGATCTCGCCCGCCCCCGACGCGGTCGAGATGTCCGGCACCATGCCGAGGCAGCGCAGCGCCGTGTCCTCGGCGAGCTCGCTGCCGGAACGAAAGCCGGTGTCGCGCCGGCCCATCAGCAGGGCGTAGCCGATCCCGAGCGCCCCGGCGCCCGCCACCGCGAGCCCGATATAGAGGGCCCGCAGGGGACCCGAGGGCGCGATCGGGCTCTGGGCCCGCATCACGACCTGCGCGGTCGAGGACTTCATCGCGGCCAGCGCCAGCGCCTGGGCGTGGGCGTCGCCGAGGAGCTTCAGGCGCTCGCGGATCGCGGTGGCGTTCGCCTGCAGGCCGCGGAGCTTGGCCTCCGAGCCCATCGCCTCGATCACCTCGGCCTTGAGTCCCGCCACCCGGGCCGTCAGGGCTTCCTCCTCCGTGGCGGCGGTGCGCACCTCGCTCTTCAGGTTGTCGACCGCCCGGTCGACCTCCTCGCGCAGGCGCTGCTCGGCATCCTCGAGCGCGGCCTTGGCCTGCAGGTATCGCGGGTGGCGCGGCCCGGTGAGCAGTTGCGCGGCGACCTCGCGCTTGGCCGTCTCGACGTTCTCCAGCATGCGCTGGATCACCGGCGCGCCGGCGAGATCCTGCGCCGAGGGCACGCCGCCGGACCGGAAGATCTCCTGCGCCCGGGCGAGACGCGCCTCGGCAGCCGTGCGGTTCTGCGTCGCGGCGCCGAGCTGGACGGTCGCGTCGCGCAGCGCCTGCTGGGGCAGGCTGATGCTCGCGGTGCCGCCCTCGACCAGACCCGTGCGCTGGCGGTAGCCCTCGATGGCGGCCTCGGCCGTCTCAAGCTCCGCCCGGCTCGCCTTGATCTGGCCGTCGAGCCAGCTGCCGGCGCGCTCGGCGTTGGCGACGCCCATGTCCAGGCGGCTGCCCAGGTAAGCGTCCACGAAGGCGTTCGCGATCCGGGCCGCGCGAACCGGATCGCCCGCCGTGTAGGCGACGGTGATCAGATAGGAGCGGCTGTCGTTGGTGACCGTGAGGCCGGAGGCCAGAGCCCCCGCGATGCGCTCGGCGGCGTCCGGATCGGGGCCGGCCGGCTCCGCGCGCCACCAGGCGAGGCGGTCGAGGAGCGAGCGCCCCGTGAAGGCGGGATCGTTCACGAGGTCGAGATCCGCCACGACCCGCCGCGCGACCGCCCGGGAGCGGATCACCCGGGCCTCGCTCTCGACGATCGCCCCGGTATCGGGTGCGACGTTCTGGGCGGGCTGGCCCGGCTGTACCGAGACCGGCCGGCCGAGATCGACCTGAAGGATCGCCTCGGCGGTGTAGCGGTCGCGCAGGCTCAGGCAGACGGCGCCGGCCCCGACGAGGGCTGTCGCCAGCAGGATCGCGATCACCCGGCGGCGGCGCCAGATCGCCGTGAGGATGCCGAGGTTGCGGGCCTCGTAATGCGCCCGCAGAGACAGGCTCCCGTTCCTGTTCGGCTGCTCCGGAACCCAGTTCATCCCGCCCTCGCCATCGCGCGCCGTCCGCGCGGCGTCGGGATGTCCCCCGAGACGCGCGGCCCGGCTCCAGATGCGGGCGCCGGACGGGGCGATAGGATCGTGCCCGAGCCGGTTTTGGGAGTTCCAATCCGGGATTAGCCCGATCGTACCGCAGTGCGGCGCGGGCGCTTCCCAGAGGCGCTTCGGGGTGGTCTCGGGCGCGGGGCCGGAGCCGCCTCAGAAATCGACGGCGAGGCCCTTCACCTCCCAGTCGTCGTAGCGCACCGGCTCGAGGCCGCCGCGGCCCAGGCGCTCGGGCCGGGCGGCGATCTCGGCCGCGCGGGCATCGACGGCGGCGCGGCGCGCGGCGGCCTCCGCGAGGGCGCGCTCGGCGGCCGGGGTGAGAGTGCGCGGGGGCGGCGCGGCGGCGGCAAGCGTTGCGTCGGCGGGCATTTCGTCTTGCATCGGGCTCGCTCGGATGGAAGGGCAGGGCGTCGGCGCGAGGGCCGGCAGGCTTCGGGATGACGAGACAAGTGGCATCACGGCAGACACCGCGCAACGGACGAGGCCCGCGACCTCCGGCAGCGCAGGACGGC